>ORJL011182208.1_pt1 | contig 14415 bp, 15 predicted proteins | sample 1779941 | NCBI WGS metagenome assembly ORJL01 (sample SAMEA104232317, study PRJEB22302) | groundwater metagenome | biome: forest; feature: aquifer; material: groundwater | place: USA | collected 2011-08-07 | depth 5.8 m
GCTGGGGTGGCCGCAGGTTGGCGGTCCATGGCGCGGGCGGGGCCGTGTGACCCGCGTGGGCCTTTGGGCGGCGGTTCTTGGCCCCAGGCGACGGGAGTGGTGAGCACGATTCACGATCGGGCCGCCCTGATCGGGCGTGCGCCCGTCTGCGGGCCGCGATCTGCCCGCATGACACTCGCGACAACTAGCATCATCACGTGCTGAGCGACCCGGGAACGACGTTCGACTGCGCGGTGGTGGGCGGCGGGCTGGCCGGCCTGGCCGCCGCGCATGGTCTGGCCCGCCGCCGCCGATCGGTGCTCGTGCTGGAGGCCAGCGAGCTGGTGGGTGGGCGTGCCAAGACGCTCTGGTTCGATGGGCAGCCCGCTGACCGTGGATTTCAGTCGCTCTTCACGTCCTACCCGGAGGTGCGGCGGTTTCTTGCGGACATCGGATTGCGGTCGCGTGACGTCGTCGCCTTTGAGCGAGGACCCGTTGTTCACAATGGGTCCGGGTGGGCGCAGGTGGGGTTCTCGCCGCGCGCCCTGAGGCACTTTCCCGCGTTCGACACCGGCGATGTGGTGCGCCTTGGCAGGCTTTGCGCCGAGGTGGCCATGTCGCCGCCGGATGCCCTCCTGGCGGAGGATGGCCCCGAGGAGTCGATCGAGGAGCTTCTGCGTGCCAGGGGCTTCTCGTCCACGGCGATAGACGGGTTCTTCCGCCCCCTGTTCGGCGTGATCACGCTGGACCGCTCGTTGTCGTCGGATCCCGGGTATTTCCGGTTCCTGATGCACATGCTCGTGCGGGGGCGGGCGGTGATCCCGGTGGACGGGCACGGAATGATCGCCGAGTGGGCCATGGCGTCGGTGCGTCAGCACGGAGGCGAGGTGCGGACCGGGGCTGCGGTGGCGGGGATCCGGGTGTCGGAGGACGGGCATGGGCGCGCGACCGGCGTGGTGCTCGACGATGGCACGGAGATCGACGCCCGGTTCGTCGTGCTGGCCACGGAGGCACCGGCGGCTCGTGCCCTGCTCGCACCCCACGACGCGGCATCGGCAGGGCGCATTCCCACGCAGGCAGCGGGGGTGGCCACTTTGGTGTACCTGCTCGACGCCCCATTTCACTCGGGCCGGTCGATCATCCTGAACGGATCTCCGGATGTCGGGGAGCCCCGCATCGATCTGGTGTGCCAGCAATCGAACCTGACTCGCCCCGGGGGCGGCGCGTCGCACGTATTGCTGGCGACGCACGTGACCACCGGGGGCGACCCCGATCCCTCGCGCGGTGCCCTCGAGGCCGAGATGGCGCGTCTGGCTGCTCGATGGTCCCCGGGCTACGACTGGGCGCGACACACCCGCCTGGCGGAGTTCGTGGTCCACCCATTCGCCCAGTTCAGGGTGCCGCCCGGCGTGCGCCGCGAGCTGCCCGGCCCCCGCACGTCACTTGAGAATGTGATCCTTGCCGGTGACCTGACCCTGCACCCGTCGCTCGAGGGGGCCGTGGGGAGCGGTCGGCGGGCCGCCGACATCGTGTCGGCGCTCATTGCCTAGGCGCTGCAGGGGGCTGACACCGTGTCAGTGGTAGCAGGGGGGTGGAGCCCGGATAGGGCGTGGGAGCGGGGTCTGCTGCCCACCATGGCGGCAGATGCGTACCTGAACACGGGTGGTGCGGGCCCGCTGCCGATTCCCGCCGCTGATGCGATGCGTGCGATGATCGCCACGCAGCTGGCGCATGGCCGAATGAGCGCACGCGGGGTGGACGAGGCCCGTGAGCGTCAGGCCGTACTGCGGTCGGCCATTGCGCGCCTGCTGGGGCGGCCCGCGTCGGAGGTCGCCATCGCACAGAGCTCGACACACGCCATGAACCAGGTCATCTGGGGGTGCGCCCTCGGGCCCGGCGACGAGGTCGTGACGACGAGCATGGAACATCCGGGTCTTGTCGTGCCGCTCGCGCGGGCGGCTGCACGGTCGGGCGCCCGCCTCAGACTGATCGACGTGGGCGGCGGCGACGTTCCGCTGGTGGATCGTATCGCGGCGGTGTGTTCGCGGAGGACCAGACTCGTCGCGCTGTCCCATGTGTCGTGGCTCACCGGTGCGGTGCTTGACGTGGCGGGTGCGGCCGAGGCCGCTCGCGCCGTCGGGGCCCTGGTTCTTGTGGACGGGGCGCAGGCGGCGGGGGCGATCCCCGTGCGCCCGGAGGCGATCGGGGCGCACGCATACGCGCTACCGGCGCAGAAGTGGCTTCTGGGCCCGGAAGGGCTCGGGGCCCTGTGGGTCGCCTCGGAGGCGATGGAGCGCCTTGATGTGACGGTGTCCGGCTACGAAACCGGCACGGGGCATGGCGTGGACGGCTCCGTGGTGATGCATCCGGATGCACGTCGCTTCGAGGCCTCAACCCACCCGGAGATCCTTCTGGCCGGGTGGACGGCATCCCTCGCGTGGTTGGAATCAATCGGCTGGGAGCGGATCCATCGTCAGACCACGCAGGCCGCCGCCGCCTGTCGCGCGGTCCTGGCGGATATTCCCGGTGTGCGGTTGGACGGCCCGCCATGCTCCGGCTCGGGTCTTGTGGCGTTCTCCCTGGCAGCGCTGCCGCCAGAGAGAGCGGCGGCGCGTCTTGCGGCGGCCGGCGTGATCGTGCGCCCCCTTCCCGCGCCGGGGGGTTTGCGCGCCTCGTGCGCGTTCTTCACCGATGGATCTGACCTCGAACGCCTCGCGAGGGGGTTGGGTGATGTCGCGGCGTGTTAGCGTGCGCGCCCGTGAGCCAGCAGTTCGTGATCCAGGGCGGGCACGCACTGGCGGGTACGGTTACCCCGACGGGGAATAAGAACGCCGCCCTGCCCATTCTTGCCGCCACCCTCCTCACCGATGAGGAGGTCATCCTCGAGAACGTCCCGGACATCCTGGACGTTCACGCCATGTTGGCGATCCTTGATGACATCGGCGTGTCCGTGCGCGAGGAACCCGACGGCGTGCTGGTATTTCGCGCCGAGCGGATCAGGCGTACCTCGCTTGACCCCGAGCTGTGCCGACGTATCCGCGCGTCGGTGCTGTTCGCCGGGCCGCTCCTCGCACGCGAGGGGGAGGTGGAATTGCCTCTGCCCGGAGGCGACTTCATCGGCCGCAGGCGTGTCGACACGCACCTGATGGCCTTCCGGGCCCTCGGGGCCAAGGTTGAATCGGACCGGACCTATCGGATGTCCCACTCGGGGCTGTCCGGGGCCGAGCTGTTCCTGGACGAGGCATCGGTGACCGCCACCGAGAATGCCCTGATGGCAGCGGTGCTCGCGACGGGCCGGACAACGGTGTTGAACGCCGCGTGCGAGCCTCACGTCCAGGACCTCGCGCGGTTCCTCGTGGAACTGGGCGCACAGATCGACGGCATCGGCACGAACCGTCTGATCATCGATGGTGTCGACCGCCTTCACGGCGGCCGATACCGCATCGGTCCCGACCACATCGAGATCGCATCATTCATCGGCCTCGCGGCCATCACCGGTTCCGACCTCGTCATCTCCGAGGCCCGGCCGGACGATATGCGCATGATCCTCCTGGGATTCGGGCGCCTGGGCATCACGGTGGAGGTGCGCGACGACAACACCCTGCGTGTCCCGCCGGAGCAGTCCCTTCGGGTCGTGGCCGACGAGGGCGGCGCCATCCCCAAGATCGATGACGGCCCCTGGCCGGCATTTCCCGCGGACCTCACGTCGATCGCCACGGCCGTTGCCACTCAAGTGCACGGCACGGTCATGATCTTCGAGAAGATGTTCGAGAACCGGTTGTTCTTCGTGGACAAGCTCGTGGCCATGGGCGCCCGCATCATCCTGTGCGATCCCCACCGTGCCGTCGTGAGCGGACCGGCGCAACTCTACGGAGAGCGCGTCGAGAGCCCGGATATCCGGGCGGGAATGGCCATGCTGATCGCGGGGCTCGCCGCCAAGGGGACCACCACAATCGGCAACATCGGGCAGATCGACCGCGGATACGAGCGGATCGACGAGCGTCTACGTGCGGTGGGTGCGCGTATCGAGCGAGTTGAGGACTGATCGGGTGACCGGTTTCGCGCCGCTCCCCGTTGGGGTGCGAGATGTTCTGCCGGTCGAGTGCTCCGAGCTCCGCGCTCTGGAGGACGCGCTCGCCGGCGCGTTCTCGGGCTTCGGCTACCGCGAGGTGATGACCCCGCTCATCGAGCTCGCTGATGTGCTGGACCGTGCGCAGGAGGGCGGTCTGGGCCGCGCATATCGCCTGTTCGATGATCACGGCCGGGTGCTGGTGATTCGACCCGACCTCACGATTCCGGTCGCGCGCCTCGTGGCGACACGAATGGCCGACCACCCCGGCCCGGTGCGTGTCTCGTACACGGCACGCGCCGTGCGGCCTCCCGCGCCCGGGCGTGCGGATCCCGCCGAGCAGCGTCAGGCCGGGATCGAGCTCGTGGGGCTCTCCGGGCCCGCGGCCGATGCCGAGGTGATCGCGGCACTGTCGCTCGGGCTGGCGGCGGCGGGGCTTCCCGGCGTGCGGGTGGCCATCGGGTCCGTGTCCCTGGTCGCCGCGGTAATCCGCGCCGCGAACGCGGACGAGCCAGTGGCAGAGCGACTGTGGGCCGCGCTGCGGGGGCGTTCGCTGGTGGACTGGCGGGCCGCCGCAGCCGAGGCGGGAGCCACCGGCCCCATGGCGTCCCTGCTTTCGCACCTGCCGTCGCTTCGGGGTGGCCCGGAGGTGCTCGACGAGATCGCGGCTGCAGCGCCGGCGGCGCGCGACGAGTGCGATCGCGTTGCCGAGATGCTGCGTCTGGTCGCGCTGCATGGCATCGCGCCGCCCATGGTGGACCTTGGGCTCATGCGTGACTGGCCCTACTACTCGGGCGTGGTGATCGAGGCCTACGCACCCGGCCTGGCGGCGCCCGTCGCCGTCGGCGGCCGCTATGACGGACTCGCAGAGCGCTTCGGGCGCGCCCGACCGGCTGTCGGCGTGGCGGTTGCCCTCGACCTGCTGCACCGTGCCGTGGTGCCCTCACAGGCCGCTGCGCCGCGCCTGGGGGTCGTGCTGGTGGGCGGTGCCGATGCCAGCGTGCCCGACGCCGCTGCGCTGCGTGCGCGTGGAATTCCCGTGGTATCGCTGCCGGGCGACCACTCGGCTGCCGACGAGGTGGCCGTGGCGGATGGGTGGGGCCATGTGGCCCGGGCCGCGGTGGGTGGGGGATGGGACGTCCGTGATGTGACGACCGGCGTGGTCACTCGCTGCGCATCTCTTGAGGAGGGTCCATGGGTCTGAGGATCTGCATGCCGCTTGGCGCCCTCTTCGCGGATTCCGTCGCTGCCCTCGCCGCAGCGGATCTGCCGACGGAGCCGCTGCTGAACGCGGGGCGACGACTGGTGATCGAGGCGCCGGGGGGGATCACGTACATCACGACCCGCCCCGGTGATGTTCCGGTCTATGTGGAGAGCGGCGCCGCCGACCTGGGCATCGTGGGGCGCGACGTGCTGTTGGAGCGCGTCCCCGACGTGTACGAGCTCCTGGACCTGGGATTCGGCGAGTGCCGGATGTCGTGGGCCACACCTGAGGGCGACGACCCCACTGCGGCGGCAATCGAGCACCTGGGGGCTGTTCGTGTCGCCACCAAGTACCCGAACGTGGCCACGGCTCACTTCGCCCGCACCGGACGACAGGCGGACGTGGTGAAGGTGGGTGGATCGGTGGAGTTGGCACCGCTGGTGGGTCTGGCGCACGGCATCGTGGACCTTGTGGCAACCGGCCGCACGCTGCGCGAGAACGGGCTCGTCGAACGCGAGGACATCTTTCACTCGTCGGCTCGACTCATCGCCAATCGGGTCAGCCACAAGGTGGATGCCGGAGCGATCGACGATCTCGTGCGGCGCCTGGACGAGGCCACTCCGTGAATCCGGTCCGCAGGGTGGCCATGGCCCCCGGCGGTGCCGAGGATCTTGTGTCGCAGCTGCGTCCGGTGGTGGGCGAGGGGCCCGCGGCCGCCGTGGCGGCGACTCTGGCGGACGTCCGCGCACGTGGCGACGCCGCGGTGCTCGAGGCGGTGCGCCGCTTCGACTGCCCCGACTTCGCCGACGACGCCCTTGTCGTCGACGCGGCGAGGATCCAGGCGGCTGTCGACACATTGCCCTCCGCGCTTGCCGACGCCATCGAGGTCGCCGCGGCACAGGTGCGTGCGGTGTGCGAGGCCACCCTGCCGGTGGACGCCGAGGCGCGCCTCGCGGCGGGGCAGGTGGTGCAGGTGCGTGCGATTCCGGTCGCCGCCGCCGGTGTCTACGTGCCGGGGGGGAGGGCGGCGTATCCGTCGAGCCTGATCATGGGAGTCGTTCCCGCCCTCGTGGCCGGCGTGGGGCGCGTGGTGGTCGCGACACCGCCGGGGCCGGATGGCTCGCCCAATGAGGTGGTTCTGGCTGCGGCGGGCATCCTCGGCGTGGATCAGGTCGTGGCGGCCGGAGGGGCCGCGGCCATCGGGGCCCTGGCCTTCGGCACCCAGAGCGTGGCGGCCGTGGACGTCATCACGGGCCCGGGAAACCCATGGGTGCAGGAGGCCAAGCGCCAGGTATTCGGCGTGGTCGGCATCGATTCCGTGGCGGGTCCGAGTGAACTCGTGGTGGTGGTGGACGACACCGCCGACCCCGCCGCGATTGCCGCTGACCTGCTCGCGCAGACCGAGCACGGTCCGGATTCCCCGTCGGTGTGCGCCAGCGCGGATTCCGCGGTGCTTGATCGCGTGGAGGCCGCGCTGGCGGCCGAGGGTCCACCCGTGGGTATGATCACCTTGGTCGACTGCCGGAGCAGGGAGGACGCCATCACGCTCGCCGAGGCCTTTGCACCGGAGCATCTGCAACTCGCTCTCGCAGATGCACAGGCGGTGTCATCTCGGATAACCCGGGCGGGGTGCGTGTTCCTCGGCCCGCTCGGTGCAACCGCCTTCGGCGACTACGTCGCCGGCTCCAATCACATCCTTCCCACCGGCGGCGCGGCGCGTCATGCGTCAGCCGTCGGACCCGCCACCTACATGCGCCGAATGGCGCTGGTGGACATTCCGCAGTCCGCCGTCGACGCCCTCACGCCGCACCTGGCGCGCCTGGCCGACGCAGAGGGATTTCCCCAGCACCGCCGGTCCGCCGAGTTGAGGGTCTCATCATGAGCAGAACAGCGTCCGTGCACCGCGCCACCGGCGAGACCGACGTGGAGGTCCGCATCGACCTCGACGGCACCGGCGCTGCCGAGGCCCGAACGGGGATCGGCTTCTTCGACCACATGCTGACCCTGCTGGCGCGCCACTCCCTGATCGATCTTTCCGTCACCGCGGCGGGGGATCTGGAGACCGGCAGCCACCACACCGTGGAGGACGTGGGAATCGCTCTCGGAGAGGCTCTCGACACCGCGCTTGCCGATCGCAGCGGGATCGAGCGATACGGGAGCGCCCTCGTGCCGATGGATGAGGTGCTGGTACAGGTGGCGGTGGACCTGTCCGGGCGTCCCTTTCTCGCGCTCGACGCTCCGCTGCCCGCGACGGTGCTCGGTGGCTTTGAGACGGACCTCATGGCCGAGTTCATGCGCGGGCTGGTGAACCAGGCACGCATGACGTTGCACATCTCCGTGTTGTCGTCTGGCGGTCCGCACCACGTGATCGAGGGGTGCTTCAAGGGCGTGGCGCGCGCGCTTCGTACCGCCGTGGCCCGGAATCCGCGAGTCAGCGGTGTTCCGTCGAGTAAGGGACGGCTGTGACGCCGAGCGTTGCGGGCCCCGACGTGGCCTTGCTGGATTACGAGATGAGTAACCTCCGAAGCGTGGGCAAGGCTCTTGAGCGACTGGGTGCCCGTGTGCGCATTGCCACCCGCCCCGAGGAGGCTGGCGGCGCCGATGCCGTGGTGCTCCCCGGGGTGGGTCGCTTCGGGGCGGCGATGGAGCGGCTCGCCCATCACGGATTCCCCGAAATGCTTCGTCGATCCGCCATCGAGGGCGTGCCGATCCTGGGCATCTGCCTGGGGCTGCAGCTGCTGTTCGACGGGAGCGAGGAGAGCCCGGGGATTGGGGGGCTGGGGATCCTTGCCGGTCGCGTCGAGCGTCTGCGCACGCCGCTCAAGGTTCCCCACATCGGGTGGAGCGAGGTGGCGTGGCGCTCCGGCGTCCCGATCGCGCCGCAGGGAGATGACGTGCGGCCCGCGGACCGCACATATTATTTCGTGCACTCGTACGCCTGCGTTCCCGATGATGAGCGCCACGTGCTGGGCACCGCGGACCACGGGGTGCCGTTCGTCGCCGCTGCTGGCACGGGAAGCGTGACGGGCGTGCAGTTCCATCCCGAGAAGTCGAGCACCGCGGGTCTGGCGCTGCTGGGGCGCTGGCTCGACGGGGCGCGCGCGGGCGCCGCCGTGGCGGTGGCCGCGTGATCGAGCTCTATCCCGCGATCGACCTGCGCGACGGTGCGGCGGTACGTCTGGTCCAGGGTGACTTCGAGCGCTCGACGGTGTTCAACAAGGATCCGGTGGCCCAGGCCCGGGCGTTCGCGCGCGAGGGCGCCGCACGCCTGCACGTGGTCGACCTGGACGGGGCCCTTGAGGGCCACCCCGTGCATGCGCCGATCGTGGCGCAACTGGCGGCCGCGTTTCCGGGCATCGTTCAGATGGGAGGCGGTCTGCGCGATCGCCCTGCGGTGGAGACGGCGATCGCCACCGGGGTCGACCGTGTGGTCGTGGGCACGGCGGTGATCGAGGACGAGGAGTTCCTCCGCTGGGCGACGGGACGGCTCGGTGACCGTCTGGTGGTGGCGCTGGACGCGAGGGATGGCCGGGTGGCAACCCACGGGTGGACCCAGATGTCGGACCGCACCGCGGTGGACGTGGCCACCGACCTCGTGCGCACGGGCGTCCGCCATCTCCTCTACACCGACATCGGGCGCGATGGCACCCTTGGGGGCCCGAACCTGGCGGCGCTTCGCAAGTTGTCGCAGGCGGCGCCTCCCCTCACGATCCTGGCGTCGGGCGGGATCTCATCGCTTGACGACCTCACCGCCCTTGCCGAGCTGCGGCTGCCAAACATCCGGGGTGTCATCGTGGGCCGTGCGCTCTACGAGGGCCGCTTCGGCGTGGCGGAGGCAATCGCCACCCTCGCCGCCGCAGCGCCATGATCCGGGTGGTGCCGTGCCTCGACGTGGACCAGGGGCGCGTCGTGAAGGGTGTCAACTTCGTCGGGCTGCGCGATGCCGGGGACCCGGTCGAGCTCGCCGCGCGGTATGACCGCGAGGGCGCGGACGAGTTGGTGTTTCTCGATATCACCGCAACGCACGAGGAGCGCGACACCATCATCCACCTGGTTGAGCGCACGGCGGAGGAGGTGTTCATCCCCTTCACCATTGGCGGTGGGCTGCGCACGGAGGACGACATCCGCGCCGTGCTCGCAGCGGGGGCCGACAAGGTGTCCCTGAACTCCGCGGCGGTGCGCGATCCCGACCTGCTGGAGCGCGCCGCATTGCGGTTCGGCGATCAGTGCATCGTGGTCGCCATTGATGCGAAGCGTCGTTCGGATGGTTCGGGGTGGGAGGTCTTCCTCGCCGGTGGACGCATCCCAACGGGACTCGAAGCCGTTGAGTGGGCCGCTGAGGCCGCGCGCCGCGGGGCCGGCGAGTTGCTCGTCACGAGCATGGATCGCGACGGCACGAAGGATGGCTACGACTGCGAACTCCTGGCGGCCGTGGCAGAGGCCGCGCCCGTGCCGGTGATCGCCTCGGGCGGCGCGGGCACGCTGGACCACTTCGTGGAGGCGGTCACCCGCGGACATGCAGATGCAGTGCTCGCGGCATCGGTCTTCCATGACGGCGTGTATTCCGTGGATGACGTGAAGGCGGCCATGGCGCGCGCGGGCGTGTCGGTGAGGAGGTAGCGATGGCGAGCCGGGGAATTCGTACCGACCGCGCTCCGGCGCCCCTGGCGGGTGCGCCGTACCAGCAGGCCGTGGCGTCAACGCCGGGTGAGATCGTGTGGGTATCCGGCCAGGTGGCGCTGGAACCCACGAACGGGGTTCTCGCCGCCGATGACGTGGCCGGGCAGACGCGTACATGCCTGGCGCATATCGCGGCCATCCTCGACGAGGCGGGCGGCTCCATTGCCGACGTCGTGAAGACGACGGTCTTCCTCGTGGATCTCGCGAGCGACTTCGCGGACATGAACACGGTCTACGCGCAGGTGTTTGCGACGAACCCGCCTGCTCGTGCCACGATCGGCGTCGCGGCCCTGCCGGCGGGCGCGCTCGTGGAGATCGAGGCCGTGGCGGCGCTCCCGGGTCGTACCCGGTGAGGTCCTGCTATTCCCGGAAGTACCGGCGCTCCAGCAGCACCTCGATGGCCATGCGGTCGAGGTAGACGGGCGCTTCGGAGATGGCGCGCGAGTCATTGGTGGGGTCGTTCACCCACGCGCGGAATTCCGCGGCCACGCGGTCGGATTGCGCCCTGAGGGCCTCGAGCGGAAGGGCCTCCCACCGGGCGAGGGCATCTGCCAGGCCATCAAGCGCGATCGGCGCGGACGCAACAAGGTCTGTCGATAGATGATTGGGCATGGGCCGGATTCTAGCGCGGTGCGCGCATGGGTGGATCACGATCCCATCCTCTCGCGGCTCCCCCTGGCGGAGGGCGGTGCCTCGGTGAGCGTGGTGGGCGGGGCCGTGCGCGATGCCATCCTCGGCATCCCTCACGGTCGGGATGTGGATCTGGTGGTCGAGGGTGACGCGATCGCCTTCGCCCGGGTGGTCGGACATGCAATGGCCGGTCGGGTCGTGGCCCACGAGCGATTTGGTACGGCCCGCCTGGAGTTCGGGCATGGGCGGCACCTCGACCTCGTGAGCGCGCGGCGTGAGACATACCCCGAGCCGGGTGCCCTGCCCGTCGTGGCCCCGGGCACGATCCTCGATGACCTCGCTCGACGGGACTTCACCGTGAACGCGATCGCCTATGGTCTTTCCGGCGCGGCGGCCGGGGTGGTCCTGGACCCGCACGGGGGCCTCGCCGACATCGCGGATGAGCGCATCAGGCTGCTCCGGCCGGGTGCGTTCACCGAGGACCCGAGTCGCGTTGTGCGAGCCCTACGATACGCCGCCCGCCTCGGATTCCGCCTCGAGGAGGCAACGGAGGCTGAGGCGCGGGTGTGCATGCGCTCCCTCGACCTCTCGTCGTCGCGGGTGGGTGACGAGTTGCGCAGGATGCTGGAGGAACCGTCTGCCGTGCGTGCGCTGGACATCGCTGCGGCCCTTGGTGCCGCGTGGCCCACCGATCCGGAAGCACGGGCCACGGGCCTGGGACGGCTGGATCGGGCGTTGGCGCGGCCCGGCGCACCTGACCCCCCCACGTGGGCCCTACGCCTCGGCGTGGGGCTCACCCCCGAGGCGGCGTCGCGCACCGCGGTTGCCGGGTGGGCACGCGCCATCGCCGCCGAGGTGCAGGCCGGACCCGCGCTTGCGACGCAACTGGAGAGGGTGTCCGTGCCATCCGGCATTGACGCCGCTCTTCGCAACAGCCCCCCTGCCACACAGGTGGGCGCAGCGATCGCGGGTGCGGAGATCGTGGGCCGATGGTGGGCGCAGTGGAGGGATCTCGAGCCCGCCGTGAGCGGATCCGACCTGGTGGCCGCGGGGGTGCCACCGGGGCCGGCCATCGGACGCGCCCTCCGCGCGGTGCGGGCCGCCGTTCTCGACGACGAGGTGCGGGGCGTAGAGGAGCAGATGTCTCTGGCACTTTCGATCGCGGCGCCGCTCGCGTGACGAGCGAGCGCTTCATTCCCGTCGATGCGGACGCACCTCGTGTGCACGCGGCGTTCTCCACCCGGATCGGGGGCGTGAGCATCGGTGCCCATGCGTCGCTCAACATCGGCGCCGGCACGGGGGATGACGCGGCGCTGGTACGGGAGAACCGCCGCGCTCTGGCGCAGGACCTGGGGTTCAGCGCGGCGCGGGCGGCCACCGTGAATCAGGTGCACGGGGCGGGTGTACTCGATGTGGGCCCGACGGGCGGGGATGGTCGCTATCTGGGAGACCTGGCTGGCCTGGGCGACGCGGACGCCCTGGTCACCCGCAGTCCGGGCGTGGCCGTCATGGTGCTGGGCGCCGACTGCCTGCCCGTGCTCCTCTGGGACAGGGACGGTTGCGTGGTGGCGGCCGCTCATGTCGGATGGCGGGGGCTCGTGGGTGGCGTCCTCGAGGCGGCGGTCGCCCGGGTCGGGGACCCCGCTCGGGTGGCGGTCGCGGTCGGCCCCGGAATCGGCCCGTGCTGTTTCCCGGTGGATTCCGCGTTGCGGGATGCCATGAGCGGGCGCTTCGGAGCCGATGTGGTGACGGGTATCGCGGTGGACCTCGCCGCCGCGGCTCGGGCAGCGCTGGAGGCTTGTGGTGTTCCCCGCACGGCGGTGAGCGTGGTGGAGTGCTGCACGTCCTGCGATGAGGAGCGCTTCTTCTCGTATCGTCGCGACGGATCGGGAACGGGGCGCCACGGCGGCGTGGTGTGGCGTGACGCGGACGGTGAGGGCACATGATCGATGTGGATCGCCTGCGGGGCGTGCTGGCCGAGGTCGGCGCGCAGGTGGACTCCGCGGCCACGCGATCCGGGCGAGCACCGGGGGCCGTTCAGATCGTGCTTGCCGGCAAGTATCTGGCCCCGGACGATGCCCCTGCCCTGGTCGCCGCGGGTGTGCGTCTGGTGGGGGAGAACCGACTGCAGGACCTTCTCGCCAAGAGGGCGGTCGTGGGCGATGCACTGCAGTTCGACTTCATCGGCCACCTTCAGCGCCGCAAGGCCAGGGACGTCGTCCACCTCGTGCGGCTGATCCACTCCGTCGACTCGGAGGCGCTTGCGAGTGAGTTGGCCGCCCGGTCGGACGGCCAACTGCGCGTGCTCGCGCAGGTCAATATCGCCGACGAGCCAACCAAGCACGGGGTGGCACCAGCGGACCTGGATCGCTTCATGGAGCACTGTTCGGCGGTGGGAATCGTCGTCGGTGGTCTGATGACGCTGCCACCCGCGGCGGCGGATGCGGAGGACTCGCGGAGATGGTTCGCGTACCTGCGAGAATTGGCTGATGGCATGGCGACGCACTGGGCGCCGCATCATGATCTTCGTGATCTTTCGATGGGCACCACGCAGGATTTCGTGGTTGCCGTCGAAGAGGGCGCTAGCATTGTTCGCGTTGGACGGGCAATCATTGACCGAGTCCAGATGGAGTCGTAGGTGGCACTGAACGATTACTGGCACAGGACCCTCGCGTATTTCGGGATGGCCGACGACGGCCATGACGACTACGAGGACTTCGACGACCACGATCGCGAGACGAACGCACGTGTTCGTGACGACGACCGTGGCGGGCGCGATGAGCACTCGCCATCCCGCGAGCGGGTGTCGTCGGCGCGCAGGGCGTCATCGCGGCGGGACGACTTCGACGACATCTATTCCGACCCGGGCGTGCCATCCCCGTCGCGAAGCATCCGCGCGGTGGAGTCCCCTCGCTCGTCGCGTGGTGTCGAGGTGAACCTGATCATCCCGCGCAACTTCAACGATGCGCAGCAGATCGCCGACAAGTTCAAGGGCACCATTCCGGTGATCCTGAACCTGCAGGCCGCGGACACCGATCTTGGCAAGCGACTGATCGATTTCGCCAGCGGGCTCACCTACGCGCTCGACGGCGGCATGTCGCGTGTGGCCGACAAGGTGTTTCTTCTGACCCCGCGAAACGTTGAGGTATCCGCCGAGGAGCGCGCACGCATTCTCGAAAAGGGTTTCTTCAACCAGTATTGATTCCATGAGCGACCGTGCCCCCGCCATCGGCGTCGTGGGTGTGGGTGCGATGGGCGGCGCGTTTGCGGCGGGCCTTGCCCGCCACCACGCCGTCGTCGTGTTCGATCATCTCCCCGGAAGGGCGGAGGAGGTCGCGGGCGCCATCGGGGCACGCGCCGGTGATGCCGCCGTATGCGACATCGTCGTGCTGGCCGTGAAGCCGCAGGACATGCAGGCCACCATGGAGTCGGTGGTGCCGCGCATGCGGGCTGGGGCGATACTGGCCTCGGTGGCGGCTGGCTGGACGATCGAGCGCCTGGCGGCCGCCGCTCCGAATCGCCCCGTGGTGCGCCTGATGCCCAACCTGGCCGTCGCCCATGGCGACGGGGTCGTCGCCATGGCCACATCTGGGCTCGACGCCGCTGGCGCTGCTGGTGTGCGGGATCTCCTCGTCCCGCTGGGCGCCGTGGTGATCATCGACGAGTCTCTCTTCGATGTCGCCACGGCGATTGCCGGTAGCGGGCCGGGATTTCTCGCGTATGTGGCGAAGGCCTTGGAGAATGCCGGTGCAGACGCGGGGCTGCCACGGGCCGACGCACGCGCGATGGTGCAGGCCGTGCTGTCCGGTACCGCATCGCTCCTGGCGGACGGCGGCGATCCCGCGAGCCTGCA
>ORJL011544372.1_pt1 | contig 14415 bp, 11 predicted proteins | sample 1779941 | NCBI WGS metagenome assembly ORJL01 (sample SAMEA104232317, study PRJEB22302) | groundwater metagenome | biome: forest; feature: aquifer; material: groundwater | place: USA | collected 2011-08-07 | depth 5.8 m
CTGGCTCCACCGCCCGAACTCGTCCCGCCCAGGCAGCAGACACACCGCCCTCTCAGCCGCGCGTCGCACCCAAGCAGGCAGCCGGCGGTACCGCTCAGCGATCAAGTGCCCCAAGTAGCGCTCGTACCCGGCAAAGCACTCGTCTCCCCCATCGCCGTTCAGGGCAACGGTGACTGCCTGCCGCGCCTGCTGCGCGACATAATATGTCGGCACAGCGGAGGAGTCACCGTATGGCTCGCCGTAGTGGCGGACCAGCGTGGGCAGGACGGCCACGGCGTCCGGCTTGACAACCCACTCGTGATGATCCGTCCCGAGCCGCGCAGCCACCGCTCGCCCGTACGGCAACTCGCTGAAGTCCTGATCCTCAAAGCCGATGGTGAACGTTCGCACCGGCCCCTCGGCCAGCTCTGTCATGAACGCGACCACCGCGCTCGAGTCAATGCCCCCGCTGAGGAACGCCCCCAGGGGCACATCGCTCACGAGGCGCTTCCGCACCGCCTCGCGCAGCAGCTTCTCCAGGTGTTCCAGGGCCTCCGCCTCCGCCAGGCGCAGCTTCGGCGCGTACCGGAGGGCCCAATAACGCTCTATCCTCAAATCCGAAATCCGAAATCCGAAATCCGAAATTTTCAGCACCAGGTAGTGAGCTGGCTCGAGCTTCTTCACGCCTCGATAGACGGTCCCTGGGGCCGGGATGTACCCGAACGACAGGTACTGATCAATGGCCGCCGGGTCCACGCCTCGCGGCACGCGGGGGTGGAGGATGAGGGACTGGAGTTCAGAACTGAAAATGACCGCGCCATCGGCCAAAACGTAGAAGAGGGGTTTCTTTCCCACTCGGTCCCGGGCCAGGATCAGCCGCCCCTCGGCGGCGTCCCACCGGGCGAAGGCGAACGTCCCGTCCAGAAGCCGGACGAAGCCCTCGCCGAAGGCCTCATAGGCGTGGACCAGGACCTCGGTATCCGACCGTGTCACAAAGCGGTGCCCGCGGGCGCGCAGGTCCTCCCGAAGGTCGCCGAAGTTGTAGATCTCCCCGTTGAACACCACCTGCACCGTGCCGTCCTCGTTGCCTATCGGCTGCCGCCCCCCAGCCAGATCAATGATCGCGAGGCGCCGGCTCGCCAGCAGAGCCCGGCCATCGGCGTGCATCCCGTCGCCGTCGGGCCCGCGATGTCGCAGGGCGGCGCTCATCGCCTCCAGGGCCTCCCGGTCGCCCTGCCGCAACTCCCCCACGATGCCGGCGATCCCGCACATCCCCCCGCTAAGCCTCCCCGGTGGCTAGTTGTATCGTAAGATCGTAAGGCGTCAGGCGGAAATCGTTAGGTGACCGGCTCACCCCTTACGCCTCCCCTAATTTCCTTCTCTGATGGTGGATTAAACCGGTTAACATCTTGTCTATTCGTTGCATCTCTCTCCCTTTCGCTTTACGCTTAGTCCCTTACGTGCCCACGCCTTCCCCTTTACGCCTCACGCCTCACGAGTCACGCTTTCCCCTTCCTGTTTACCCCTTACGCCTCACGCCTCTTCGTCAGGCTAGGTCGCGCTGGTGTCGGCCGTCCTTGCCGTGCCAGCGACCGGGCCAGCCGCTCGCGTTTTTTCCACACGTAGCCAAGAGCTACAAAGATGAAGAGGAAAATTTGGAACTGGATTCGCTGGCGGTACGCCGTTCCGACATTCCCCTGGGAGAATGAGTAGGGCAACACCACGCCGGCGCTAAAGATCAGTATTAACCACGACTCCGGGAGGCGATGCCGCAAGGCGAGCCGGAGGCCGCGCAGGAGGGCCGGGACCAGCGCCCACCAGAACAGCCCCTCGGGAAGGGCGATCGCCTGGCGCAGGTTACTGACCTCCCACGGGAACGGACCGAACATGAGGTAGAGGAAGCCAAACGGGAGGTGTCGTAAGGCACCCTCCGGGGTGGACACGTCCGCATCCACCTTGAAGCGCGACCCCCTAGGGCGTCCCTCCCAGTCCAAGCCTGCCGCCTGGTCCAGCCGCGCCTCCTGGATCGTTTCGAGCTTTGTACTTTCCTGAAACGTTGTCAGTATGTCCCGCCCGCCTAAGAGGTAGACCACGCTCGCCAGCACGATGCCAGAGACAGCAAGGTGCCGAACCAACCTTGCACCCGAGACCGGACGAGAGGGCATAATCAGCGCCGCCGCAAAGGCCGCCAGCATCGAGTAAAACATGTAAAACCGGAGAAAATAGATGGCGAGGAGGGCCGCGACGATGTAGACGGGGTAACGATACCGGAAGCGAATGACGACCTGCTGCATCGAATACACGACCAGGCAAAGGAAGAAGAGCACCAAGGCTTCCTTCATGAGCTGACACGTCCACATGACGATGCTGGGGAAGAAGGCCACTAATAGCCCGGAGATGATCGAGACCTCGCGGTCCCCAAACAGCGTGTCGGCGATCTTCACGATGAGGATCGCTGTCGCCGCCCCAATGACCGAGAGCACGAATTGGAGGAACAAGAGGTAATGGCCAAATACGTAGTAGAATGCCCCCGTGAAGTAAATGATCCCCAGGTTGACGACACCTGACAGGACATGATGCAGATAGTCGGACCCGCTGTGGAGGCCATGCCAAAGCTCCGCCAGATCCCAACCGGCAAAGTCGTAGGTCGTCGAGTCCCCGCCGTAGAACTCCCAGAGCTCGAAGTGATAGATGACGAGGCCTACAAACGCCCGCAGCAGAAACCCCCACAGGAAGATCTCGGCCAAGAACGCCCCATAGAGGGGATGCCGGGACATTCGGTGGCGCACGGCGAGAACAAGCGGGGTGATCCCAAGGGTCGCCACCACGACCCGCTCTGGCTGCTCTGCAAAGGCAACGATGAGCATCGCCCCCAGAGATGCCACCAGGAAAGGAGCGAGTAGCCCTCGGACCTTGCGGTAACGCACGATGGTACGTGCAAGGCTCACGTCAAGAGGCGCCTCAAGAGTAGGAACGTTGCTCCTCACTGTTCACCCCCGGGTCCGCCCGACGCGGCCGAAGATATCCGCCAACTCACCATGTGGACCTCTGAGGTATTATGCACCGATAGCGTTTCCGATCGAAGGGGACATGTTTGATCCCTTCGATAAAGAGCCTCCAGTTTCGGGAGGTTTATGATTTTCGGGAGGAATCCTCCCCGGACGCACGCCTCAAACAGACATTTTGCATATTCCACACCCCACAGGCAAATCGCCTCGATTCGGCAGGCAGCCGTGGGTGTCAACGAGATAAGACGGAGTTCAAAAGATCATCCCAGAGGGCCAGGATTTGTTTCTCTCCGTAATATTCCTCGGCGAAGTCCTTGCCGCGCTGCCCGGCCTCTTTCCTTGCGGCCGGATCCCTGATGTATCTTTCAAGGGTATCTTCCCATTCCTGCGGCGTTCGGCAAGCCATGGGTAATCCCGCGCGCTTCATCATACTGGCATAGGCTGGGATTGCCGAGACGACGACCGGAACCCCCATCCGCCAAAACAAGAGCAGTTTGTTCGCCGGTTTCCCCGCCGAAAGGGAATCATCCATGGGAATCGGAATAAGGGCCATATCGCAGGCGCTAATAATGACAGAAGCCATCTGCTCGTTCCACTCGTAAAGATAACTATTGTCAAACAAGCAGCGGGCCATATCCCTGGTCCGGCGTCTGCGGTACTGCCCGAGGTATTGGTGGTATTCGTAATCCGTCACAATATGCATCGCCCATTTATGTTTGGTCTTGAGCCTCTCAAGCACGCTCCGAATCGCCCGAAACGAGTTGAGATTTCCGGGCACTCCCTCCCAAACAAAATTGAAGACCTCCCCAGAGGAATAATTCGTCTTGCCCGAACGGATCACGCTGGTCTGGAAATCCAAGATGATATGGACGTTTGGGCAGAACTGACTCGCCTCCTTTTGTTGCTCATCCGTGCAGCAGATCACCGCATTCGCACGCCGACACATGGTCTGGATCGCCTTCCAATGGCTCAATCTTAAATAGCGGCTTTGCCGCGCGACAAATTTGGCCAGTCCCCTGAAGAGGTTCTTCAAATCGAGTCTTGAAGCTGTCAGGTAGGAATCGGCCAAGTCATAAATAACCTTCGCGTTGCCCCTGTGATAATCGCTCCAGACGCTCAAATCGGCCTTCTGGGTTGCAATAAGCACGTCATAAACCTCGTCAGGTTTTGCTATTTCAAACCGAATATTCCTCTTCGCTGCATAATAGCAAAATCGGCGCCGATCGCCGGGGCGCTCAAACGTTTCACTATACGGAATATACCCGATTCGCAACCCGCTAAGGTTCCTATTCATGACTCCCCTATCCCATTCTGTCCAGGACCTTCTGTGCGGCATTCTCGCCACTCATGAATGACTCATCAGTCCAGAGGTAACCCCACTCCCCATAACGCCCGCAGTAGGCGATTCGCATCTCATCCAGATATCCGTGAAGGGTGGCCAGGGCGCGTGCGCAGTCATGATCGAAGATGACGTTGGCATAGGGGATAAGCCTGGCGTTCTTAAACAAAATCTCGTCATCTTCACGGAGAAGACCGCAGCGCTTAAGGTCCGCGATCACGGGCGCAATACACTCATCCGGCGATCGGTCCAGGGGACGGTACTTGGCCGAATAGTACACTTCCGCCTGGATACTCCCGGCCTCCGGTGGAGCGTTGTTAGGCGAGAGCATGTGCGGAAAGGCCAGTCTCGTGAAGAAAACATCCCTGTCGTAGAAATAGGTCCAGTGAGCGTTTGAGATATCGGGACGGTTGACGCCGATATTGACGACAACGCAGGTGGTGCAGGCCAGCCTTTTAGAGGCTTCAAGGACCCGATCCGGGACTCCAACGATCAGGGGGATCAATTCCGGCAGGGGGACCGAGGAAATAAGCTGATCGTAAGAAGCGACAACGTCGTTGGCAAAGCGAAGCTCTCGCGCCTTCGGATCAAGCGCGAGGAGACGATGAGAAAGCCTCAGGTCGGTTTCCTTCGCGAATGGGCGGAGGTAGGACACGAATCCATTATATGTGGGATATCGGAAATGACTGACGAAGTGGACGTCTGGCGTATGCGGCGACAAGGCGCCCTGCAAGACCTCTTCCAGTGTCGGCCGGTAGAATCGCGGACCCAACCAATCCGTGGTCATATTCTCGGCCCCAGTCGTGTGGTACTTCATGCCATATTCCATAGGGAAGGTTTCCGAGAAAGTCCTTCCGTAGCTGGCGAGAAGCCAGTCGGCATAATTGTTGACGGGGCCTTCGGCGGTATTCTGGGCGTGGATGAAGTCGCGCAGGACGGCCACTACCAAGTCCACCGGAAGGCCGTGCAGATTGCACTGCGCGGGATGTTTGATCCAATGACCCTTCCAGTAATTATTGACGCGCGCCTGGATGACCTGGAATTCCTGGTCGACGCTCTCCGCGAAGAGCTTTTGCATGCGTTCAACCTTTGTGAAGGAGATATGGGGCCCGTCATCGAAGATAAAGCCGCTGTCGAATTTGTAGCTGGCCGTATGGCCCCCGAAATACGGCTCTTTCTCGTACACGATCGAGCCGACCCCCTCGGCACGAAGACGGTGAGCCGCCCCAAAGCCCGCCATGCCAGCGCCAAGGATGGCTATCTTGGCCATAGACTCCTTTCTCCAAGATGCGAGAGAATCGTCTGATTGGCATGGTACCAGTCGATTGTCCGACGGAGCCCTTCCGACAACGATATGGCCGGGCGCCATCCCAAAAGCCGACTGGCCTTGGCGTGACTGCCTGTTTGTTTGAAAATTTCTTCCTGACGGTAGGGGCGCGCTCCGAATACCGCCTGGACCGGGTGGCCCATCAAGTCCAGGATTTTCTCGATGAGGCTCCGTATGGTTACCCCCCTGCCTGTACACAGATTTATGGTTTGCCCGACTGCCTCTGGTTTTTGCGCCGCCAGCACGAACCCCCGAATGACATCGTCAATATAGACCAAATCCCTTTCCTGGTCGCCTTTGGTCGCTTGAATTTCTCGGCCTTGAAGGGCGCTGATGATCACGGAGGGCACAAGGTGGTACGTGCGGTCCCAGGGGCCGTAGATCGTGAAGGGGCGCAGAGATACGGTCGGCAAATTCTTATTTCGTCCGATGGCCTGGCTGATGAGGTGACCGGCGGCCTTGGAGGCGCCATAGACGCTTGAAGGGTTTAGAACGTGGTTTTCAGAAAGATGGTCTCCGGGACCGTATTCGATGCCAGTGCCGCTAAAGATGTATCGTGACACCCCTTGCGCTGCGCAGAGATCAGCCATATGGAAAGCTCCGAGGGAATTGACCGCAAAGTCTATCCCTTCCTGATCGTCCTCCGCGCCCAAACTGGATGCGGCCAGATGGTAAACGATGTCAGGCGAGGCTTGTTTCAACGCAGAGTGCAAGCTGCCTCGATCGAGAAGATCGGCTTCGACCACTTTGAGTTGAGGAGCGATATCCGCCAAACGTATGCGCTCCGATCGGAGCCTCAATAAAACCCATAACTGGGCCTGGGTCTTAAGCAGGGCTCGGGCCAAGTGAGAACCCAGAAAGCCGTTCGCCCCGGTGATGAGGACCCGCCTGTTTCGCCACAAATGGGGCTTCATGCAATGAGCTCCACTTTCGGAAGGGGGATGACAACTTGCCATTCCACTGGCGGATGTAAGACATTTGCGTCACGATTTCATCCTTCAGCCTCTAGCAGGTTGCGGAAAAACTCCTTTTGGGCACCTGATCTGAGAGCCCCAGCAGGCTCCGAGTCGAGATGTGAGATGCCCCGGAAAATGCGTCTGAAGGGCTCAGAATGCGCCTTCGGCGCTCACTGAGGCATTGCATGTGTCCTAACCACAATCACCTTTTGTGGGGCATCGACGGGTACGAACGGAGACTTTTTCAGCATCCTGCTAGGGCAGGATCAGGAGATAATCCGGCTTGCTTTCCTTGATCTTGTCAGGATGAAGGCCACCTTGTCGAAGCATATGGTAAATAGTTCCCCGCTCATCGGGAATCCGGCGTAAAGGGACGACTTTCACCCCTTTGATGATCTTGTCTTCGCCAACTATTTTGACCCCGTCCATCACATCTACCCTAGGAACCTGTCGGAGTAATAACGTTGACACCGACCTATATCCATGAGGCGATAGCGGTCGAACCGTTGCGGGAGGCTGGCCGGGGGAGCAGAGTCGGAGTCCGCGTCGCGGCCGGAACTCCCCGTCCCTACATCTCACGCGGGCTGCGGCGTCCACCCCGCCCGGAACAGCTTCAGCAGGTTGTGTGTGAGGCAGATGAGGAGCCACTCGGCCCGGACCTTGATCGTTCCGCGGAACGAGAAGCGCCGGAACCCGCGCGCGTCCTTGATCTGCCCGAACACCGGCTCGACGATCGCCTTCCGGAGGGCGTAGACCGCATGGCCCGCCGCAGTCTGGAGTTTGGCGCGCATGGCAGCGATCGCGGTGCCGTCCTCGGGGACCGGGACCGGCACGGGCGCCTCCCCATGTTTCAGCCGATCCGGCGCCACGTACAGATCGATCCCCACCAGGGTGTCCGCGGTCACGGCCGCCTCGCTGAAGTACCCGCTGTCCGCCGAGGCCACCGCGGGCACCTCCCCGCAGTTGGCCATCACCCGGGTCAGCATCGGCACCAGTTGCTGTTTGTCGTTCGCCGCTTGGGTGACATGCGCCGCCACGATGATCTGCGCCGCGCCGTCCACGGCCGCCTGGGCGTTGTAGGCTTGCACGAAACTCTTCGTGGCGCCATCCTTCATGATCCGCGACTCGGGGTCGGTGAAGTTCCGCTGCGCCTTCGGGTCCGGCCTGGCCTGCGTGGGGTCCGGCACCTGCGGCGGGCGGCCCGGCGGCTTCCGGCCGGTGGTCTCGGCTTGCCGCTGCCGCTCGGCGAGCTTGGCCTGCGCCCCGGCCGCGGCTGCGGCCGCCTCCGCGCGCGCCTCCGCCTCCAGGGTGGCCTTGGCCTCGCGGAGCTTGGCCAGGCGGCTCTCGCGGCGGGCCAGCTCGGCGGGCAGCTCGTCCCCCCGCCGGCCGTGCCCGTACTGGGCATCCTCCGCCGCATCGACCTGCTGGGCCTGGGCGAGGAGGGCCGCCACTTCCTGCTCCAGTTTCCGCTCGGCCTCGCCCATCCGGCCGTAGCTCATGGCCTTGTGCTTGGAGGCGTTGGCCAGGACCTTGGTCCCGTCCAGGGCAACGTGGCCCAGCTGCACCAGGCCGGCCCGCTGGCAGAGCGCCAGCACCTGGGTGAACAGCCCGGCGAGGGCCGCGAGGTGCTGCTGCCGGAAGGCCGCGATGCTGTCGTGATCCGGGTGCTGGTTGGCCGCCAGGACCCGGTAGGGGACCTCCTCGTAGGTGGCCTTCTCGATCTTCCGCGAGGAGGGCTTGCCGGTGCAGTAGCCGTAGACCAAGAGCTTCACCAGCAGGGCCGGGTGGTAAGGCGGCTGACCTCGTCCATCCCCCGTCTCGTACGCCGCGAGGATCGGGGTGAGATCCAGCGCGTGGTCCACCACATCGCTCACGAACAGCGCCAGGTGGCCTTCGGGGAGCCAGTCGCGCAGGGCGGGGGGCAACAGGAACAGCTGGTCGGGATTGTGCGGTTTGAAGGTTTTCATGGGGCCACTATAGCGCAAGCGCGCGCCGTGGTGCGCACCAATTGTGCGTGCTGAGCAGCTTTTTTCTCCGACAGGCTCCTAGGTGTCATATTATCTTGGGCGCAGGGACCGGGATGATGAACCGTCCTCCCTGCCGGTGATACTGCTCCTGTTGCTCCAGAATCTCATCAGAGAAGTTCCATGCCAACAGTAGCACATAGTCGGGCATGGCTTCTCGCAGCTTCTCCGGTGGATAGATCGGTAGGTGCATACCGGGCATATAGCGCCCTTGTTTGTATGGGCTACGATCCACTACGAAGTCTAACGTTTCTCGGCCAATACCGCAGTAATTCAACAATGTGCACGCCTTAGCCGCTGCTCCATAGCCTGCCAATCGGTTCCCAGCCTGTTTCAACTGACGCAGCAGGCTACACAGAGAAGCCTTCAAGGTCTCTATCCGCTGGCAAAAGCCTTGATAGAACTCCAGGCGATCTATCCCCCACGCCGCCTCCTCGCATAGGAGGGTACGCACGGCACCACCTCGCTGTGACGAGGACGCCTTGCCCACGAACAGTCGCAGGGAGCCGCCATGGATTGGTATGCGCTCCACATCTTGGATAACCAGTGCATGTCGGTGGAACAGGCGGTCCAACGCCGTTAGGGAAAAGTAACACAAATGCTCATGATAGATAGTGTCAAACTCGCAGTGATCAATCAAGTCTTTCACGTAAGGCACCTCAATCACAGCACAACCGTCGTCTTTCAGGAGCAATTGGATACCATGGACGAACCCGTTCAGGTCATCCACATGAGCCAACACGTTGTGGACGTGAATCACATCAGCGCGCTCACTGCGCTCCCTGAGTTGCCGGGCCAGTTCGTCGCCAAAGAGCTCACATACGGTGCGAATGCCCCGCTCTTCTTGAGCCACCCGTGCGATGTTAACCGCTGGCTCTATACCAAGTACCGGAATGCCTTGCCGATGATAGTACTGGAGCAGATAACCGTCGTTGCTGCCAACTTCTACAACCAGGCTTTTCTTATCCATACGGCGTGAGGCGATCAGGCGCCTAACAAGCTGTTCGGCATGGCGCAACATGGTCTCAGAGAAGGAGGAGAAGTAGAAATATTCTCGGAACAACTTCTCCGGCGACACTGTTTCCGTTATCTGCACCAGCGTGCACCGGCGACAGAAAACCGGGTTCAGCGGATAGACGGCTTCAGGCTCTTCCAGTTGCTCTGCTGACAGCAGGGCGTTGGCGAGAGGCATCTTCCCAAGCGACAGAATCAGTCTAAGGTCAGGATACCCACAGATGCGGCAAACAGGCGAGGAGTTCATGGATGTTCTCCCAGGAAAGTCTTGTACCACGCAATGGTTTCGCGGAGGCCGGATTCGGGATCGAACGCTGGCTCCCATCTCAAGATCGCGCGTGCCTTGGCTGCCGAGAGATGCTGGCTCTGGATTTCTCCCTCGGCGCAGTTCCGGATGTCAGGCTCTATGTGCGTACAGTCCATCAACTTCTGAATCATATTGACTATTTCCAGCACCGTCATCGGCTTCTCGGTGCTGAAGTTAAAGGCTTCGCCCTGCACCCGCCCGTCACCCAGACACTCCGCCAGCCGCATATAGGCGCTCGTTGCGTCCACCACATAGATATAGTCCCGAACGTAGGTGCCATCGCTCCGCATAATAGGCCGTTCACCACTGAGGAATGAGCGAATGGTGCCCGGCACGATCCGACTCCAGTTCAGGTCACCCCCGCCGTAGACATTCCCGCACCGTGCGATGGCAATGGGCAGGCTGTAGGTGTGATGGTAGGCCTGGGCAATCAGGTCGGCGCAGCTCTTGGAGACTTCGTACGGGTGCCGGCCGTTGAGTGGCATCTTCTCCGTATAGGGCAGGTGCGGCTGTTCGCCATAAGCTTTGTCGCTGGAGGCAATCACCACCCGCCGGACCAGGTCCATGTGGAGACGGCATGCTTCAAGCAGGTTGTACGTCCCGCGGATATTGGCCTCGAAAGTCGGCAATGGAAAGCGGTGCGCGGTGCCCACAATGGTCTGCGCCCCCAGGTGGAAGATCGTGTCCACCTCATGCTCGTTGATGGCCCGCTCCAGCGTCCAGAAATCCTCCAGAGCCCCATTCACCACCGCCACCTGTCGGATGTCCCCGCTGCGATACAGTTCTGACTGCGGGTCGGCATCCAGTACAAGAGCGACCACATAGGCACGCTGAGCGAGAAGCTCCTTGATCAGCCACGAACCGATCATGCCTGTGGCGCCGGTGACGAAGCCTCGTCGATTGGACCATGGACGATGGACGATGAGCTATGGCCTCTGGTCCTTGGTCTATCGTCCATCATCCACCTCATACACCGCCTTGCGCATTGCCTGTAGTTTGCGGGCAAGTTTCTGGCCAGCGGTGTCAAGTTGCTTTATCAGAGTATCGTGCTGGTCAAGGTAGCCGCGGCGCTGGATGATGTGCCGGCAGGCAACGGTTTCCAGCAACGATCGGATAGCCATTGCCAAGAATCGGCCCTGCTCGGCATCACTCTGACCAGTGGAGCCTTCAGCAATGTTGAGGGCGATTGATGTAGCAGCCCGCGTAATCTGAGATTTAAGGTTGTAGTCTTCGCTGCGAGGCAGCTTCTCAGCGAGTGTATAAACCAGGTCAACATACTCCAGGGCAAGCTGGTACACTTCGAGTTGTTCAAACTTGTACATGCTCGCGTTGCTCACGACGATGGCAATGGTCCATGGTAACGGTCCGTCGTCTATCCTTCCCAGACCTTCCATGGCGCCTTGCCGCTCGCCCAGAGGCTTTCGAGCAATCGCACATCGCGGAGGCTGTCCACGCACTGCCAGAAGCCGGTATGGCGGTAAGCCACCAGTTGGCCGTCCTTGGCCAAGCGCTCCAGCGGCTCCCGTTCGAAGATCGTGTCGTCGCCCTCGATGTAGTCCAGGCCCCCGGGCTCCAGGACGAAGAAGCCGCCGTTGATCCATCCCTCACCGATCTGGGGCTTCTCGCTGAACTCGGTGACCAGATCTCCATCGAAGCTGAGCCCGCCGAAGCGTGAGGGCGGGCGCACCGCGGTCACCGTCGCCAGCCGCCCATGGGTTTGGTGAAAGCGCAGCAAGTCTCGGATGTCGGCGTCGCACACGCCATCGCCATAGGTGAGCATGAACGTCTCACCGCCAATCCAGGGGGCCAGCTGCTTGACACGCCCGCCTGTCTGGGTCTGGAGGCCGGTGTCAATGAGATGCACCAGCCAGTCCTCTCGTTTGCCATCGTGCGCCGTCACGGCCCCCGCCGCCAGGGAGACGGTCAGATTGCTGTGCAGATGGTAGTAGTCGAGGAAGTACTGCTTGATCACCTCTCCCTTGTAGCCGAGGGCAAGGATGAATTCCTTGAAGCCGTAGCTCGCGTGCCCTTGCATGATGTGCCAGAGGATGGGTTGACCCCCGATCTCGACCATGGGCTTGGGGCGAAGCTCGGTTTCCTCACGGAGTCTAGTGCCTAACCCACCGCAGAGGATGACAACCTTCACAGTACCACCTCCCGCTGGACGAACACGAAGCCGAACTCGCGGGCACGCCAGACGTTACGGAACTGGAGGAGCGACCGGGCCGTGAGGAGGACGCGCATGCCTCAACCCCGCGCGGCGAGGGCTCGGTACAGCGCCCAGTACCGCTCGCCTCCCACCGCCTTAAGGTCGAAGTACCTCTTGGCCACCTGCCGGCAGCGCTCCCGCGTGTCCGGCCGCCCGGCGACCGCCGACATCCACCGCGCCGCAGCTCGGTAGTGCTCTGCAGTAAGAGCAGGAACGAACGCTGCGACACCTTCGGCACTGAGCCGGTCCGTATCGCCTATACCAGTGCTCACCACGACCGGTAGACCACATGCCAGGTACTCACCAATTTTGGTCGGGCACAAGGCGAGGAGGGACGCACAGGGCTTGGCAAGAACAATAGAAAAGTCCGCCGCCGCCAGATACTGGGGAACCTCAGGATGAGGGACCCGCAGGATCCGATACATCGCGGTCGGAAGGCCGCGGCCAGTGAATCGGGTCCTGATCTCAGCATGGTCGTCACCCGTCAGCACGAGGAAGCAAAGGTCTGGCATGATGCCCCGCGCCTCCTCCCAGAAATCTAGCATGGAATCGGCCTCGTACCGGCGCCCTAGGGTACCGGCGTATACGAAGATGGGACGGTTCCCAAAACCCAGCCGGAATCGAATCTTCTCGCGCCAACCCGGATCCGGCTTGAAGCGTTCGAGATCCACGCAGGTTGGGATCACTTGCCAAGGTATCCTGTAGCCGGCGCTGTCCTTCGTCAACAGTTCGCGGGTCTGCTCCGTAAGCGTTACAATGGCATCCGCCTCACGCACGGATCGCCGTTCCATCCATTTAGTAAGACGGAAATTAATGCCGCCGGGTCGCCAGATTCCGGCATCCACATATTGTTCAGCCATGAGGCCCCGAATATCGAACACTATCCGGACCCCGCTGAGCGCCTTGAGCGCGACGGCCATCGCGGCCGGGACATGGGACCGCGCATGGACCACCTGGATCTTGTGGGCGCGGACCAGGCGCCAACCACGGAGCACCCCGCGCAGGACGTCATAGCCGGTTGCAGGCAACGAGGGCCGCTTATGGTATGGGAGGGTGTGTAGGCGGATCCCGACGGCCCTCAGCACCGCGCCCCGGGCGGCGATCGCCTCGCGATTCCCTTGATGGTTGGGCTCGAACGTCAGCAGGTGAACCTCGACCCCGCGCCGGGCCAGCAGCGTCAAGTATCGGATCACCTGCGACTCAGTGAGAGCTTCAAGAACGCTCAAGTAGCACAGGTACAACACCCGCATGTTAGGCCCCAATCCAGTAGATCTGGATGCTGATATCAGGAAAGGTCACATCGCTGCAGTGCAGACGAGTGCCATAACCCTCTAACTTTACCGGATATCCCTAACCTTGAAGATCTTAAACAGCCCATCGTCATAAACCGTCCGTAACGAGCCGTTGTTCTCCCTTTCCACGAAACGAGGGTTTTGGGGTCCCCTGACCAAGGCGTAATCCACCTTGTAGTTAGTCATGGGGACGCTACTATTCCGGAGAAAAAGAGCATATTTGTTCTTCAGGCGCCTTAAATGTTGTTCGATTAGCCTGGACTGTCCCCACAGACCATACCTACTCGGCGATGACCATTCTCCACCAACCTTCCTGAAAAACACCTCTGCCTCTTCCGGCGAATACCCGTAAAACCTCAAAGCTGAGAGATAGCGCTCCTCAATCTCCTCTCTGGAAATCAAAGATACAAAAAGATTCGTGTTGGAAACGTATACATAGTTATTCGTATACGTAGAGATATATTCGGAGATTGCAAAATTGATGGGATCGGCCAGCACGACATCGTCCTTTTGTGTATTGGCCACGAGCCACTGAAGCGGCTTCGCTAATACTTGGAGGTTTCTGTAAGTGCCTACTTCCCTTATATAGTAGTTGTTCTGCTGAACGGCAGCCATCGTGATCAGTAGAAATGCTGCACCGTAAAATATGCCGCTCCGGAGTCGATGCGAGCCGACCGAAATTACGGTCGGCGCTGTGAGGATGAGGACCAGAATGATAAATGACTTATTGGTGTAATCTTGCCAATGGAACGATTGGATTGTAAAGCCGGTCAGCACTTGTTGGTTCAGACAAATCAATCCTCCGACGAGGAAAGAGGTGATGAACCAGTGGGGGACATCTCCCTTGGGACGGTAAATGAAAATCACCAGTATCGATAGGAGAACTTGAAAGGGGGGCAGGATGGGCCGGTGAGTTTCCAGAAACCCAAACCGGTCCAACAAGTCTCCCATATTGGGGGA
>ORJL010193285.1_pt1 | contig 14414 bp, 9 predicted proteins | sample 1779941 | NCBI WGS metagenome assembly ORJL01 (sample SAMEA104232317, study PRJEB22302) | groundwater metagenome | biome: forest; feature: aquifer; material: groundwater | place: USA | collected 2011-08-07 | depth 5.8 m
CCAGACGTGGCAGCGCATGCACTGCTTCCGCTGCACGTCCTCGAAGTGGGAGGAGATCGTCTTGCCCGTCGTCGACTTCGGCGGCGGGATCTGGATCAGCTTCGCCAACCCGTTCTCGGGGATGTGCCCGTCCTTGTCTTCGATGGGCATGATCCCGACCGTCTCGCCCTTCTTCCTGCTGATCCCGTTCTCGTACCGCGGGTCGCCGAGGTGCCCCGCCGTCGTCGCGTGCATCGACTTCGTCACGTGCTCGATCGCCTTCGCGTGGCACGCGCCGCACGTCTCCCCGACCACGCGCAGGTTCGCAGGGTTGACGAACCGCTGGTACGGGAGGTCGTAGTCGCGCGGGAGGACCCGCTCGTCGTTCGGGACCTCCTTCTGCGGCTGGACGTGCGCCTCCTCCTTCGTGGTCGCCTGCGCGTTCCCCCCGTGGCAGTCGACGCAGCCGAGCTTCGCAGCCGGGTGCATCTCCTCGATCCCCGCGTGGCAGACGACGCACCCCCGGCTCGCGGCCTGGAGCTCCGCGTCGCTCTTCACGGGCGGGCGCTTCCCCTCCCCCTCGCCGCCGGGACCCTCCGCGCGCGCGAGCAGGTAGGTCGCGATGATGCCGACGGCCAGCAGCAGCCCGATCCGCTTCACTTCGACCTCTTCGCGTTCCACCACGCGCGCCACTTCGCAGCGTCGTCGCCGAGCTCCTGCTTCGTGATGTCGACGAGGGCCGCGCGGGCCGCGTCCTTCGACCCCGTCTCCGCCCCCTCGAGAACGCGGATGAGCCCCTCGATCCGCTGGTTGTCGGGATACCTCGCGAGGGCGTCCTTTGCGTATTCGCGCACGCGGCGCTTCCCGACGAGGCAGCCCTCGATGCAATCGGCCTCCTCGTCGTCCGCGAGGAGCCCGAGGACTACGCGCAGGCGGTCCTCGGACGGCGCGACCGTGCAGCCCACGACCGCGACGATCCGAGCGACGGGGTTCTTCGCCACCGCAAGCCGGCGCAGGAACGGCGACGCGTCCTCCTTCAGCGCGAGGATCCGTTCGAGGCGCGTGTAGGCCTCCCCCGGCGTCCCCGCGTATCCGATGCCCGAGCTCTCGTACCGCGCGAGCCCCTCGATCGCGCGGGCCTCGGTCGCCGCATTCGCGTACCCCGCCACGCGACGCTCGGTGTCCTCGCTCCACGGCTCCACGCCCTGCCACTCGTTGATCAGCTCGCAACGATTGTCGCGCAACTGGAGGAAGACGATGAGCTTGTCACCCAGCCGCGGGTCGACCCCGGGGGGCGCGTCTCCCGCGCCGGTCGACCAGCAGAGGGAAACCTTCGTCCGCGCCGCGACGGCGGAATCGCCGAGCAGCACCTTTTCGACCGAGAAAGAGACGGACCGGCGCGTCCGCCCGTCCGCGATCTCCAGCGTCTTCGAGTCCTCCTCCACTGTCCCCGTGATCACCACGTCGCTCGCCAGGACACGGTCCGGAATCGGCATCGGCGGCACGTCCGCGCGTGCCGCCGCCGCCAGGACCAGGAGGAGGAATGCCGCGAGACGCCTCATGCGAAGATGTCCTGCATCACCTTCGCCTTCGAGAGGTCCGGCTTCACGCCGAGCAGGCGGCAGACCGTCGGGCAGACGTCGATCGAGTCGTAGTGCGTCTCGACCGTCTTCCCCTTCTTGAAGTCGGGGCCGTAGGCGATGCAGCCGATCTTGAGCAGGTCCGGCCCGCTGTCTCCGTGGTCGAGCCCGTTCCGCTGGTTCGTGTTCGTGTCGCGGCCGAACTCGGGCAGGATGAAGAAGGAGGTAGTGTCCTTCAGCTCCGGCTCCGCCTCGATGGAGGCGATCAGCTTCCCGACCTCGTCGTCGTTCCGGCGGATCACGTCGACGTAGGCGTTGTAGCTCCCGTGCGCGACGTCGGCGTTGGAGAGCGCGACGCCCATGAACGTGGGGAGGAACACGCGCAGGATGTTCGTGCCGACGCGGACGGCCTTCGCGTCCTCCGCGCCCGGGCCGGTCACCTTCGGGGCCCCCGCGGTGATCTCGTCGAGGATGAAGTTCTCGATCTTCTTCACGGTCGCCGGGTCGTTCGACAGCCCCGCGCTCGTCGCCTTCTTGAGCTGGTCGGCGTCCATCGTCCCGCGCAGCTTGTCGAGGAGGCGCGCCTCACCGTCGGAGAGGGCCTTCGGCCTCCCAAACGCGTCGAGGACCTCCTTGAACTCCGCGTTGAAGATCCCGTCGCCGCTGATCACGTTCGCCCCGTAGGCCGCGCCGAAGTCTGCGTGCGTGCCGTAGGAGAAGTTGAGCTGCTGGTTCCCCTGCCCGCACGACAGCCACACCTTGTTCGCGGGGAGCCCCTTCTGCTTGCGCAGGTACTCGAAGAGCGTGGGGTGCTCGCCGCGCTGGTTGTCGCGGATCCCCATCACCTCGGTGAGCCCCGTGAAGAGGGAGAGCGTCGCGCCGTAGTGGCCGACGTTCTGCGTCCGCATGTTGGGCAGGACGACCCCGTCCTTCACCAGCTTGGAGAGGTTCGGGATGTTGTTCGGCGTGCCGATCCACTCGCGGCTCCGCACCCCGCCCGCGAACGCGATGAAGACGACGTGCTTCGTCTTGAGCGCGGTCTCCCCTCCCGCCTCCGCCCGGCGCCCCAGCAGCCCCGTCGCTGCGATCGCGCCCGCCGTCGCGCCGGCCGCCTTCAGGAAGTCGCGCCGAGACAGGTTGGGAGTGTCCATGGTCACCTCGCTTGTGAGCGGGCGGGCACGAGGCCCGCCCCTACTTCCGCTTGTCGAAGTCTTCCTCGGTAACACATTCCACCTTGCCGTCGACGCGGAGGCAGAACCGGATCTTGTTGTGGTTGCTTCCCGCGTCCCAGACGATCCATCGCGTTGCCGGCACGGCGTCGAGGTCGCCCCCTTCGATCCCCTCGTAGTTGGTCGCCTTCCCGTCCGCCGCGCAGCCGCAGGAGCAGACGGCCTCGACCCCCGCCTCCTTCGCGAGCAGGAGGACGAGGTCCTTGCCCCGTTCGATCGGCGCCTTCTTGTTCTTGGTCTTGTAGGCCGCGAAGGCCTTCCCCAGCGTGAGGAGTCGCTTCTGGCACTCTTGCTTCCAGACGTCGTGGCGTTGCGTGGCGATAGGACCCGCCTCGACTCGCCAGGAGTTGTTCATGTTGAAGACGTCGAGCCTGAACGACTTCCCGAACAGCTTCACGTTCGCGCACTGGGAGATTTTCGTCGACAGCTCGCAGTGTCCCCCGGCGGCCGCGAGGGTCGGGAGGATCTTCTTCATGTCCTCGGCCGAGGGGGCCTCGCCGCGCGCCAGGATCTCCGCGTCGTCCGTGTCGCGGATGGCGCCGGAGACGGCGTTCTGGTCGTGCATCGCGATGCCGAAGAGGAGGAGGCGGACCATCCCCTCCGGGGTGTCGGGGAACTTGGGCCCGGCCCACTCGACCTTCGCGTGGCACTTCGGACACTCCGCTGCCGCCCAGTCGAGGTCCGCCTTGCACGCGGCGCAGTGCGCCTTCATGTGCGCGATGTCCCACACCGGCGCATCCGCGAGCGCGACGCCCGCGGCGAGGAGGAGGAAGGCGGCGACCATACGTGTGCTAGTAATATTGATACTCCGCGCTCGTGAGGATCCCCTGGAGGACGAGCTTCGTCGTCCCCGCCGGGTCGTCGAGGACAGAAACGAATCCCGCCAGTTCCTGCTCGGAGGGCTCCCTCCCGAGAAACTTCAGGAACTGCTCCGCGACCCACTTCGACTTGTCGACGCGGTCCTTCGAGGGGACCGACACCAGGTTGCTGTCGAGCATGATCTTCACGAGCACGCTCCGGAGCGGCTGCTTGTCGGAGAGGGCGAGGAGCGCGTTCCTAAGCTTGCGCACCTCCTCGAAGTTCGCCTGCCGGCCGAACAGGTCGACGTAGATCGTGCGGATGTACATCTCGTCCGTCTTCGGCCGGAGCTGCTCCATCGTCGCCGCGTAGTCCTCGGAGAGGAGCCAGTCGCACATCATTTCGCCGAAGCCGTACGGGTTCTTCTCGAACCGCTCCACGCACGCTGCGAGGACGTCCGCGGGCGGCTCGTGGCCGACCATCCGCTTGTAGAGCCGGCGGACGTAGAGCGCGAAGAAGTCCGCCTGCCGCATCGCGATCTTCACGACATCCGACTGGTTCTTCCCCTCGACGCCGAAGATCTTCGCGTCGTACCCGTCGTACATCTTCTTCCCCGCCTCGAGGAGCTCGACGTGCGACTGCACCTTCATCCCGAGGAGCTGCTCGAACACCACCGTGACGAACGTGTCGTTCCCCGGGTTGCGGCTGTTGAAGTACTGCGAGATGCAGATCTCCTGCAGCGCGTCGCGCACCGAGATCTGTCCGTTCTGCAGGCGGCTCGGGATCGCCACGAGCACCGGCGTCGAGGGGCGGAAGTTGTCGAGGAGGAGGAAGTAGAACAGCTCCTGGTCGTACCAGGTCTGGTAGAACTCCAGGCTCCGCACCATCGACTGGACGAATGACTTCCTATCCTGCCCGCTCGCGATGAGCAGCTCGAGGTCCGTCGGCCCGCGGCCGAAGCAGTCGAAGTAGACCTTTCGCACGAAGCGCCGCGTCTCGACGTCGACGTTCGCCTCCAGTTCGCTGCGGAGGAGGATGAGGTTGTCGATCCCGATCCCCGCGCCCTCGCTGCGGATCGCGAGCTTGTGCGGCCCGGCCTTGAGCGTCAGCCGGTCCCCCTTCTTCGCCGTGTCGAAGGTGTCCTCGAACACGACCGCGCCGCCCGCGTCGGTCAGCTTGAGGTCGTCGAACCAGGGGTTCGACTGGAGCGTCGCGAGGCCCACCTCGCCGTTGAACCCGCTGCCGAACTCGTGCGAGCCGACCTCCTTGCCTGCCACCTTCAGACTCGCCGTGCGGCCCGACAGCTCGATCGTCACCGCGTTCCACTTCTGCGGGTTGCCGTCCCACTCGAACTCGTCGCCGCCCGCCCCCTTCTTCGGGTTGTCCCCCTTCCTCGCGCCCGACTCGCCGATCGTCCAGACGCGCCGCCCCGCGTAGAGGCCGACGTACTTGAACGATTGCGGGCTCTTGTAGTCGAACACGACGAACCCGTTCATGCCGCGCCCCTGCTGCGGCTTGTCGAAGCGGAGCTTCACCTCGATCGTCCCCTCGCGCAGCTTCGCGCCGGTCGAGACGACCGCGTACCCCTTCTGCTCGAACCCGACGCAGGTGAAGGCCCCCTTCTTCGCGGTCCACTGCCCCGCGACGATCTTCCGCGAGGAGGTCTTGTCGCGGAGCGGCAGCAGGTTCCACCCCGTGATCCCCGCGAAGTCCCACGCCCGCTCCGCGCCGCCGTCGACCGAGACGTGCAGCTTCCCCGTCGCGCTCGGGGGGACGTAGACTTTGCCCCACAGGTCGTAGTCGCCGTCCTGCGGCACGTCGAGGTCCCAGGAGGCCGACCCGTCGCCGGCGTCCTCGTCGGAGACGCAGATGAAGGCGCCGTTCGAGACGTTGCGATCGGCGACCTTCTCCATCGGGGCCGTGAGTGCGCCGTCCTCGGCCTCCAGCATCACGATCGGCATCGAGTCGGCGACGACGACGACGCTGTCCGCGGAGGACTTCCCCTTGTCGTCGGTGACGGTGAGGCTGACTGTGTAGGTCCCGTCGCACTCGGCGGTGAACGAAGCCGAGGCGGTCTCGGTTCCCGCGATCGTCGCCTGGCTCTCCTTCGGCTTCGACTCGAAGGCCCAGGCGAGCGTGATGGCGTCGCCATTGCGATCGGCGCTCTTCGACCCGTCGAGCTTCACGGTCGCGCCGCGCTTCACGTGCTGCGGGCCCGAGGCGATCGCGGTGGGCGCGACGTTCTCGATTCGCGTCCCCTGGATGAACTCGACGATCGCCTGGTAGTCGAGGTCGCCCTGGTGGATGTCGTACTGGACGCCGCCGCCGTGCGGGAGGCCTCCCTCGGCCTCGGCGAGAGGCTTCGTGAGGAACGGGGACGACATCGGCTGCTTCGGGACGCAGAAGCGCGCGGCGGCGAGGAAGTTCGCCTTCGACTGCTCGGGGGTGAAGCGGCCGAAGAAGTCGGGCAGCTCGAAGTGGAGGTTGCCTGCGCCCTTCCCGCCGTGGCAGCCCTGTTCGGCGCAGGTGCGCTTGAGGATGGGCTCGATGCGGTCTTGGAAATAGTTGAGGTCGAGCCCTGCGGCGGGGTCGGGGGCCATCGCGTCGTCGGCGAAGGCGAGGACGGCGAGGAGAGCGGTTGCGGCGAGGAGGATGGCGGCGCGCGCAAACATAGTGGAAGTCACATCTCGAGCGTGAACAAGACTCCGTTAGGAACCCCGAGGGTCGCGGCTAGGTTTCGGACTGAATTCATCTCCTCACGGGCGTGAGCGTACGGCCAGCAGTAATGCGCCGGCAAGCGAATTCACCGGAGGGGGGCCCCGGTAGCAGCGATCTCGGGAGCGCCGCAATCGAGCCCCGAAGGGGCTCTTCAAGAGAGCCAGGGGCGCAGCCCCTGGAATCCGGTGGCGATGGTTGTCGGAGCCCTGAAAGGGCGACACATCGACGCGGAATCACGGGCAGTGTGTCGCCCTTTCAGGGCTCCCGCTCCCCTTCTGCCCGGGTTTCCCAGGGCTTCGCCCTGGGCTGTCTTGAGGCGCCCCTTCGGGGCTCCCGGCTTCCCAGATACAGTGTCAGAAGGGGCGGGTCGGGTGTCGGAGGTGTGAAGCGATTACCTCGCGGTGCGCACCGTCACGCGCACCGAGATCCGCTTCAGCGCGCCAGTGGCGTCGCGGTCGAGCGCGGTCACCTCGGAGGTGAACGTCTGGCGGAGCGTGCGCGGGCCCGGCACGCTCGCGTCGTACACGACATCGCGCGAGGTCGTTCGAGTCGCCCCCACCCCATCGCGGTCGAGGTGGAACTCCCCCACGACCTGCGCGGTGCCGCCGCCGGGGATGGCCGCGTTCACCCACCAGGTCGTGTCGCCAAAGCCCTCGCCGGGTGAAAGGTAGACCCCCATGATCGTCCGCCCGTCCTTCGCCGTGAGGCCGGTCGATTGCGAGCCTCCCGCCGTGGGACCGGGGAGGTAGACGAGCTCCGCCGTGCCGTTCACGTCGACGGCGTCCTTGTGCTGCTCTTCGGCGGGGCGGGGGTCCGGGGGCCCCGTGCCCGGGCGTCCCGGGAGCGCCTTCCCGACGAGCGGCAACTCCGGTTCCTGCGCCGACGGGTGGCTCCCGGTCTTTTCGTGACCGGCATTCCAGAGGAGGATGCAGATGAAGAAGCCAACGAAAACGCCGGCGACCATCATGCGCCCGGACTTCAGCATCTCCTCGGATGGGCCTGCGGGTCTCGTGTCCGCGGTTCCTCCCACGATGGCGTGCGCCATCGCCGGCGCATCTGTCCACCGCGTCGACGGGTCCTCCGCGAGTGCATTCCGCAGGCCTTCGGAGAACGGAGCCGAGACTCCCTCCAACGGGAAGGTAAACGTTCGCACCGCCGTGGGCTTGCGCCCCGTCACGCATTCGTGGAGCACGAGGGCGAGAGAGAAGAGGTCCGACGCCGCGCTGGCCTGCCCGCCCGAGAGGACCTCGGGCGCCATGTAGACGGGCGTGCCGGCGATCCCCTCTGCGCTCCGGAGCCCTCCGGAGAGATGCACGGCGTCGGGCGAGGACGTGCGGACGAGACGAGCGAGGCCGAAATCGACGAGGACGACGCGGCTCCCCCGCGCGGCGAGCGATCCCGTGCCGAGGATGTTCTCTGGCTTGATGTCTCTATGGAGGACACCCTCCTTGTGCGCTGCAGATAGCCCACGCAGCACCTGCGCGGCCAGATCCAGCGCCTCCTTCTCCCGGAGGCGTCCTTTCCTTGCGAGCGTCTCCCGAAGCGATTCCCCCGGAATGAACTCCATCACGATGAAGGGAGTCTGCGCCTCCGGGTCGCCGCCCAGCACTTTCGGGACGTGCGGCGACTGGACGCTGCGAAGCGCCTGCGCCTCGCGCACGATCCGCCTCCCCTCCGTCTCCGGCGGGAAGAGCTTGATCGCGACGACGCGGTCGGGCATCAGCTTCTGCCGCGCCTTCCAGACCGAGCCGAACGCGCCCGCGCCCAGGCGTGCCTCGAGCACGAATTCGCCGACCTCGTCCCCTGGATTGCACGAGACCATCGCGAGCCTCCTGCGCTGCTTCTGGCACTGTAGCAACGAGGTCGGGTACGGGCAGCGCCCCGAAGGGGCGCAAGACTGTAGCCCAGGCCGCAGGCCTGGGAAATGCGGCGTCCGCTGGATTCGGAGCCCCGAAGGGGCGACAGAAGGCGCGTTCTGTCGCCCCTTCGGGGCTCCGAGTCGGCTTGGCTGCCGTGGTTCCAGGGCCTTCGGCCCTGGCTACATTCTTGCGGCCCCTTCGGGGCCTGGCAGATCCACGGGCCCGACTCTAACGGCCCCTTCGGGGCCTGGCACATGAAGGGCCCAACTCCGTTGCTACAGGTTCCTACTTCTTCCCGTACGTCCCCGCGATGACCTCGATCAGCTTCGCCGGGTCGAGGTACTTCTTCGCCGCCGCGTCGACCTGCGCCTTCGTCACCGCGCGGTACTCCTCCGCACGGCGCGTGACGTAGTCGAGCCCGAGACCGTACCAGCCGATGTCGCAGAGCTGCGTCGTCTTGTCCTCGGAGGTCTCCGTCTGCCGCGGATAGGCGCCGAGCTTGTACGATTTCGAGAAGGCCACCTCCTCCTCCGTGAACCCCTCGTCGTGCGCCTTCCGCACCTCCTCTCGCAGCAGCGTCATCGCCTTGTCGACGTTCTCGGGGTTCGATCCGAATTGCGCCCAGAAGAAGCCGCTGCCGTTCGTTGCCGTCACCGCCGAGTACGTGTCGTAGGCGAGGCCGTTCGCGATCCGGATCGTCTTCCCGAGCCGCGTCACCCACACCGAGCCGTTCCCCAGGATGTTGTCCATCACGTCGAACGCCGCGAAGTCCGGCGCGTTCCGCGCGATCGGGCACGGAAGGCCCACGGCCCCGTACGCCTCCGACTTCTCGGGGAGGTAGACGACGATCGGTTCGGCCGCTGGCGCCGAAGCCTCGGGCCACGCGAGCGGCGCGACGTCCCCCTCCGCCGCCCACGCGCCGAAGGATGTCTCCGCGACCCGCTTGGCCGCCTCCGCGTCGAGCGCCCCCGAGATCGCGACGATCAGTCCCTTCGGCCTGCACACCGTCACATGGAAGGCGCGCACGCGATCCATCGTCAGCGTCCCGACCGATGCGATCGCAGCGTCGAGCGTCGGCTGCCAGTACGGGTGCCCCGCGGGGAACAGCGCGTGCCGCAGCGCCCGCTGCCCCGTCGTCTCCATGTTCTCCGGCTCCTGCGCGAGCGTCCCCTTCACGCGATCGCGCACGACCGCGAACCCCTCCTCCGCGAAGGCCGGCTCGCGCAGCGCCTCCGCGACGAGCGAGGCCGCCACCTCGAAGTCCTCCGCGAGCCCCGCCGTCGAGACCTCCGCGTACTCCGTCCGGAGGTCGTGCGAGAGCACGAGCCCGCGCGCCTCCAGGAGGCCGCTGAAGGCCTCCTTCGCGTGCGTCTTGGTCCCCTCGTGGATCATCTCGATCGCGAGGTCGGCGATTCCCGGCGCATCCCCCTCGCGCGCCCGACCGCCGGGCCAGCGCACGCGGAGCGATACCGTCGGGCTCGAGGGGTTCTCCCAGAAGAGCACCCGTACGCCGTTCGCGAGCGTGAACTCCGTCGGAGGCCTCGGCTTGCGCGCCTGCGCCGCGCCCGCCGAGGCAACCTTCGGGTCGCGCACGACCTCGCCCGCCGCGCCGCGGAGGTCGACTCCCTCCGGCGACTCCACCGGAACGAGCATCCCGACGGTGCGGTTTCCGCGCACGAGGTACTTCTGCGCGACGGCCTTGACCTGCTCCGGCGTCACGCGAGAGGCCTCCTCCGCGAACCCGAGGCCGTGCCTCCAGGAGGAGTAGGCCTCGAAGTCGCAGATCGCGCTCGCGACCTTCTCCGTCGAGTCGAGCGCGAAGGCGCGCGACCGCGCGATGTGGCGGATGGCGCGCGAGGTCTCCTCGGCCGTCGGGCCCTCCTTCTGGATCCGCTCGAGCTCGCGATCGATGGCGACCTCGACCTCGGCGGGGTCCTTCCCGGGCGCCACGGTCGCATTGACGATGAAGAGGATCGGGTACTTGCTCCAGTAGTTCCCCGCGCCCGCCTCGGTCGCAAGGCCGCTGTCGACGAGGGCGACATGGAGGCGGCTGCCGCGCCCCTCGCCGAGGATGTTCTGCAGCACCTCGAGCGCGAACGAATCGGGGTGACCCGTGGGCGCGTTGTGCCAGCCGATCTGGATCTGCGCGGCGGTCGCGGGGATCCTGAGCGACACGCGGCGCTCCCCCTCCTGCGGCGGCTCGGGCGTGGGCTCGGGAGGCGTCGGGCCGCGCTCGATTCCCGCGAAGCGCTTCTCGACCTCCGCGAAGGGGGCTTCTGCATCGACATCGCCGACGACGATGACGACGGCGTTGTTCGGGCGGAAGTAGGTCTTGTACCAGGCGCGGACCTGCTCCGCGGTGATCCGCTCGACGTCGGCGCGCCAGCCGATCACGGGCCAGTGGAGGCCGTGGACCTGGAACGCGGCGGCGAAGAGGTCGCGGCTGAGGAGCTCCGAGGGGTTGTTCTCGCCCCCCTCCAGCTCCGAGCGGACGACGACCATCTCCTTCTTGAACTCCTCGGGGTCGAAGGTGGCGTCGGCCATCGCGTCGGCGTGGCGGTCGAGGAAGTCGCCCAGGCGGTCCTTGGGCACGACCTGAAAGAAGGTGATCTCGTCGAAGTTCGTGTAGCCATTGATGTATCCGCCGCACTCCTCGGCGGCGTGGTTGACCTCGCCGGCGGGGAAGCGCTTCGACCCCTTGAAGAGCATGTGTTCGCAAAGGTGGGTGATCCCGGTCTGCCCGACCTGCTCGTTCGCGGAGCCGACCTTGTACATCGTCATGACCGTGACGAGCGGCGCGCCGTGCATCGGGTGGACGATCACCTCGAGCCCGTTGCCGAGTTTCTTCTCGAACGTCTCGTCGGCGGAGAGCCCCGCGGCGAAGACGAGGAGGCAGACGAAGGCGTGTCTCATGTGAGGACCCTCTCCCTACCCAAGCACCATGCAGGCCACCATGCCGCCCTTCTGGGCGACGTTGACGACGCGCTTCTTCGACGCGCGGCCGAGAATGCCCATGCCGTCGGGCGTCACGTAGAAGCCGCAGACGACGTAGAACTCCTCGAGCTGCGTGCGCCCGTCGGGCGTGACGACGGGAAAGTCCTTCACGAGGCTCTTTACGTGCTGCTGCACGACCCAGTCGCCCGGCGCCCGCACCGCGCGGTCGATCGCCTCGTCCCACTCCGCGAGCTCCGTGTACGGCCCGATCACCACCGAGGCGCCCCCGAACCCGCGGTTCGGCTTCAGCACCAGCCCGTCGCGGTTCTTCCGCACCCACGGCACGAGGTCGATCTCGCTCCCGATGATCCCCGTCGTACACCCCTCCCGCACCGTCCGCGTCCACGGGATGTACTTCTCGAACTTCTTCCGCTGCTTCGCGGTGAACAGCTTGTGGAACCGCGTGTCCGAGAGGACCTCGAACGCGCTCTTGTGGTCGAACTCCCCCGCGATCGACGACACGACGCGGTTCTCGCGGAAGGCCCACCTCACCGCCGACAGCTCCTTCCCCCCATCGCGCTCCATCTCCGCCATCTCGGCGATCGTGCAGTCGCGGTAGAGGAGGTCGATCGGCTGCCCTTCCGCGTGGAGCTCCTCGTGCTCCAGCGTCAGGTCGCGCGGGTCGACCACGCGCGCGTTCACGCCGTTCGCGCGGAAGTACTCCGCGATCTGCGGGAACTCCTCAGGTCCGCCCGCGAAGCGACGATCCTGAAGGAGGCCCACCTCGCGGCGCCGCAGGCCGATCTGGTCCGCGTGCGCCGTCAGCGTGTGCAGGAGCAGGAGGCGCGGGTCGTCCGCGGGCGCCACGATGAACTCCGGCGCGGTCTCGCGCATCTTCGAGACGACGTGGTCGAGGACGAGCTTGTCGACGATCGGCACGTAGTAGATCCCACCCGCCCCGACCGTGTTCGCCTCGAAGAAGTGGCAGTTCGCCTCCCAGTCCGGGTCGGCGAAGTCGACCTGCACGTCGAGGCGCCCGAAGATCGACTGCGGCGCCTTCACCGCCCCCTTCGGCATCATCCCGAACCATGCGCGCTCCCCCTCCGTCAGCGGCAGGAGTGCGCGGACCTCCTCCACCGTGGACCACAGGCGGTAGAGCCTCTCGAGGGCGTTGATGATGTCGAGGCAGACGCCGTGGAAGAAGCGGACCTGCTCGCGAGAGACGATCCGCGGCCGCAGGAGCACGGGGATCGGCTGGAGCTTCCCCTCCAGGTCCTCATAGAGGAGGTTCCTCTCCATCGCCTCCTTCTTCACCGCGCGGTCGGCCGCGACGAGGTCGTCGGGGGGGAGCCTGAGGACCGCCTCGTTCACCGTCCGCCCGAGGCGGAGGCTGATGTTCTCGTGGAGGAGCCGTTTTTCTTTCGCCACGAGGGGAACGTAGCAGCGAAGCGAGCGGCGCGTCAAGCGAAGCGGCCCCGCCCCCATGGAGAGGCTCGCGTAAGCGAGCCGTGGGAAGGCGCGCGTGAGCGCGCCTCTAACCGCCGCCGCGCGCGGCGAAGGCGCGCACGGCCTCCATCTGCGAGGGCCGCATCGCCACGGCGGGGCGAACGCGGCGGAGAAGCGCGAAGGCGTCCTCGGGGGAGGTCCCCTTCCGCACGAGGTAGCAAGCGGCGACCGTGGCGCTCCGTCCGACGCCCGAGGCGCAATGGACGTAGCACCGCTCGCCCCGCGAGGTGCGCTCACTCAGGAAGGCGACCGCTCGGTCGAGGTCGCCTGCGGAGGGCGGGCTCATGTCGCGCGTCGGGAGGTGGAGGTGATCGATCCCGACGCCGGCCAGCCGCTCCACGGGGTCGTCGAATTCGGCGCACAGGGAGATGACGGCGCGAACGCCTTCGCGGACGATGGCGTCGATGTCGCCTGGGAACAGGAGTCCTCCCAGGAACACGTGGTCGTCGACTCGGCTCCTCCACGAGCGCTTGCGGAGGGGCCAGAGCACATACCGCTTCACGCAGATCCACGGGAACGCGGCGGCGGCGTACGCGCGCAATCGGACTCGGCTCAAGGCTGCCCTCCGTGTCGGCGGAGTGTATCATCTGAACTCACGACACGCGCGGATACGACGGGGCCCCGGAACGCGACATGATCCGCCTGACCGAGCAGACCGATTGCTACCGCTTGGAGGCCTCCTCCATCGAGGAGACCATCTTCTGCGCATGCATCGGGACCGGAGGGTTCCTCGGGCTGATCGTGATGCTCCCTCTACTCCGCTACTCCACACTGATCCCCGCCATCATCGGAATGACGGGGTGCGCCGGGATCGGCGTCTTCGGATGCATCGCCTCCGAGCGCTACCGCAGCGCCCGCGGTGTCCTTGAAATCGCAATCCACGGCGGGCAGGCGAGGTGGGCCTCCGGGAGGCGCCCGAACCTGGGGCCGTGGACCCCCGTGTCACGCTTCGAGACCGTACGGACCGAGACGGACCAGTTCAGTTTCCGAGCCCTACTCCTCGACGGCGCCGACGTGCGGCCGCTCGGCGCCTGGGTCACAGGGAGAGGGAGGATGATGGAGTCGTTCGTTCGCCGCATGAACGAGCTCCTCTGCGCGGAAGCGCCCGGCCCCACCATCTCCGCGCCGAGCGTCCCCGTCCGCACGTGGCGCTGCTCGCAATGGGGAGCGACGGGGCCCTACCGCATCGAGGTCCGCTGGGCAGGACCGGGGATCCCTGGCGAGGTGCTCGTCCCGCTTCTCATCGCGTGCTTTGGGGGGATCATCGCCGCGCTTGCCCACCGTGACGGGGGTGGCTGGGCCTGCCTCTGTCTTGCGACGCTGGCGGTCCTGGCGGCCGTGCAAGTTTCCTTCCGGTGGGGCACGGCCTGGGTCGAGGTCCTCGATCGTGGCGGCCCCGTCCGCTGGGGATCGGACGGTGTTCCTGGGCAGGACGCGGCGGTGGAGGTGGAGCGGTTCGAGAAGAAGTCGAGCTTCCTGCGACGCCCCGGCTACCGCGTCGTGGCGATTCTGAAGGACGGGGAGGAGCGAAACGTCTTCTGCCCCTGGCGAACCGGGCGCGCCCTGATTGCCGAGGCGATCACCTCCGAGCTGAACCACCTCCTCGTCCGCGCGCCGCGTCCTCCGTCGGGCGCATAGCCCTGGGTGCACAAGCGCCATTGCGAGGCGACTTCGGGGCGCCCTGCCGCCCGCTCCGCGGGCTTCATACCGTCATTGGGCGCCTGAATCCTGCGGCTGGGGCCGCAGGCTATTTTCTGCCGCCCCCCCCCCCGGGGTGGCCCCCGCCCCCCGGGGGGGGGGGCGGGGCCCCG
>ORJL010139889.1_pt1 | contig 14411 bp, 10 predicted proteins | sample 1779941 | NCBI WGS metagenome assembly ORJL01 (sample SAMEA104232317, study PRJEB22302) | groundwater metagenome | biome: forest; feature: aquifer; material: groundwater | place: USA | collected 2011-08-07 | depth 5.8 m
CGCTGCGTCGATCGAGACGGCGCCCGACAACATGACACGGTTCTTCGCTCTCGCCCGCGCCGATAACGAGGACGCGCGGAACGTCATACCGGCGGACCTGCGTGCCGGGACGCCGAAGACGAGCCTCGCGTACGCGAGCGCGAAAGCGCGCACCGACCGAACGGATGCATAACCTCGATGGATGACGCCTTCGCGGTGAGCCGGATGCGGGAAACCCGCCTGTCCGGTTCGATGTGGCGGGGGTCGGAGACGGAGTGATGGACAGGCGAGTGAGGCACCGTCAACCGAAAGGGACGGCAACAGATGGGCCTTCCTGTACACCACCGCGCCGACCCTCGACCCGACCGCCGCGCATAGGATCGTCTTCTGCCTCGGCGGACACCCAAAACCGGCCATTGATCGACAGCTGAAAACCGGCCATTCCCGGTAGCGATCAAGACGTTGACGTCGGGACGGAACCCAAGTTCTGTCACCGGCATGAGCAACGTCTTGGACGACACCACACAGCAGCAAATCCTCGCGCTCGGACGGCTCGGGTGGTCCCTTCGGCGCATCGAGCAGGCGCTCGGGGGCCGGCGCGAGACCATCAGCGGCTACCTGAAAGCCGCCGGGATCGCCGTGCACGGCCGCGGCCGGCGCAGCGAATCAAAACCAAAACCGGCCATTTCCGAGGAGGTGTCCACCGACCTCGGCGCAAAACCGGCAATTACGAGCGAGGGGGTGTCCACCGACCCCGAGCGTCCGCCACCGCCGGGCCGAGCCCCGAGCGCGAGTGCGTGCGAGCCGTACCGTGAGCTGATCGCGGAGGCCCTGGGCCGTGGCCGGAACGCGATGGCAATCTGGCAGGATCTCGTCGACGATCACGGCTTCACCGCGCGATACGCGAGTGTCCGTCGCATCGTCGTGGCGCTGCGCGGCAGCGCACCTGCTGCCGCGCGCGTCGTCATCACGACGGCGCCGGGTGAAGATTATGGTGAGTTCCGCGTTATGGTGAGCGGCTTGGCTGATCCCTCCTGACTGTCGACGCGGTTGGCGCGTCGCCCATTGGCTTGCTTCCCATAATCCCTGCTTTTGAGGCGAGCGCGTTTGCGCCTCGAAGGAGGGATGGCATGTTCGCTGACTACTATTTCGCCGACCAGATTGAGCGCTATCGAGCCTCACCACACAAATCGCGAATCGATCACGTCGCCCAGGCACTGGTCAGTCTGTCCACCGAGGGGTAATATGACCCCGACACGTTCGAGACGAACGTACGTGGGTTTCTCGCGGGGGGCGTCATTTCTGCGAACCACGTGAGGCCCATCTTCATCGAGAATGGGAGATTCCATGGCGAGAAGATCGTGCAACTGCTGAGCAAGGCAAGACGCGAAACACGAGATTAAGTCCTATGCGAGAGCCCTAAAAAGGACCGCATGAAAGGCGAGCACTCAGTCCAGGTTTTCATGGCGGGCTTGTTGGCGCTTGCGACCCTCCGTCCCGTGTCACTCGTTGAACCGCTGGACGCTGTGGCCCGCGTGGACGCCATCAAGTCCCGCGGCTATCTCATATGCGGCGTCGCTCCAGGAGTCGCCGGGTTTGCTGAACCACAGGGTACAAACGGGTTTGCTGGGTTTGACGTGGACCTGTGTCGAGCTGTCGCCGCGGCTATTCTGGGCTCGGCCGAAGACGTTCGCTTCAAGCAAGCAACGTCATTGGAGGAATTTCTCGCCGCGCCTGACATCGATATGGTTTCACGGCGGCTGACGTGGACCCTCGAGCGTGAGACATCGTTTGACGTGAGCTTTGGACCGATTGTCTTTTATGACGGTCAGGGGTTTCTGGCCCGATCGCGGCTGAAAAGCAAACACGCAGCCGAACTGGCGGGGATGGCTATCTGCGTCGACCCAGGCACGGCCGCCGAACGCCGGTTGAGCGTCTACTTTCGCCAGCGCAACATGACTTTCGTCAAGCGTCTGTCGAAAGGGATCGCCGCGCTCGAACAGCAACTCGAATCAGGAGAGTGTGACGCGTACTCCGCCGACATCTCCGAACTCGCGTCCATTCTCTCCCGCATGCGTGCTCGCGAGAATTTCGCTCTTCTCACTGATCAGATCTCGAAGGAACCGCTGGCGCCGCTCGTGCGTAATGACGATCGGCGGTTTCTTCAGATCGTGCGGTGGACGATCTACGTGCTGTTCACCGCCGAGGAGTTGAAGGTGACGTCCGGTAACATCGCTGCAATGAGACGGAGCGAGGATCCCGACATCAGGCGTCTTCTCGGCATCATTCCCGGAATTGGTTCAGCGCTGCGCCTTGACGAGAACTGGGCCGATCGCACCATCCGACAGGTGGGCAACTATGCGCAGATCTACGATCGAAATCTTGGACCGGCCAGCGCGATCAAACTCGATCGCGGTCTGAACCGTCTGTGGACCGACGGCGGACTGCTGTACGCGCCGCCACTGCGGTAACGAGCAACGCGGCTATCCCGAATCGAGCCGTCCCTTCTTTGCTCTTGGACGGTGGTTCCGGTGGAGTGCGAGTGGTCTCGTTCGGATCTGCCACCATCACGAAATCCACCTGGAGAATCCCATGAGATTTTCTGGGGACAGGCCGGGTGGCCATCTTGTAACCGACGACGAAACAGCTAATCTCGAGATTCGGCGGATCGACGAACTCTCCTGCTTCCTTGATCAGCGATCCGATGTCGGGGCTTCGAAAATGTCCTGAGGCATCATTCGCGAAGGGAAAGGTCAGCCCCAGATTCTTGTCGGTGACCGTGACGTCGGCGAAGTTCAACCGTCGTCCGGCGACGTCTCGGATGGTCCCGACGTAGGCGAGGTCCACTTTTGCGTTTTTTCCGGCGGGGCGAAAAAATGCCGCGCCGTTCGCCGCGACGTTCGAGGCGATCGCGACCAGAACAATCGTCGGCAGCAGCGAGCGAATGACCTTAGACAAATCACCGTCTCTCATAAGACAAACCACCGTCTCTCATAGATGAGAACGACCAACAACACAAGAGCCGTCACGATCCAACACGCGCCTGACGGAATCTTTGCGGCAATTGGGGAAGGCACCAGCGTCGCAAGCGTAAGGCTCACGATCGCCGCCATCCCGACCCATCCGTACCAGAGAATTGGCGGTCCTAGTGCCGCCGCCTGTTCGCCGAGGTGAAACTGATTCACCTCAGGGTAGTAGCGAAACAACGCGAAATCGTAGAGAAAGCAAATAAAGTAAGTGACCCCGAAGACACTTGAAAACACCGGCGCCGACAACGTGTTCTTCACGGGACCAGTCCCCTGATGTTGTTCAGGACGTGGCCGACCAGGAAACTCCACCAGGTCACGAACGCGAGAATCCACGTCAAGCCACGCCGCGCGGCTGCGTATTCAGGGAGCAGTGGGCGACGCCAGTACATCAGGTACGCCGGGAGAATCCCCAGGCCAATCGCCGCGAGATGCTCCTTGATCTCAAAAACACCATTGGCGACGTTCATTTGCCGCTCTTCAAGCGATGGCCTTACAACAGTTCGATACTGCGGGTAAAGGAATCCACCACCGATACAGGTCAGGATGAAGAGGATCACGATCGCGTACTGAAAAGCTCCGTCGTGAACCGAACGGTATCGCGACATGAAGGAATCGCGATCACCGTTTGGCTTCAGACGTCTCGTGCTGAGCGCCTGATGCGTCACCGCGCCCAGCAGCGCCACGGCCAGAAGGCCATGCAGAATAAGGAGAATGATGATCATCGCTGCATGCCGGTCCAGGCGTCTTCACGCGACGACCCTGTCTGGTTATTGCGCGCTGGTTCGCCGCACCACGGCTTCCTTGACCACCGAGTACTGTTCGACGCCGTGGTCATCGTACCACCGAAACAGCGCCTTCGGCTTGTCGCCTGGCTGCAACGTGAACTTTAAAAAGCCGCCGATCGGCTGTTTGTTCGTGTACGGCTGTTTGATGAGACCCTCGGGATCGTTCCCGAGCGGATCGCCGGGCGCCCGCCCGAGTCGCGCGTTTTCGTTGACGATCGCGCCGGTCGAAAATTCTTCGACTCCGGTCGGGTCGATCGAATAGTACTGCCAGTGTCGATCGCCGCAGATGATGTAGAAATTGTTCCCGAGGATGCGATTCTGGCGCAGCCAGGCAAAGAACTCATCGCGCTCCTTTGCGAAGCCGCCCGGGTTCGTCATGTTGTCCCTCTTGAGTTCGTCCTGTCCCTGCACGGCATCGGGCAGCGTTTCCCGGACTACTTGGGCGCGACCCCGAGCACCCTGGACGGTTCCGCCGAATTCGGCGCGGTTGATGTCGTCGGGGCCTACCATCGGCGTCGGGGAAATCAGAATCTTGAACGTGGCATCGCTTTCAAGAAGCGTGCGTTTGAGCCACGCCACCTGCTCAGCTCCCCACATCGTCTTTCCCGGTTCGGTAGACATGTTCGGGCTGCGATAGTCGCGTCCCTCGGTCATCCAGATCTGGAGATCCTTCGAAACCCGGTACGTTCGATACGGGACGGCGCGCTCGTCGGCGGGATCGCGCACCGGCATCTGCTCCTCGAAGATCGTCTTGCCCAGCGCCGGCAGCGGTTCAAGCGTGCCGGTATTGTCGCTGTCATTGTAGCGAGTGTCGTGATCGTCCTTCTCCCAGTAGGAGGCCACCTGTCCCATCAGATTGACCATCCTCGGCTGGACGAATTGCTCATGCCAAAAACCGCGCATGTCCTCCGCTTTTTGCGCGTGCTTGGGACCTGAGTCGTAGTAGACGTTGTCGCCGGTTCCGACAAAGAAATCCGGTTTGGCCTCGAGGATGGGTACCAGCGCAGGATAACCCTGCGTCCGATCCGCGCCCTTGTAGGCGCGCGCCCCACGGTAAAACGCATTGAAGTTCATTCCCGTGACCACGACAAAGTTGACTTCGGTGGCTGCGGTGGCGCCGGGCAACGTCTTGAACGACCTCGCCGGACCAGCCTTGGCCGATTTCTCATCGACGCCGAAGATCGCGTGATAGTGATAGCGGGTGCCCGGCTTCAACCCAGTGATCCGCTTCTTCACGATGAAATCGTGTTCCGGTACGGCTTTCATCCACTCGGTCTTCGTGCTGCCAGTGAATTCCGGCGACTCCGACCATTCGAACTGCGCCACACCGGCAGCCCCCGCGACATCGTCCTGAGTCAGTCCGTCGACAGCGGTCAGACGGGTTTGCAGGATGACCGAGCTGTCTGAGACCTCACCCGCCATCTCGCCCTGCGCATTCATCACCGGCGGCGGGAGTGCTGCTTGAGCGGCTTGTTCTCGCGTCGCGCACGCCGACGCTCCAAGCACTGCGAACACCGACACGACACACAGCGCGCTAATCTTCATGGTTCACCGCTTCCGGCGCTAATGGTTTTCGTTCTGGCTGGGCCCCTGAAAAACAACCGGTGCCGACTGTCAGAACCTGTATTGGATGCTCAACTCAGCCAGGCGCGGTGGCAGGAACGCGGTCGGTCGCAGGTAGCTGGCCCCGGAGCGAACGCTGCGGCCCGTCACGGTATTGGCATTCAGCAGATTGTACACGTTCAACCAGACTATGACCTTCTGCCCGCGCGGCAAACGGAACGCCTTCTCAGCCCGAATATCCCAAAGATTGATGTTCGGAAGGCGAAGGGTGCCTATCGGTTCGACGTTCAGGACAATCGATGGGATCTGTTGCCCGCCTCTAAAGAGCACTTGGCGTGCCTGTGGCGCGCCGCTTCGGTGCTCATATCGTACCGATACCGTGACGTCTCGCGGGAAGAGATAGGCGGCCGATCCTTTCGCCAGCCACTCCCAAGTGTGATTTGCGCTGTTGATCTGGGCATTGGGAGTGAACTCCGCCTCTTCGGGGAACGGCGAGTCGCTCTTCGTGGCCGAGTAGGATGCCATGAGCTGCCAGCCGCGCGAGAGCCGCTTCGTGGCGGCCGCCTCGAAACTCCTGAACGTCTGATCAATGCCCGGTGCCGTGAACCACGTTCGCTGCGCGAACTGAAGTCCTGCCAGCGCGGCGGGATAATCGTAGTACGTAATCAACGTGCCCGGGTCGTCGGCGGTCCCAGCCTTACCATCAGCCCCTGGATCCCTATTCGTGATGGGGATGGAGTAGACGTCATAAGGTCGCGCGGTGTTCAAGACCGTGCGGATGTTGAAGTTGCGAGAGTAGGCGCCTGTCAGCCGAATCGCAAAATCAGCCATCAGCTCTTGCTCGAGCGAGAGCGAAAACTGATCGAGCTTCGTCTGCTTCTCGTCCGAGTTCACTATGCCGTTGGTGAACGTGCCAATGAGACCGCTCGATTGCCCGACACTGATAAAATCGGGACCGTTCGGATCGAGGTTGGCCTCGCCGGGCTGGTAGGCGCGATCGCCGTTGAGATCGTGCCATGTCCACAGCGTCGCGGCCGGTGTGAGGGTGTTGAAGGGCGCGACCTCTTCGATCTCGCGCATGTGATCGAACCGTCCCCAGCCTCCTTTGATAACTGTCTTGCCGCTGCCCGTGAGGTCGTACGCGGCGTACAGGCGCGGCGCCACTGAGCGCCACGTGTTCAGGTCCACTCGATCCTGGCACGTGGCGGGACCGAACTCGGGCGGCTCCGCGTCCTGGCGACACTGCTGCGGCACAAACCCGTGGTCCTGGGCGAAGCGAGCGCCAAGATTGAGCGTGAGTCGACGCGCAATGGTCCAGTTATCCCGCGCATATGCAGCCAAGTAGTTCCCCGAGTTGACTGGCTCGACTGGCAAGTTTTGCGTACGAATCTGGTACGGCACGCCGTTGTTGAACAAGAGCACGTAATTGCCGTAGTCGCCCCGGGACACCCAGTGTCTGTTGAGCCAGCCGGTCCAATAGTCGAAGCCGGCCATGAGTTCATGATTCCCGTGAAACGTGTCGGGGCTGTACCAGAGCACACTGCCTTTAGAATGATAGCGCCCTTCGAACGCCTGTTGGCCCGCGTCCTGCGCCGCCCCCGTTCGGAACGTGGTGAAGACGTCCTCGGTCGCGACGTGGCCCGCAGGTGCTTTTGCTTTGTACCAGTTACGAAAATCCCACAGCCCCTGCGAGAATGACAGCACTAGCCTCTCGGTGGGAGTGGCCTGCCAGTTGACTCCCACGTCCTGGACCGACAGCCCGAGATCGTACCTCGATTCCCAAGGGATAAACGCGTTCGCGCCGGCGCCCATTCGGAGGACTCGCTGCCACTGGTGGAAGACGTTGATGTGGTTCTTGCGGTTCAACTGGTAGGATATCTTTTCGGTCGAGTAGCCTGGATTCTGCGAAGTGATCCCGACCGAACCATCGTCCTGGACGACGTCCAGGACGGTAGTCGCGTTTTTTCGCCAACGGGTCGACCCGTAGAACCACAGCTTGTCCTCGAGGATCTTTCCGCCCAACTCCACGCTGCGGTCCCACCTGGTGACCAGTTCTCCTCCGGGTTGTCTGGCACCCTGGGCCCGCAATTTCTCGTCGAAGTTTTCGCTTTGGAGGCTGTCGTTCGTCTGCGCCCAAAAGGCCCCTCCATGCAACTGGTTGCTGCCACTTTTTATGACGGCAGTGACGCTGATCCCGCGAACCGGGACGTCCACATCGTTGGCGATCGCTTGGACGCGCGCCTCCTGAAGCACGGAATAATCATAGAAATTACCGGATTGAGTGTCTTTCGACGACGACGTGTACAGGCCGTCGAGGGTCACAAATGACTCCCCGCTCAACCCGTATCCGCTGAAGCTGGTTACCCCGCCGGTGGTGCTGCCACCTACATCCAGATTCCCGGTCACACCCGGCGTCTGGACGAGCAAAGACTTGATTCCCTCGCGACTCGTGGGAATGAGCTCTAGGGTTTCCCTCGTCAACTCTGTGCGAGTGCCAGTCGACGTCGTATCCACGACTGGGGATCCGCCGACGACCGTTACCACGTCCCCGAATGAGCCAATCTTCAGCTGCACATCCGCCCGCGCGACGAACCCGACGGTTAGTCGTAGCCCTTCTCGCCTGACGGACTGGAAGCCCAGCAGGGTATATTCCACCGCGTAGGTTCCGATCGGCAATGGCGTCAGACGGTACTCACCACGTGCGTCGGTAACCACGGTTATCTGTTTAAGCTGCAAGACCGGGCTTGTTGCCGTGACCGTCACGCCTGGCACCACGCCCCCACTCTCATCTGTGACCAGTCCGATGATGCTCGCGTTCTCCTGCGCAGCAGCCTGGTGGACGGTGAGGATGACTAAAAATGTCGTGACTAGTCCCAGCATCCGCAAAAGCGGTGGACGCGAACCTTGCCCAGTTGCAGGGCAATACTCGAGCGCCGAAGCAGTAATCATGATGGCCCTCCATGGGGTTGATACGCAGGTCTGCTTGAAGCCCATTCCTAAGGGCTCGCTTGGGTATCTTCTAGTGGAGAACGATGGCCCACACAACCCCCCTTTCGGGGGGTGGGCGAGATCGTCTTTTCCCCTCTGGCCGATCTTCGACAGTTCCAAAAGTCAACTACTGATGGCAGAACCACTTACGGCCGGGGATTTTATGTAGTGACACGCCGATCCATCTTCTTGGACGATGCCGAGCGGGCCCGCTACGCTGAGCGCAGCGCGGGCGGGATCGCCACGCCGCACGCCTGGAACACCTTGCCGACGGTCCCTTTGGTTTCGCTGCGCACGACGTACCGGTGATCGTGGATCGCGATCGTCGTCTCGTGCAGCTGATCGAGATCGCGGACGACGTCAGCCCACTCGAGGGTCCACCGCTTGGCGGCCAGGCGTCGCTGCAATTCCTGGCGGAGCACCAGTGCCAGGAATGAACAGAACACATGGCCCCGAATGCAGCGGTCCGTCTGGTGATAGACGGGACGCGTCTCGAGCAGGGACTTCATCGATCGGAACAGCGCTTCCACCATCCACAGATGTTTGTACGCCAGCGCGACCACCATCGGTTCGAAGTCGGTGTCGGTCCGCAGGATCCAGAGCCCGTCGTACCGGGCGTCCTGCGCGACCTTCCCTTCGTCAATCGCGAAGTGCGCGCCTTGGGTCTTCAGAAAGCGACGGTAGCCCTTGTTGCCCACGAGCGACGTGTCGCCATGCGGCAGGGCCGCGCGAAGGGCGGTGACGATCGCGGCGCGATCGTGACGGTCTTTGCGCGCCTGTTCCGGATTCAAACAGACGATGTAGCGATGCTCGCCGACCCGAATCTCTTTCACCTGCAGCGGCGACGGGTCGTGGCGGGTCTCGCGTTCGGGGAAGACCTCCCGGAAGGTCCCGCCCGCCTCGACGACCGCCCGCGCTTCGTGCGAGCTGCGCATCCGTACGCCGAGAATGTAGAACCAGTCGCGGTCTTCGATCGCCTCGATGGTCTCCTGACTGATCATGCCCCGGTCGGCCACAATGCAGACCGACTCCACATGGAACGTCTGCTTCAACCGATCGACAATCGGGACGAGCGTCTTCACGTCCGTGGTGTTGCCGGGCCACACTTCGCTGCACACCGGAGAGCCATCCATGTCGATGACGACGCCCACCACCATCTGGGCGAGGTCGGGAGGATGGTCCTTCGAATAACCGCGCCGACCCCGCGTCTGTCCGCCGGCGCCTTCGAAATAGATCGAGGTCGTATCGAAGAACACCAACGCCAAGGTCTGGTTGAGGAGATCCCGTCGGCGCGCGAACAAGGCTTCCTCGATCCGGTCTTTGCGGGTGCGCGGGCCGAACGGCGTCGCGCCGGCTTGGTCGCTCGCGGGCAGCACCTGGCCGAGCCAGGCCATTGCCCGGTACAAGTGCTGCAACCCGAGCGTCTCGGTGCCGTCCACCGTGTAGTCCTGTTTCCACCGCTCGGCCGCGCGGTCACTGCCGGGCGCCATCAAGCGGTGCACCACCGTCAGGAAGATCGCGCGCTCCACCGGAAAGTCGAAGCGGCGCCCGGCCAGCTCCCGCTGCAGCACCTCCTGAAGACCGCACTCGCGCCACAACCGCTCGAAGATGAGCCCCGGCCCCACGCACGTCGTGTGCGTGGGCGTGCTCGCGCCCTTGGCGTGCGCGTCGAGGACGACCAGCTTGTCCGCAAACCGTCCGAGACTGCGCAGCAGCCCGTCGATTTGCCCCGACGCCTGCAACGCATCCAAGCGACCGAATCGATGCAGGACGCGCTGCACCAAGCGCCCGTCGATGCGCTCGTTCTCGACCAGCATCAGATAGGTCCGGTCGCCGTTGGTCTGGGTGCGGATGAACACGTCGGATCCTTTCGTGACATCCGCATTCTACACCACATCGGCCGTAATACAAGGCCCATGTGCGCTGTAATGGGCGAATTCTGTGACACTACATTTACGAAACGGTCCGCGCTGACATAGCCAAAACGTTAGCAATTCTAAGAGTCAGCCGAGAATCGCGTCCCCAAAGTGTCGAAGATCGGTGAGGCACCGATAATCGGCGTGGGCTGTGCCCTCGCGCTCGCGGCGAAACAGCAGGCGAAGGGTCGCCGGCAAATTCCCTGTCCGTGGAGGGGCGAAGTAGGAGAGGATGATGCCGTATCTCAGGAGTAGCCGCATGCCCACCATACGCGTTGGATCCGAGAGTTCGAACGGCCGGTTTCCCGGCGCCCGGGCCGCTGTGCTCCTCGCAGCTGTCAGCGTCGCCGCCTGGGCGGCGACAGGAACCGCGCAGTCGCCCAACGCGTTCGGCGTCCCGTCGGCCGACAAGCCGGCGCCGACCTCGGCGATCAGCGCGGTGCCCGGTTCGCGCGCGCAAGGCTGGCTCGCACAGGGGCGCTCCGAGGTGCTGGCGCGCCACGGGATCGTCGCGACGAGCGATCCGCTGGCCGCTCAGGCGGGGCTCGAGATCCTGCGGCAGGGCGGTAACGCGATCGACGCGGCCGTCGCCACGGGCGCCGTGCTCGACGTGACCTCGCAAAACGACACCGGCATCGGCGGCGACCTCTTCGCGCTCGTCTATGTCGCGAAGGACAAGAAGCTGTACGCGCTCAACTCCGGCGGGTGGGCGCCTGCGGGATGGACGCCCGAGTTCTTCACCGGCACGCTCGGCGTGAACCGCGTGCCGACGAGCGGCGTGAACGCGGCGACCGTTCCCGGCGCGATCTCGGGCTACGACGCGCTGCTCACGCGTTTCGGCACGGTGACCTTCAAGGACGCCTTCGAGCGCGCCGCCCGGCTTGCCGACGAAGGCTGGGGCCAGGCGGAGCGGCGCGCCGCGGATCTTCGCGGCGCCGTCACCGGCCTTCGCGCCGACCCGGATTCGCGGCAGACCTTCCTGACCAACGATCAGGCGCCGCCGCTCTACAGCATCATCCGCAATCCGGGTCTGGCGAGCGCGCTGCGCGCCATCCAGAAAGGCGGACGCGAGGCGTTCTACCGCGGGGAGATCGCCGACGCGATCGTCGCCAAGATGCAGGCCAACGGCGGCGTGATGACGAAACGCGATCTGGCCGAGTTCCAGTCCGAGTGGATCGAGCCGGTCTCGACCAACTATCACGGCTACGACGTCTTCGAGCTGCCGCCGCCGGGGCAGGGATTCGCCGCGCTCGAGATGCTGAACATCCTCGAGGTGTGCGTGCCGGCGCTCGGGATGAGCCTGGCCTCACTGGGTCCCTCCGATCCGACGTACTGGCATCTGCTGGTCGAGGCGAAGAAGCTCGCCTATACGGACCTGCTGGCGAAGAACGCCGATCCGAAGTTCGCCTCGGTCCCGGTCAACGATCTGCTGTCGAAATCCTACGCGGCCACCCTGTGCAGCCGGATCAATCCGAACGTCGCGTCGAAGCCCGGCGTCACGGGCGGCACCGGCGGCGGCACGATCTATCTCACGACGGCCGATCGCTGGGGCAACATGGTGTCGCTCATCCACAGCGTCTTCAGCGTCTACGGCAGCCGCGCGACGGTCGCGCCCTACGGCTTCGTGCTGCACAACCGCGGCTCCGCGTTCTCGCTCGATCCCAAGAGCCCGAACGTGGTGGCGCCGCACAAGCGGCCGTTCCACACCATCATTGCCGGTTTCGTGATGAAAGACGGCCAGCCGCTGATGACGTTCGGGAACATGGGCGGCAGCGTGCAGCCCGAAACGCACGCGCAGCACATGGTCAACTTGATCGATCTCGGGATGAACGTGCAGATGACGACCGACGCGGCGCGCTTCACGCACAATCAGTCGAGCAACGTCCTCTCGCTCGAGACCAACCTGTTCGCGCTGGTGGGCGCCGCGCTGAAGGCCAAAGGGCACGACGTGCGAGGAGTCGCCGGGGGATCGGTCGGCGGGTATCAGGGCATCCTGTTCACGCGCGATCCGGCGCTTCCCGCGCCGCCCTTCGATCAGCGGGCCGTCACCGGGGATCTGCCGGTGAACGGCGTGTACCGCGCGGGATCCGATCATCGGAAGGACGGTCAGGCCGCGGGCTGGTGATTGATCGGAAGGGGCCTGGCCGGGCACGGCGTCCAACAGGCGCTGGCGCGCGCGAAGAGCCGGTCGGCGTGTTTGACCCGCAGCGTTGATCCATAATCAGATCGATCCGAGAGGCGTTCATCTCGAATATGACTGCTGGGCTCGTTGGGAGGCTCGCCGGTCCCTTGGCGGTTGTCGCGGCCTCCGGAGTGGTGACCGCGCAGTCCCACGTGGCGACCTCCCCGCCCGTCGTCTACTCGGCCGAAGTCGACAGCATCATCCATCCGGTCTCCGCCGATTACATGATCGAGACCATGGACCGCGCCGACCGCGCGGGTGCGACGCTCGTCGTCTTCACCCTCCGCACGCCGGGCGGCCTCGTGGATTCCACCCGCGACATCGTCACGCACATGCTCGCCAGCAGGACGCCCGTCGCGATCTTCATCGGGCCCGCCGGCGCTCGCGCCGTGTCGGCCGGCTTCCTCCTCACGATCGCCGCCGACGTGGCGGCCATGGCGCCCGGCACGCACATCGGCGCGGCGCATCCGGTGGCGGGCACCGGCCAGCCGATGGACGAGACCATGGCGAAGAAAGCAGCAGCCGACGTGGCCGCGTATGCGCGCACGCTCGCCAACAAGCGTCATCGGAACGTCGCGCTCGCGGAGGAGGCCGTGAACAGCAGCCGCGCCTTCACCGAGGAGGAGGCGCTCAACGCCTCGCCACCACTCGTCGATCTCGTGGTCTCCGGTATCCCCGAGCTGCTGCGAAGGCTGGATGGGCGAACCGTCACCCGGTTCGACGGCGCGACGATGGTGTTGAAGACCGCGGGCGCACAGGTGGTTCCCATCGAGATGACCCTGCGCCAGCGCGTGCTCAGCGCCATCGCCCATCCCGAGGTCGCCTTCATCCTCCTGACGCTGGGCACGCTCGGGCTGACGATCGAACTGTGGAGTCCCGGCGCGGTGCTGCCCGGCGTCGCCGGAGGATTCTGCCTCCTGCTCGCGTTCTTCGCCTTCCAGATCCTCCCGGTGAATTACGCCGGCCTGCTGTTGATGCTCTTTGGTTTGCTGCTGTTGATGCTCGAGGTCAAGATCACCAGCTACGGCCTGCTGACGGCCGGCGGTCTCGCGAGTCTCCTCTTCGGCTCGATGATCCTGATGGATTCCTCGGTACCCGAGCTCCAGTTGAGCCTGCGACTCGTCTTGCCAATCGTCTTCGGGCTGGCCAGCATCGTCGTCTTTCTCGTGCGGCTCGCTGTCGCGTCCCAGCGGCGCCAGCCGGTCACCGGCGTCGCGGGCATGATCGGTGAGCTCGGATACGCGCTCACCTCCATCGAGCCGGGAAGGGCCGGGCGGGTGGCGACGCACGGCGAGATCTGGAGGGCCATCGCTCGCGAACCCATCGCCGAAGGCGACCATCTTCGGATCACGGACGTCGACGGCTTGACCGTGACCGTCCGTAAAGAACTGACCGTGACCGTCCGTAAAGCGTAAAGAATGAGGTCCCGTGATGCCGATACCTCCCGTCCTGATGTTCGTGGTCATCGTCACGCTCTATCTGATCAGCTCGGTCAAGATCCTGGCCGAGTACGAGCGCGGCGTCATCTTCCGCCTGGGGAAGCTCCTGCCTCAGCCAAAAGGGCCCGGCGTGATTCTGGTGTTCGCGCCCATCGACCGCATGGTCCGCGTCAGTCTGCGAACGGTCGCCTTCGAGGTGCCGCCGCAGGACGTCATCACCCGCGACAACGTGTCGGTGAAAGTGAGCGCGGTCCTCTACTATCGGGTCGTCGATCCCCGGCGGGCCATCGTGGAGGTCGAGAACTACCAGTACGCGACGCTGCAACTCGCGCAGACGACGCTGAGGAGCGTCCTGGGCCAGGCGCAGCTCGACGACTTGCTGGCCGAGAGGGATCGCCTGAATCAGCAGCTGCAGCACATCCTCGACGAGCACGCCGAGCCGTGGGGGATCAAGGTGTCGGCCGTCGAAGTCAAGCATGTCGATCTGCCGGCCGACATGCAGCGATCGATGGCCCGGCAAGCCGAAGCCG
>ORJL011341028.1_pt1 | contig 14408 bp, 22 predicted proteins | sample 1779941 | NCBI WGS metagenome assembly ORJL01 (sample SAMEA104232317, study PRJEB22302) | groundwater metagenome | biome: forest; feature: aquifer; material: groundwater | place: USA | collected 2011-08-07 | depth 5.8 m
GCATCTACTGTTTGCGCATCCTGATTAAAACCAATCGCCAGAATTCCAAGTGAAATGGAACTATTGCGAATCATCAAATAAACGCGCAGTTTATCGGGTTCCAAAAGCAGAATAGTGGGAACACCCACAGCAATAATAAATGGGGCTTTTTGAACCGGAAGATATATACCCGCCGAATTCGCGTTAAAGCCCGCTGGAGCGTTCGGCAAAGAGGGCGAACGTGGGCCAGTTCCCATAGGAACCGCCCCCGTAGGCGGGCGAAGCGGAGGCTTTGAAATCGCCTCATTGCCGAGCGTATCAACTAAAGGACGGCCACCTAATTGCATGGCAATTCCTAGAATCCGCGAACCAAAACACCCGCCAAAGTCAATTCAACCAATACATAAGTTTCCGGCGCAGTCATGATATTGGAATAATTGGTAATCTGAACAGACAAACCGGAGCGACCGGAAATAATGCGCGGATACGTCAATTGAAATTCAGCAGTAAGAGGGTGCCCAAAATATGATTGCAAATCAACAGCTTCGCTCATCAATTGCTCTTGTGATCCAGTATCCGTCATCAAAACGCGAATCAGCGGATAATTATCATGATTCGCTACACCTGCTGCGTCGATAACGGCGTGAAATCTAGGCGCAGTCAGAACAAAATCAGCGTTAGCCGCAATATTCACGACAGATTGAGGGCTAGCACCAGGTGCGACAGCGGCGAAACCAACACGATACGCATACGGTTGAATCGACAATTTAGCGTCTAACGCAGGATCTCCGTGTGGATTATAAACACGCCTAACAAATGCCTCAATTGAATTGTAATTATCAACTTGCGGGATATATTGACCTTGCATGTTTGATTCTCCTAAGATGTTTATTAAAAGCCGCGCCTTGTGAGTGCGGCTTTTGATATAAACGTCCTATTGGACAATTACATCATTGCGATGCACGGCGCAGGTATCCATCGAACACGACACCAATGCGGCCATTGAAAGTCGAAGGCAACGCTTGTGCGGCAGGATAAGTAATCGTGACACCAAAGTTAACCGTTGATTGGATGGAAATCGGCGGTTCAAGATAGTATGCGCGACCGGTCGGATATACAGAAGCCGTCGCCAGTATCGTATTGGTCGCCGCAACAGTCGTCGCAGTCGCCAGTGCGGCGTCAACTCCCATCCAAGTTTTTGGCGGAAATGAGCGTAGCGGAGTTTCTTGAAGTTGAACCTTATTCAACACGTTAAGCGTCAGCAAACCAGTGTTATAAACTAGGTCAACGTCATTAAGCGAACCAATAGGAGCAGCCGCCAGATTACCCGTTACGTTGGTCGTGATCGGCGATGGAATAAACGTATTAGCCGCCGCACTCGAACCCGCTTTAAAATAAACTTCAATGGATTCGATCATATATTCCATGCCAGACGGCAAACTGCCCGCCGTGGTCATATTGGTATCGCTAATCAGTTTATTGGTGCCAACTACCGCGCCGGGAGTCGATGTAACACCCTGACCTTGCGGCAGCGTCATAAACGAAAATTGCGCCTGACCCGCAGCAGGATAAAGCTGATAATCGTATAGACGTTGTCTAATGACTTCCGAACTATTAGGATTAGTTACGCGGTATTTTTGAAAATCGGCAGCGCCGGGGATTTGATCCATGATTTAATCTCCAAAGTTAAAAATAGTTTCGATTAGCGAACTTGCATGTCTCTCACGCGAGCGCCTACACGAATACCAGACAGCAGCGGCGAAGCTGACCCGTCACGCTCATACATCGACAGCAGCGGAGAATTGCCATTTGAATACGCACCAAAATTTCCGCGAGCCATGGGCGAAATGCGCGGGCTGCCCGGAATCACTCGTTGCGGAACAATGTAGCCGAGTCCCGCGACAGCAGGCACAACATTAGGCATCATGCCCGAAATAAACGGGTGCATCAGTTTAGCCGCTTGAACCGTCAACGCGCCAGCGGCTGCGGTTTCGCTAACACCCTTGGTAACTTTCGCCAATCCGCGACCGAGCACGATACTAAGCGCTACGCGCAAAATATCGTTAATGCCGGGTCCAGTTGTAGAGGGCTGCAACGATGCGGGCAAAAACTTGTTTACTTGCGTCATGACAGCATCCATCGCAATTGAACCCGCGCCCCCAATCACCGCAACTTTTAGCATTTTCATGATGTTCCCCGAGCGCAGGGAACCGAGCGAAATTGGATTCCGGCGGCGGCGAATTCTGCGATGCGGATTGCTTTTCCGAGCGTGATGGGTCAAATGACGGCGAGTGCGACGGCGAACAGACGAAGCCGTTACCGGATTGTGTTTCCTGGCGCGAGTGCGGCGAACTCGCTTCGCCGCAACCCGACGGGTTTTGCGGGCTTTCCGGCGCTTGGCTGGATTGACTAGCATCAGTTGAGGCATGGTAAATGCTCCTAAAAGTTAATGAATCTGTGGCAATGGCAGAGTGTGACATTGCAGTAATTCCGGTTTTATACCTTATTGGCCCGTTTGTCAACAATTCCGCGCTCAGTAAATGTGTAATGTCCACCTACTAACAAAATTTGCTTTCCGTCAGGCGTAACACATAAAAGCGGTTTAGCCTTTCCTTTGAATTCATGTATATATTTTTCTTCGCGCCCATCGCGGATAGTCGTATACATAATGCCGTCGCATTCACCAATGCACGCGGCAACTTTAGGTAACGCGGGAACTTCAATTTTTCCGTAATCTTCCGCGTCATGCCCCGTAAATCGTTCATAACGTGATGCAGCTTTTTGTATTTCGCTACGGGTTACGCGGCGAACATTGGATCGACTGGACGGAGGAACTCTACCGGACATTATGAAATCATTGCAAGAGCAATGCCAGCAGCTACCAATAACCAGGGAAATTTAGATTGAGTATTTCCGGTTCCGGTAACGGTAACTTTAGGTGCGCTATCAACTGGCGCAGTTGATGGAGCCTCTACCCAATCGCCCGCCGACGTTTGAATATAAAGCTTATCATTAAATTCATCATAAGCGTAATTAACACCGCTTGAATCGGTGCTAAATTGCGCGGTTATGAAATCGAAAGGTAAAGGAGATTGCATAATTAAACGCGCTCGATAGCGATTTGTTTTCCAGATTTTTCAGCTATTGCTTTAGCGTATTCAACAGCTTCCGCACGCTTTTGAAAGATAGCGATAAAGCGATGATTTTTTGCATACATCACTTTAAACTCCCCGTACTCAACCATATTCGGACGTTTAACCGGATTTGGATTAGGAAAATATCCCTTTTTCGCTGACATTTTCCTACGCGCCACAAGTCGCTTTGTCGGTTTCGCTTTTGTGATTTGTGATGGGCGCGTAATTGCTTTTTTCTTTGACGGCTTTTTTGTTAGCCTATGCGCCGAAAGAAACTTTAATTTTTGCGCAGTTTCAAAATCGCCGCGATTTTCAGCTGCGATAATTCTTTGTTTGCGTGACTTTTCACGCGATTTATTAAACTCTCCCGCTCTAACCCGAGCGACAAACAATTTACGTGCTGCAATTTGTTTAGCAGTAGCCATTTATTTATCCTTAATCATTTTATAGCCGACATACAAAAGCCCAGCTAAAATAATCCATTTACCCATATCGGCCAGTGAAGATAAAGGAGAAGCGTCAGCAGAGGCTCTAGCTTTATTGACTTGAGAATTAAGCGTTTGCATGGTCGCAATAGCCGCCGCTTGTTGATCCTGTGGCAATGCTTGAATAGCCTGCACTGTCTGATAACGCAAAGCAAAATCGCTAACCGTTTGCCAAAATCCTTTTGCCCAATAAATCAACGCGACTGCCGACGTTATAACGGCAGCAGCAGCAGCCAATGGAACAAGCGGGACAAAACCCAGTCCCCCTGGAATTTGCACAGTTGGGAAATCAACACCAACAGCATTAATACCATTTGAAGCCAATTGGATACCTTGCGCCACTGTTCTAAATGACGAAAGTTTATCTCTTAACGTCGTCAGCAGCGAATCCGCATCATTAATCATGTCAGGGTCACCCAAATCATAAGCGATTTGTTGCGCCTGAATCAAATTAGAATAGGTAGTATCCAAATCCATTAGAACTTGTTGAAATTCAATTACTTTTTGTCGATAGTAATCTATCGACATTAGCGAAGTAGTATCTACCGACGCGGTAGTTGCGACAATATCAGTCATTTTATTAACAATATTCCACCGATAATTGCCAATCCGATAAGCAAACCTTTATTGTCAGTCTTGACAGTTACGCTAACCGGATTGGATGATTGCGAACTATCAGACTGTGACGGTTTATAAGGTGCCGAAGTTTGAACTTGTGGCAGCTGTGATTGCGTTTGCTGCGACGATTGCGCCGATTGTGCGGAATTGCCAGAAGCCATATTTGACCCCTGTAGCAAAATCGCATTTACTTTCGTTGCGTCCCAACCCATCGCAGCCATTAACTCATCATAAGTAAGCTGATTTTGTTGGATATATGAATAAATCAAATCTGGGCGCGACAATGGAATAGAAGACAATGATGCTTTAATTGCAGCAATTCTTTGATTGTAAGCTGACGGCTGCGTGACAGCTGGTGTAGGCGCGGGCGCTGGCGCAGTTGATGTAACAGAAGATCCGCCCCACGAAGCGCTGGTGCTCGTTGGGGCTGGCGTTGGCTTTGACGCTGGCGCTGGGGAAACCGTAGCCGTTGAAGGACCAAAAACCGCATACGATGTTTGCGCAGGTTGATTAAATAAAGTAGCTAAATTATTTGTTCCATCAGGATAAACAATATAGTTACCCAAAAAATGCCCAACCGAATCATAAACTGGATCACCATGAACGTATCCTAATCCGTGAAGATTATTAGAAACGATCATAAATCACCTAAGCAATTTCCAAGCAGCAAATAATCCAAGACCCCAAACTAATTTATTTTGCAATAAACCAGATAATCCGCTCGAACTATTTAAGTGTGCGCTCACAATTGCCCCAGGCGCAAAAGTAGCCGCAATCGCTGCTGAATCCATGCCCATTACAGCATAGACATGCTCCATTGGAAGATTAATAGCGGCAGCATTTGATCGAACTTGTGCCCACGGTTTCCCGAGCATTTGGACCATTGCATCACGGATTTGCTGATCCGTCATTGGATACGCTTGCAACATATTTATCTCCTACCCTTGGACATCGAATTGACTATAAAAAGAGCGCCCAAACCGGCAGCGATAATATAAACCATTGTTTTTGTGTCACCCGCCAAACCTACATTAACACCCGGCATATAAGCTTGCGCGTTCAATGGCGGTAGCCCCTGCGATGCACGTTGAATATTCGTTTGCAATAATTGTCTTTGCGCGTTTGCTGTTACCAATGTGCTAATCACACTTGATAAATTAGACAATAGTGAATTGAAATCTAAGCCGGAAGATTGGCCAATGGTTTGTTGCACGATTCCGGGTGAACTGGCGTCAACCTGTCTAAGCATTGCGGTTAAATCGGGGTCCAAAGTCAAAACACCAGTGTACGGGTCTAGCTTGTACGCGCTGTTATCATCCATCACAACAATTGTAGTTCCGTCAGCCTCCGTATATGTGTATGACGCAGTCGCACCCATTCCACCTAAAAAAGCCGCTGAACCGGAACTAAAAACAGGTTGATTTGAATTCATTTATTTATCTCCTACGCGACATTAAAAGCAAAACGCCAAGCAAACCTAGACCAATATACAAAGGAGTATTTCCACTTAAAAACGAGGGCAAATCTGAATTTGCAAAGCTATTTATTACCGATCCATTCGGCCTAACAGTTGAGATAGTGCCATCTTTATTTAAGATCGAGATTGACCCGTCAGGCTGTCTAACAGGTTGACCAACAGCATTAGGATACGTTACACGATTTGGTAACGGCGTTTTATTCGCAACCTGTTGATATTGCAAATACATTGAAAGCAATTTAGAAGCGGTAGCCCAAATTGTGGAACCACCAATATCGCCAGCGGCAGAAAGAGTAAGCGAATTATTTGCAGCAGTTTTAGCGGCTGTTGCAACTTGATCTGATGAAGCCGTTAGAGTTGAATCACCGCCACCCACTGCATTCATTGCGTCCGATGCCGCAGAAGCGACAGAAGACGAAGCGCCCACGCTGGCGGCATATTGCACGGTAGAAACCGGACCTAATCCAGCGGCTACATTCAAATCAGTTGGAAGCCCTACTCCTAATTGATCGAATGATGCAGATTGATTGAAAGCGTCAACTGCGCTACTAAAACTAGCAGTGTCGAAAGTTGGATCAATAGTGATATTTGCCAGTGCCGCGTCAACGCCCGTAAAGTCAAGAGTAGAAGACGCGCCCAAAGCATCAAAATATGACGGATCAATAGGCGCGCTAAAGTCGATAGGGCCGAACAAATCCACGTTTTTAGCTCCGGTTGTTACAGGGACACTACTAGCAATAGCGCCAGTTGTCAAGTTAAATAATTGTAATCCGGTTCCAAGCTGTCCGGTATTGATTCCAAATGATTTTGCTAAATTTAATGAACTTGTTAAATTAGCTATAGCGAAATTTCCGGCGACAATACCGGATAGAGCAGAAGCGCCGAAATATAAACCAACGGCAGATAAAACGATGTGTGCCATTTCTATAAGAAAAGGCGTAAAACCAGACTCAGCCGCTAACTGTTTTTGAAATTGCTCATTAAATACCTCAATTATTTTCAAGGGAAAGCCAACTAAAAAAGGTCCAGAGCCCGCGACATCATAAATATTTAAAACATTTCCGCCAATGACTCCATTTGTTCGACGGAACATGAAATATTTCATTGAGTTTTCTAAAACTTCAATTCCTTTTGGATAAAGCAATATTCCATCGTCAGAAACAAAACATAAATCAGGTCTACTGTAAATCAATAACAGAATCGCCCAAGTCTGATAAGCGCCAACATCAATAATTTCTAAAGGCGCTATGTTAACTAAATCAAAATGCCGCGTGTTTATCCAACCCGCTGGAATATTTACATCCACATAAAAAGGATCACCGGATTGCATTCCTTGATAATTATGCCACGTTTTACCATTCAACTTAACTTTTACGTTAGGTATTGTGGTGCTTGTCAAAAATGTATTGATGTCTCCAATATTAACCGCTGTAAAAGGTTCATTGAATGTATTGAGATTCAAGACAAATGGAACCATTATCGGCTGTTGACTTTTCAAACTAGCCGCCGCAGAAGGCGGCACACCATCATTAAACAGAACCGCTGGCATTCTGTTATTAGCTAGATAAAACGGCCAAAGCAACCCCGCCAGATTATCTACACACAAACCAAAATTGAAATTTACCGGAGTATTTGAACCGTCATACAAATCTAAATTGACTTGATCTAAACTCTCGTGCAGTTTAGTTTTCAAAACATTTAGAGCGTCAGCGGCACTCATTCGCAATACATCCAAGTGGTTGCGTTAGGGGCTTCCCATCCAGGCGCTTCCGGTTCTGTTGCATCTAAATGGAGCGCAACATTAGAACCACTTACGTAAACGTAAACATGCTCATATTCTGAACCGTGATAACCCGTAACCTTAAAATACGTTTTATATCCAATTGATTCAAGCAAGGACGCAAGCAAAACAGACTTATCGTCACAATCACCTTGAGCGATTTTAATTATTTGATCTGGAGTGTGAACGGTTTCAACTTCGTAAACGTCTTTAACATATCGAATTTCGTCACGCACAAATTTAAATAGTGCGGTAATTTCACCTAGCTCGTCTTTCGGTGGAAGAAACGAAACCAGACCTAACGCCAAATTGCGTATTTGCGGATCAGTCTTAAACCGATCCACTATTTGACGCATAAGCGAAACTGTCTGGAGAATGCCAGCCTTACCCCCCGCAAGGGTAAACATATAAGAGTGATCCGGCGGACGCTTGTATATCAACATCACCCTACTTTATACCGGATCAGCGGGAGGTTCAAGCGTCAATTCGATTATTCTATCCCGCAACGCCTTAAACCAAGTTTTATATTGAATTAGATCGGCTGAAAACTTAGGCGCAATTTCGATTAGAGCGTCAAACCAAATCTCTTGTTCTAAAATATCTAGAACTTCGTCCGGCAATTTATCAGCCAATCCCGGCGCGTGCGTTTCAATAGACTCACCACGTTGTGCGGCTTTTACAAGCGCCCCAATCATGACGTTAATCATTAAATTTTCAGCTAAATTCATATCATTAGACTCCGTTTGAGGTTGAGAAACATTAGATTGCATTTCTTGAAGTGGTGCGGCAGCTATCGAAGGTGGCATTGTAATATTAGGCGCAATTAAAGCCGGTTGCGCCGCAGTTTCCGCGAGCTTAGGCTTCAAAATCTCCAGAACTTGCGCGGCTAAATCCATCATGCCGGGAGTTTTAGTTTCGCTGTCACCATCAAGCATTCCATCCTTAAACTTTTTAAGCGCTTCCATTTCCTTGATTTGTTCAAGCAAAGATTTTCCTTGATTACTACCGCCTAGCATTTTTTGAAAGCGCGCGAACCGTTCAAATTGCTCCATAGGATCAGCGTTAGGTGTAGTCACGTTTCGCTCAATAGCAGATTGTAATTGATTTATGCGCTCTATTAACATTTGTGGCACTATACCCGCCATTTGTTGCAAGTTATCCCCGCCCGTTGATTTAAAATTAAGCGGCACTAATGAGGGTTCAATTTCAACCAATTGATTAGCGAGACGAACAAATTTACCATAATTGTTACCCTCTTGAATTGAAGGGCCGTAAACCATAACGCGATATGTCCCTGCGCCAAAAGTTCCACGGATCAATTCTTCGCCACTTTCATCGTACTCCTCAACGGTGAATTTAGCACAATAGGCAAGTTTTCCATCAGGTTTGACTCTATGGAGCCTAACTTCGCTTCGGAGGTCGCTAGGGGCACTTTTAACGCGACTGAGAACCCTAGATAAAGCATTGTCTTCCTCTTCACTCTCTGGAAATTCTTGCGGATCATAGTTATCTAGATTTGGTAATTGAATTTGTGTTGAATTCGGAACTTGTGGGACAATTCCATTAGCAGCCAAAATCTGTAATGTCGTTTCATTGGGAACGGTAGATTCATGGAGCGTTATCTCTTCAAATTCGCCATTAACCCACGTAACTGTTCCGTTTTCATTTTTGCTTTTGACTGTCCATCCCTCAGATATTCCGGTTTTGCGTGTAGAACGGGTCACCATGATGATTACTCCAATAAAGAAAATAAGCTAGAACTCTTGCGAATTCTAGCCTAAGTCTACAAGAAATCTAGTTAAAGGCTCTTGGAATACTGGAGTAAATTACTTGCGTTTAGCGGGCGCTTGATGTGTATCAGGCTGTTTTTCTTCCTTTGGAGCTTCCAGCGCAGGCTTTCCAGCTTCGGCAATGAGCGCTTGCATGGCCGCAAGCGGATCATCCTGCTGTACAGGCAACAGATCGCGAATCGTATAGGTATACTTCGTGACGCTGGAAGCGTCAAATTTAACGCCAATCTCAAACGCAAATTTCACCGGCCCCGAACGGTCAGGAGTGGTCAACGCGCCATGCAAAGCTTGACCCAGGAAATTAGGCAGGATCACTTGCGGCGCATTGGTGATTTCACCAGTTTCCAAATTGACGGCACGGAAATTACCGTGGATTTTGACGAACTCTCCGAACTCGGATGCGTCGGGTTTACTGACAGTCGCAAAACCGAAAACCTGCATAAGCCGCATTTCCTTATTTGGCGTGCTCATCAATTTTTCGAACCATTTCCCCGCTTTCCCAGCGATTGTGGTGATGGTAATCTTACGTGCAATTTCGGCGCCTTGCGCCTGAGTGGTTTCAGTCATGATAGCGATTCCTTTTAGGAGTTACGTCGGCAGAAGCACCGACAAACTCAAATATACGCAGATTTTTGAGCTTGTCAACATTTACAAAATACTTGACTAGATAGCGGTTCCTTTACGTTTTCGGTTAACAAACATATCAGAACCACGTAGGAACTTGACGAAATTTTGCCGCTGCGCTTGCGATTGCTCTGGAATTTTCCCTTGATACCAATTTAGAAAATCTCCAAAAGACAGGCCCTTTACATTCAAACCCTTGCTATGTTTCGTCTTGAAGTCAATACTTACATAGACCTTTTTTGCAATCAGCATATATTCAGAACCCGATTCCTCTACTTTGAATGCTCCGTATCGGGTTGCATTAATGTCTAACTTTTTCGTTACGTCTTTTGAAAAGATAACACAATCTGTATCCGCATACAGGAAATGGTCAGGCGCAAGCAAAGCCGCACGACGAACCACCATGCGAACGTGCGCTGTAACGAAAGCGCCTATTTGAGGTTGATGATACGCTTTAGCAGGCGTTTCCTGAAATCTGCACCAGACAAACGGGATTTGTTCTGGATTCTCCTCACCGTAATAATCAACGAAACCGGGAGGGCATTTGGAAGCTAGCACCAATTCTAGAGGTTCCAATTGCTCTAACGTTTTACCATAAGAATTATTTCCAATTTGTTTTATCATGGTCCCTACTGCACCGCTTGAACCTCCCGGCGCGCTTGATCGCAATTGCTCCAATGAATTTACATAATCTTTCATATTAAAAGTAGAGTACCAAACATAACATTCATGTATTTTAAGCGTCCACCCTTCTGCGCGTAATTGTTCAACTTCTTGCGAAGTAATCCAAGAGCTATTTATCTTTGTGGTTAAGAACGAACTAGAGATTCTGGAACCGTTATCCACTCTGCAATAGAATGGAATTTTGTTTGCTGGATTTTCTGCGGTAACTCTAGCTATATAGCACTTGCTATATTTCGATTCACCACGAATATATTTAGCATCGCCAGCGGGTAATTCTGATTCACGCATAGCAGCCGCGTACGCTTGATTTAAATCATATTTCCAAACTTTACCGCGAAAGCGCCGCATTAAATGACAGTAACCACCACGGCAAACGTAAGAGCGTAGAATATCCAATACTTGAATTGTAGGCTCTATGATTTTGGTATCTTCTGGAATTCGCGTCTGAAAAATCTTTATTCCTAGATTTCCCATTGTCACTTGCAAACCCATATTGAATCGCTCAAAAATAATTTGTTGAGCATACTGCATACCCCAATACAAACCCTCAGAATCTCGAAACGCATACGCAATTTCCACAGGATCATTCGGATCAAATTCCTTAGTCTCGAATGATTCGCGCTCTTGCTTTTGATATTCTGGCGCGAAAGTTTTAAGGAATTCTTTTAGTGTCTTTCCCTGTAATCCGAGCATTGCGATGCCGTCAACGAATTCCCATGATTTTTGTTGATTTGGTTTTAATTCCAAGTCAGATTTACGGATTACGCGAACACCCCGCAGAGCTTTAGATTTTGTGAGATAAGGACGCAAAATAAACTCATCACACATCATCAAAGCAAGAGCCACAAAATAAACATCGAACCCGTTTCCATTCCATGCAACAAAGCGTACGCCTGACATTTCAGGAATGAGAAAATTATTCTTTAAGGTATCCGCTAAGCCTGCGACACCATCTATTTTTGTTGACAGCACATAATTGCGATGATCCGCGTATGCAGTCAAATAAAGGGGAGTTGGAGTGCCCGCTTTAATGCGAGTTGTCTCAAGGTCATAAGCTACTATATCGGCCAGCTTACCCGGACGTTTGCGGATTCGTTGCGTTAATTTGAAACGTTTGCGCCGCACTGTTTGGCGCATTTTTAAATCATGAGCAGCTAGTTTGCTGCTGATTTCGTTTATTCTTACTTCACGCGATTTTTGCATAATTTAGAGACAATGTATTGCTTTCCATTAAAAGTAAACCAATAACACATAATCCCTTTAGAAGTTAAAGTTTTGCCAATCTTAAAACCTTTTGGAACTTCCATCATACCGACACCAAATTTTAGATATACAACACAAAACCCATAAATTGCATCAATTAAAAATGCTGTTCCCATTCCAAGCAAAAACTTAACCATGATAGCTCCTTAATTTAACCCTGAACCTTTACCTTTACGCTTTTGTTTGCCATTACGTTTTACCTTTTGTGATTTCAAACGGTCATAATCTTTTTTAACTTTCAACATAACCGGGCGCAAATCCTCCATATCAGTAAAATATAATTCGACTATTCTTATTGCACCGCTTGTTTTATAAATGTTCCATTCATTGCGTATATAATCCTCAAAATAATCTGGATTACCGCGCATTTCAATAAATGGAATAATGCGCGAACTAATTTTAATTACATCATTTTCTTGAGCTTGTTTATATAACCCTTCGTCTTTAAAAGTTTTATTGTCTGAATATATTTGTGCGTCTGCGATAAAGTCAAAACGAAATACATTAAATTGTCCAGTATCCATGAATACCTCAAATAAATTTCGCGCAATATTGAATATCTCTACCTCCGGTAAATGCTCAACAAAATAACTTATCCAACGGGAATTTTCTACGCGAACCTTTATGCGACCTTTTGTGTCCTTCTCTGTGATATGTAATAATTGTCTTTGCGGTTGTAGAATATTAGTTGGAGTTCGGAGAATCGGCGCCTCATATTCTCCGCGTGAAGCTGAAATAACTCGCCTGCGCAATCTATCCGTCATTATATGTCTAGCATGACGGAAAGCAGATTTGAATTCTGGAGATTCTATTTTTTGAGAGTTTTTACCTTGACGAATGACTGTAAAAACAGAACGTAAGGATTTGGTTGATATGCCTGTTGCGGCTGCTAAATCATCGGCGTTACCGAAATGGTTTAACAGCACCGAAAAACGGTCAAGTTGTGGTAACTCGCGCCACTCGTTGCCACGCGAGCGGCTAAGCGCATCCTTGCGCCCGTCCTTTGCCATAGGGGAAACCTCACTTATGAGGGGCTATTGTGCCCCTATCTGTGCCGGAAAACAATAGTTATTTATTCTTACCAAGCCATAAAATAGATGATTTTTCCATTTCAAAATGATCTGCTAAAATAATAAAATCTTTAACTGCATTCTCTTTCTCTATTTGACAATTTAACATTTTTTGTTTATTTTGATTACAACGATAACAAATACCTAAATATGATGTTTTTCTTGTATGACCTTGAGGACAAAGAAAAAGCATATTAAGCGCGCCTGATAGGGGTCAAATTTGGGAAAGTTCGAACGCGCATTCGTGGCGTGATTTTAGTAGAAAAACTGCGGCTAACATGGCCGACAAAATTATCCAGACTATCGCTTCGTAAAGCTTCTACACCGCGAACAAAACGCTTGTAATCGTTTTCATCAATGGTCATTAAACCGTGTAAACCACTGTCTGTAATGCGTGACCAATCGGCTTTGATACAGCCGGATTCTAAAATCAAGACGTTGCGACCCATTGCACATTGCGCGGCAGTTCGACGCATGATTAATCCGGATATGTTGTCCGCATTGTCGAATTGATAATGATCAGATGACATGCGAAAAACGCGGCCTTTGCGGGTAATGAATCCGAGAACATCGAAAGTACGGGTATTAAGCATAATTATTATCAAAATCAGTAAAATTTTGATCTGTAATTGAACTTTCAGAAACAGTTAACCAAGTAAAACCAGTTACAGCACGAAAAATAGAATTCCAACAGCCTTCTTCAAAATCCATTTCAAGACAAGTTTCTGCGATTGAAATCCATTTATTCCAATGGAGAATTTGAGATTGAGTCATAAGTTAACCCACTGTAAGCTAATAAAATTAACAACCATATTCTAGGATCGTCGGGCATAAACAAATACAATAATCTGGCACGACGAAGATAAACTCTCTTATGCATATCAAAATATCCTTGAAATGTAATTTTTTCCGATAGGTTGATAGGCACGGAGAGAAACCACGCAACCGCGCAGATCATTTGCAGCTAGATATTCGGCGGCTATCCGCGCTACGTCTACATCGTGCCAGTGATAAGCTTTATCTGGCGTGGAAACTGTTTTTATTGTTTCTTCGTGTAGCTTGGAATCGAAATCGCTTATAAAAGCTTCGCGTCTGTCTGGATACAAGATATAGATTACGAGATAACGCAATTTGCCTTGATGCTCGCGGGGAATTTCAATGTGGCCGTTTTTCATTTTTGATCCTTTAAATTCTAGGTCGCATTATTAGTAAATATTCAATTTCAGTGCGAATTCTACGTAAATCCTTAACTCTAGTTTCATAAATTTTTGTGGTTACATAGAAGTTATTCGATTTAGCTTCGGAGTCGGATAAATTTAAACGTCGTAACTTCGTTAACGATTCGACTTCAATCTTTAGGGCTTTTTCTATTTCCTCATAGATTAAGTGAAGTAAAGCTATAAGTGAGAACTCACACGAAAGCGTTTCCATATATTTTCCTGTAATGGTCAAATTATTTTCCATGGAAAACTTGCCCTTGACTAGTTGATTGTGTATAATAAAA
>ORJL011267260.1_pt1 | contig 14406 bp, 11 predicted proteins | sample 1779941 | NCBI WGS metagenome assembly ORJL01 (sample SAMEA104232317, study PRJEB22302) | groundwater metagenome | biome: forest; feature: aquifer; material: groundwater | place: USA | collected 2011-08-07 | depth 5.8 m
CGCCTCGAAAAGTCCTTCTTCGATTGGCTCTTCCTGTCGGGTGGCTCCCTCTATTCGCCCCTCGACGGAACCGCGTCGTTTTCGGCGGACATCCTTTTCCCGGCGGACCCGACCCTCCTGCCGTTCCAGGGCGATTACAGCAACCAAATCCTTCTGGAGCAGCAGTCGCATGTGTTCAACGCGAACACCCAGTTGGGACCCTGGCAGGATCTGACCTTTACAGCCGGCGTGCAAAGCGACTGGACCCGCCAGTTGGGCTTCGGCAACGCCGTCATCGGAGGATTCACCACCCCGTTCGACGCCAGCCTCGACAAATTCACCACCGACGAGCGCTTTTCGCTCAAATACACCCAAATCCCCTTCACAGTCCTCTTCGCGGAGGCGGGCTTCCAACAGGAGAGCGACGGCCAATTTGAACGGAACACGGTCCAAGACGGCATCGACGACCAACTCGACTTCCTGCGACGCACCGACGCCCGCGCCGATCTCAAGCGCGTCGAAACCGGTTTCACCATCTCCCCGTGGCAGCGAGTCTCTTTCAGCGCCACCTTCAGACACTCGGCTCACCGGACAGACTATAACCATCTGACCGACACCGACGGATCCTCTCTCCCCGGCAACGGGTACCCAGCGTTCATCCTGGGCCGCAACATCAGGACCGATGAGGTGAACACCAAACTCGTCCTCCATCCAGCCCGATGGCTCAAGACAACCCTCAAGTACCAGATCGTGGCCACCGACTTTGACACCACCACTCAAGACGGCGTGGATGCAAGCACCGGCACCCCCTTCTTGGGAGGTCGGATCAGGGCGGGTAACCACGATGCCCACGTCTATAGCATCAGCCAGACTCTCACCCCGTGGCAGCGCCTGCACTGGACGGGCACTTTCTCTTATAGCGACTCGCGCACGATCAGTGCGGCGAACAATGGAACAACCATAGCGCCCTATCGAGGAGGGATCTACTCCCTGCTCTCGAGCCTCACCTTCGCGCTGACCGAATCGACCGACTTGGTGAGCACGTATTCTTTCTCACGCGCTGACTTCGCGCAAGCCAACCTGGGAGACGCCCTTCCACTGGGCATCGCCTACGGCCGCCACGGGCTGCTGACCGGCCTGACGCGCCACTTCAAGAAAAACCTCACTGCCAGCCTCCAGTACGGCTTCTTCCGGTACCGCGAGCCAACGGCTGCCGGCGCCAACGATTACACCGCGCACGCGGTCTTCGCTTCCGTCACGAAGCTCTTCCCGTAATCCGGCGTGGTGTCCTCACGACGCCGCTCTGGACGTCCGACCGCGTGGCGGGGATTCTGCCGCGCAAACTGGGGCATTTCGACCACCGGCATGACGTATAATTTGACGCGGCGGCGTTCCCGAGGGATAATCCCTCTGTGAGTGCGACCATCATTGACAAGAAGCGCCGGATGACTCTCCCGGGGTCCATTTGCGAGGCGGTCGGCCTCAAGCCCAACGACCAAGTCGAGTGGCGTGTCGAAGAGGGCGAAATCCGCGGACGCAAGCTTGTAGCCCAAGAGCCCAAGGAAGCCTTTCCCCGCGGAAGCCTCCTCAAGTACCTCACCCCGGCACGGGACAAAGAGCAACTCGCTCTGCTGTCTAGCTGTGTCCAAGAACCCGTTTCTGAATCCGAGTGAAAGACCAGTTCGACGTCTGGCGGTATAGCTTCCCCGATAAAGGAGGCGAGCATCGGGTCCAGGTCTTCATCCGCGCCCTGGAAATCCGATGGTTCAGTTGAACTGCGATGCGCACCACAGAGGCACAGAGATACAGAGGGGGAGGAGAAAGCGGGGGGAATCTCGGAACGCGTCTCCCGCGACAATCCGCTTGATCTCAGATTCTTCATTCTCTTTCTCCGCGCCGTGCCTCTGTGGTCGGTTCTCATGGCAACTCTGTTCTGGTTCACGCGCGAAGTCCTGGTGATGGTTCGCGGTACGTTCCGCGGCCGTCCGCGTGCTTGCGGAGTGTCAGCGGTGAAATGGAACGGATGCAGCAAGTTACTCATGAGCTTATCCAAGCCCCTTTGGTTGCGGCTTCGCCGCGCTGCGTCCTGGCGTCTTGGCGTCTTGGCGTTTCGCTTACCGTCGGGCGCCTTGAGGGCCTTCGTGATGGTCTCGCGCTGATCGAGGATTGGGAGCGAGTGGGGCATCGGCGTATTGTATCCATGGAGATACACTCAGCAGGTGCCAACAGCCCTCCGCAGAGGGTCTCCGGGGCGTTGGTTACTTTGGCGTCATACACCCCAACCCTGCAACCCTGCAACCCTGCAAACCGGGAAAACTCCTCTTGACAAACGCTGGAAAAGCATCCTGAATGCGCCCGGATTTCCCGGAAAAGGCTATAGCATTCACTTATGGGTTGGCGCTTAAGAATGTGGGTTGGAGTTTTGTCTTTGTTGGCCGCTTTGTTTCTGTTCCTTCTGTGGTGGCGACCGAACGAGCCGAGACAATTGTCCCTGGAATCTCTGGTTGGCCTCCACGCGGCTCTCCGATCGCCGGATGCCAACGCCTTGCTCGATCGGCTAGTTCTCCCATCCGCGCTGGCCAGCAAAACGCCCGCCGAACAATCTGAATTCATCCGCAAAGCCCTCCGCGACGAGCTTTCACCCGATGGAATTGCGTTGTTGAAAAAGCGCGCCCGGTTCGGACCGCTACTGGAGCTTTTCCCGCACGAGGCCACCAACTGGGCCGCGCAGGCCGGCGTGGAGGTGACCAACTGTGTCGCATTCCGTCTTGACCGCCCTGACGGACTGCGCGCCGAAGTCGTCCTGGTCACTCAGTCCGCAATCCGCAATCCGCAATCCGCAACGGAATACCGCCTTCTCCGCGTCAACAACGTCACGCCTCTGGCCACGTTACATCACGCCACCTCGAATTCACCGCTATGAACACGACGACCCGTTTCCGCCGCTCAGTTTCCGCTTTCCGCGTCGGCGCGGCCACCTTCCTCCTGCTGATCTCCACCCTCCAGGGCTTCGCCGCCAGCTTCCCCGGCAACGCTTCCGTCCAGGTCACCGACTCGTCGGGCGAGCTGAGCTGGAAGGCGACGACTCGCGCACTCACCGTTGCCTTCTGGTTCAAAATCTCCATCCCATCCGGCACCAATCTAACCGAGAACATGACCCTCCTGGTCAATCGGTTAGACGGTGACACGAACAGCCCATGTGCCTACCTTTTCCGGTTCAACATCTATGAAGGAGACATCGAGTTCGTCACCCGTGGCAGTAGCGAACCGTTTGTCAAAACCTTGATCAGGCGTCCCTACTTGGAGCGGTGGTACCATGTCGCAGTCAAACGCAGCGACTCCTCCGTCACCGGTCTGGTGGACGGACGCGAGGTTTTCCAGGAAGGGACAATCGTGGGTGACGGCGTCGCGAACACCCAGGGTATTTCGATCGGAGGCTGGAACAACGGCCAGTACTTCTACGGCGACATCCAGGAAGTGTCCATCTACCAGGAATCGGTCGGCTCCAGTTCGATTCGGGATCGGATGTTCATCGATCTACCCACCACGTCGCTGCCGGCGTTGAGGGGCTACTTCAAACTCGGGTCGGCGACCAATCAAACGGACTCCTACAAGAACTATGCGCAGAATCCACCCGAGGACACCAAGCAAGGAACACCAAAAGGGCCGGGAAAGATCGGTTTCGAGGAAACTGACCAAGCCGGCGAGCAGTCCCTGTTTGACTCCAAGAAGAACAAAGGCGACAGCGCACTGGCCCCGCTTTCCGGCTCCTTTGCCTGGTCCCAAACCGCCCTGGCCCGTCCGACACCGGGCATTGCCTTTGATTTTCAGTTCGGCTACGCGAGTGGGATCGCCTTCTCCAGCAGCAAACTCGGCGAGTTCAATCCCTTCGAAGACCCGGTGCTGGGCCCCGGCTGGCGGCACACCTTCGAGATGCGCATCATCCCGGAGCAGAACTCCTCCGAGCGGCGCATCGTCAACTGGGATGGATCTGTCGAGACTTGGTTCCGCACCAACAACCTCTACAACTACAAGACTCGGCACAAGGAATATCGCGGCGAGTTGACCAAAAAGATCGATGACAGTGGCAACGAGTTCTTCGAGTGGACAACGCCAGACAGGTTGGTCTATCGCTTTCTTGATCCAACGACCGGTCCGGAGACAATGCAGGGTCAACTGTATGAGATTCGCGATTTCAATAGTAACGTGGTGCAGGTCCTGCGAGATCCCAATGCCAACGGGGTCGTGACGCAGCTCGTGGATACCGCCACCGGCAAATACGATCTCCGTTACAGTCCCCAAAAACGGCTGACCAATGTCACCTTTGGCGACTGGCAGGTGAATTTCGCCTACGACTCCACTAACCGCCTAATCTCAAAATACATCACCAACGCCTCCGGCCATTACGCGAACGCCACGAACATCTAGCAGTTCGCGTACAACGCCACCAACCAACTGCTGGAGAGCATCACCGATCCGCGCGGCAACACCAATGTCGTGGTCAAATACGACCAATACGGTCGCCAGACCAACACTATCGATGCCCTGGGCCGCACCAACCGCACCGAGTATGGCGTCCCGGGCAAGCGCCAGATTCGGCGCACCGATCCGGAGGGATTCGCCTGGCTTGAGACCTACGACCGCAAGGGCCGGCTCCTGGCCCAGCAAGACCCCCTGACCAACACCACGGCCTACACCTACGACGAGTTCGGCAACCGTACCAGCATCACCGAGCCTCTGGGCTGGACCACGTTCTTCGGGTACGACGGTCGCGCCAACGTCACCGACCGCACCAATGCGCTGGGCGAAATCACCCACTGGACCTTCCACACCAACTTCAACAAGGCCATCCAGCAAATCACACCGCAAACGCCCGATACGAACGGCTGCACCACTTGGACCAACTTCTACGTCATCGACGATCGCACCGGAAACCTGCTGCGGCATCACGATGCTCTCGGCGACCTCGTCCGCTACACGTACACCACGAACGGCCTCGTCGAAACCGCCACTGATGCTAATGGCACCAATGTCATCCGGTTTACTTACGACACGAACGGGTTTCTCATCGCCCGGACCGATCCGGCCTTAAACACCACTTCATTTGAGGTCAATGAGGTCGGCTGGAAACTCCGTGAGATCAATCCGCTCGGCGACCCCACCACGTATTCACTCGACGTAAACGGCAATCCAGTCCGCGTCCAGGATGTGCTGGGCCGCGTCTTCCTGCGCACCTATGACGCGAACGGTAATTTGCTCTCCACCACGGACGGCAAGGGGCAGTTGACCACCTATGCCTACGATGCCGCCAACCAGCACACCAACACCACGGACCGTACCGGCACGAATTGGCTCACGTTCTTCACATCGCGAGGCAAGGTGGATCATGTGGTTGACCCGCTGGGGAACGCCATGACCAACACTTACGACGCCGCCAACCGCCTCATCCGGGTGACCGATCCGCTGGGTAGTTCGGTCACCAACCAATACGACGTCAACGGCAACATGACCGCCCTGTTCGACAAACTGGGCCAGCGTTGGTCCAAGACCTTCGACCGCCTCAACCGCGCCATCGCCGACACGGACCCGCTCGGCGACAAGCGCACCACGACTTACGACATCGCCGGACGCATCCTCCAGACCACCACGCCCAACGGCTTCCCCACGCTGCATGCTTACGACGGTCGTGGACGCCTTACCAAATGGCACGATGCCGAGGGCTTCGATTGGCTCTACGCCTATGACGGCGTAGGCAACATCACCGACATCACCGACGCGCTGGGGGGCCATTACTTGATGGCCTACGGCCCGCGCAACGAGCGCCTCTTGGAGCACAACCAGGACAACTTCGAGTGGCATTACGACTACGACGAACTCCTCCGCCTCAAACGTCAGACCGATCCCAATGGCACGACGCGCACGCCGACTTACGATGCCGCCGGGCGCGTGCTCTTCATGGACTTCAGCACTGGCCGGCGCGACAGTTTCACCTACGACCCCAACAACAATCCCCAGACGATTTCGCGTCGTGTGTCCGGCGTGACCACGGCCATGCAACTCACGTACGACGGACTCGACCGCCCCATCGAGCAGACCGACGCGCTTGCCAAGAACGTCCAATACGGCTACGACCCGCTGGGCCGCGTCACCGCCCTCACCTATCCTGGCGGCAAGACGCTCACGAACCGTTACGACGCCCTGGGCCGGCTGACCAGCCAGGTGGACTGGGCGGGGCGCCAGATGACCTACATCTACGACCGGGCCGACCGACTCATCTGCCGCACGTATCCCAACGGTGTCGCCCAGACCAACGCCTTTGACAACGCCGGACGACTCACGAGCCTGAACTACCAGGCTGCCAGTCCCCAAACCAACAGCATCGCCATCGCGCTGACGTACGCGTATGACAAGAACGGGAACAAGACCGGCGCCAGCGAAAAGGGCACGCTTCCCTGGTCACAGCCGTCACTCACTGACGAAACCGCCCGTTACACCCCATCTGGCCGCCTCATTGACCGCGACATCGAGATCACGAATCACGTTTCACGCATCACCTACGCCTACGACCCCAGCGGCAACCTCACCAACGCCGCAGGCAACGGACAATCCTGGTCGCTCACTTACGACGAGGACAACCGCACGGCCAGCATCCAGTGGGACTGTGGCCTCACCGCCAAAAGCATCGCCAACCGCTACGACGCCCTGGGCCGCCGTATTTCGAAAACCGTGGATGGCGTGACCACCGGCTATGTTTTGTCGCTCGTAGGCGGCATGGAGCGCATCCTGTGCGACTTGGACAACAAGGGGGTGGTGACCGCCTGGTATGTCCACGGCCCCGACCTCTGCTACAAAGTGGACGCCGTCGGCAACGTTGCCTGCTACCATGCCGACGCGATGGCCAATGTCATCTCGCTGAGCGGCACGAACGGCACCAGCCTCGCCCAATACGCCTACACCCCCTACGGCCGCAGCCTCGGTTCCACCGACGTTCAACCCTCCGCCCTTGGCTCTCCGCCCTCCGCCCTTAGCCCCCAGCCTTTCCTCTTCGTCGGCTCCCAAGGCGTCATGGAAGAACTCCCCGGCCTCTATTTCATGCGCGCTCGGTACTACTCGGCAGAGGTCGGCGTGTTCCTTTCCACTGATCCAGTCAAAAAGATCGGGCCAGGATGGAAACCGGTGGCTTATGGATATGTGGTGGGCAATCCGATCCGCACCTTCGATCCAAAAGGGGAGACTCCGGCCCACGCAGCAGCCTTCTTGGCCGGAATGCTCTCTGGTGCAATGGAAGGCGTTCTAGAAGCTGCTATTGAAGAACAGCTTTCTCAGCTTCCCGTTGCGCTCGGTGTACCAGAGAGCGCGTCTGAGGACCTTACTGGAGCAGCTTTCGAATACCTTTCAGCCGGAAACACGGCGCTAAAAACCTATCGTTATACCAAAACCGTTGTTGCCGCAGGGGATCCGTCGAGGCTAGTCGCCGCCAACACTCTAGGGGAGGTCGTCGGTGGAAGCGCGGGCAAGGGCATCTACTCGTTCTCGCGCACGTTGGTGCAGGGCTATATCGCCGGGCTAAACAAGACCGGTTCGGTAATCGGAGGAGTGCTATACAATAACTTTGGAGTTGGTGCTCTCCCGGCACCCGTGGTGTCCTCAGCACGTCCGGATACAACGCTGTCCAGTCGTACGCCAGCCGCTGGTTCGTATGCTTCAGGACTAAACATTGGTCAGGCCTCCTCTGCGGCGGCGAGCACCCAAACCGAAGGAACGACGACCACGTCCGTTTCCGCAAGAGGTTCCTCCAACAGCGGAGGCGGCGCCTTCACTCAAATCGTGAATCGTGTCAGCAACGCCGGGAGCAGCGCCTCGAATTCCATCACGCAAGCCGTCACGAAGGCAGCCACAACCGTTGCGCAGGCCGTCACCAGCGCCGTTCAAACCGTGAGCAGTTGGGCTAGTTCCGCCTGGAGTTTCATAACTGGAGGTCACCCATGAAGAGGACTGGATCCAAATTGAAAATGAAAGTGGAACCTTGGTGCAGCGAACTCTATCGGCAACTTCTTCCGTGGCCTGCTCGGCGGCAAGCCATAACCATGCACACGCCGGCTTCCTTCGCGATCTTGCGAACACTGCCACTCGTCGCGCCGGTTGTTTCTTGGCCGACCGGATACCGCGAATCAGGCTGGACCAAACACCGCCACCTCGGTGTGCAGAATGGACTGCCGGGCGTAACCCAGAGCGGCCCGAATGTCGGCGCTCGTCGGCTCCAGGTAGCCGCGCAGGATGGAATCCCACGACTCGCCCTCCTCCAGTTGCTCCAGAACGGACGCCACAGAAATCCGTGTGCCTTTGATGACAGGCTGGCCGCCGCAAACACGCGGGTTGATTTCTATTCGGTCGCTCATGCCCAAAACCGTATCCCTTCCCCATGAAATCCGCAAGCCTCAGCCCGATTAGCCTCACCTCGATTAGCGGCCATGCCATGCCCGGCAACGCCCCGGCACGAGTCCTCCGCCCACGCCGACTCCCGGGGGCCAGCCGATCGCCACGCTCCCGGTGGGAGAACTCCGTCAGCAGGTCATCCGGAGAGTCCCCTGCCGCAAGCTGTTCCAGTGGGGACTCAACGGACGTATCCCTCCGGCAATTCATCGCCTGGCAATGGCGGCGCGTCTGGCACCTTGGCCAGAACGCGGTCGAAGTCCACCAGGTTGGCGCGCCGGGCGCGAACATGGATGTCGTCACAGGCGCGCCAGACCGCCAGGTGGGCGGACAGCGCGAGAGCGATGATTTGATCCACCGAGACTCTCTCGCGTTCCGCCACCGCGAACGCCTGCCGGGCCAGGTAGTCGGGGACTTGTGCCTCAATTTTCGTCATAGTTGTTGCCTCAAGAGTGTCAAAAAGTCCGCCGGTCGGACCACATGCACGCCAAACCGTTCGGCGGCAGCCACATGCCGGACGTTGTGGCTGACAAGATACGCGATTCCTGCCTCGCGCGCCAGTTGCACAAGGGCTTCGTCGTCCGGGTCGATGGCGGCAGGCTGCCATTCCGTCGTCAGGCTGCGCTGCTCCGCGAGGGCGCACAGCGCGTCAAGGAACTTGTCCACCTCGGCGTGGGTTAGCTCCAGAGCTGGCGCTTCCCGATGCAAAACCTCATGATATTCGCTTGCCACCGTATTGCTGAGCGCCAGGACCCAGCGGCCTTCACGCAGCAGCCGCAGCAGTTCGTGGGAGGCACCGGAACGGGATCGGAGTCCCGCCACCAGCACGTTTGTGTCCATCACCGCACGCAGCATGTCAGTCTCTTGTACCTGAGTTTAGTCGCGAATCGCGCGGAGGTGTCCAGCACCACCGCATCAGCCACGGGGACGCTCCTCCGCTCGGCTCGCGAGCAAAGCCTCCGTCAAGTGGCTGCCTGCGAACATTCCGCGCGCGGAACGAATAGGATCGTCCGCCGCAACGGTTGGTGGCCTGGCTTCCAGCCAGCCCTGTATCTCCCGCCACACCGCCTGGAACTCCGCCGCTGGCAGCGCCCGGAGTTCGTCCAAAATGGCCTGGGCCTTCGTGCTCATGCCCAGAACCCTATCCCTTCCCCATGAAAACCGCAAGCCTCGCCCTGATTAACCGCCACGCCACGCCCGGCGACGCACCCTCAGTTCGCACAACCGCGCAAGCCTCAATCGGCAATGACCTCCCTGTCACCCGCACGCGGCAGGCTCCGAGTGGACCTTCCAGACTTGGCACGGTGTTCTCTTCTTTCTGCTGGTGAGCGGCGTCGCCCGCGTCTCCGCCTCGTGGGATTATGGCGACGGCAGGCACGGCTCCTACGTCCTGACAACGAACGCAACGGTGGAGCAACTCTATGAAACTGTCCGGCTGGCTTCCGATCCCGCGCATTACGATCCGGGTGACTCAAATGCGGTTCCGAACTTTCAGAGCCTGACCATCACGAACGGTGCGACGCTGACGGCAAATCCGTGGGATGGCAGCAGAGGCGGACGAATTGCTCTAAAAGTTGAAGCTACGTTGGCGGTTGCTTCCGGTTCGTCAATTTCGGCTAACGGCATCGGTTTCCGTGGCGGCGGTTTCCTCGAACAAGGAGAGTCGTTTATCGGACGGGGAGGAAGTAGCCAAACACCCAATGCCGGTGGAGGTGGCGGCGGATATTTGATGGCGAATGGCTATTGGACATCCGCAGGCGGTGGAGGTTACGCAACTGGTGGCGGAAGTGGTGGTGGAAATCCATATGCCACTTACAACGGTGTTGATTACAGAGGTGCTGGAGGAGGCACTTACGGAGATCAAGCCCTGTCCACGATTTATCTCGGAAGTGGAGGGGGAGGGGGTGGTGTTCAAGCTCCACCGCCTTATTCTTACCCTTTTACCGGCGGCGGAGGGGGTGGAGCTATTGTTCTCAACGCCGGCAATTTGGAAGTTAATGGTCAGATTCAGGCAAATGGCGGCGTTCCTCATTATGAAGTAACTGCCACAGCGACGATCAGGGCCAGTGGAGGCGGCGGTAGCGGCGGGTCGATTGTGTTGCGTGCCAAAACGGCACGTTTGGGGGCAGATCAAATCACAGCCAATGGCGGAAGTGGTAGTGACAACGGCGGCGGTGGCGGCGTTGGTCGCATTATGCTTGGATACTTCAGCAGCTATACCGGCAACACAGCTCCAGCGGCTTATACGCTTCTTGATACCAACAGCGATAATATTACGATCATTACAATTCAGCCTGCATCGCAAACGGCTTTCTGGTCCTCCAACGCCGTCATGGACTTGGGAATTGCCGGCTATCCACCCTTTCTATTTCAGTGGTATTTCAACAGCACGCCAATTTCTGGCGCTACGAATCAGACGCTGGCATTGACAGGACTGGATTTCACAAACCAAGGTAATTACTCCGTCACTGTCTCGAACGCGGTGATGACCGTTGTAAGTTCCAACGTCTTCCTCACGGTATTAGACGGCAGAGACTTTGACGGGGACGGCATTCCGAACTACTGGGAGCGGCAATTCGGCCTGGATCCCACCAATCCCCTCGACGCCAACGACCACCCCCCGGGCGACCGGTTGACTTACCTCCAGAAATATCGCTACGGCCTGTACCCCACCAACCCGGACGCCGATGGTCTCTACCGCACAAGCCCCGACACTGACCACGACGGGCTGAGCGATTACGACGAGTTGTTCGTCCATCATTCCGATCCTAAGACCGCCTACAGCAGTGACGACGGAATACCGGACCTCTGGAAGGTTCAACACGGCATGAATCCTTCGCTCAGTCAGGCTACCGAGGAGGTCGGTTCTACCGGGGTTACCTACGGGCAGCTTTATGAATACGACAAGGATTCGACGCACACGAACCAGCTTGATCCGCACAATCCGTTCAACGTCCCTGGAATGAGCCTTTACGAAGCGCTCAATGACGGCCGGCACACGAACCGCTTTTTCTACGACCGCAACGACCGGCTGATCGGCGCGGAATACTCCCGTGGTGTTTCTATTGCCTACGCCTACGACGGCAACGGCAACCTCATCCGCCAAACTGTCCTTTCACGCGCCAATAAAACGAACGGGTTGCCGGTGCTGTGGAGTATTCTTAACGGCCTGACCAACAAGGTCGATCCTTACGCCGACCCGGATGGCGACGGTTGGTCCAATTACCAGGAATGGCTCGCAGGCACCAGCCCGACAAACGCAAACAGCCAGCCTAGCTTGCTGAACAATCCTGGCACCAGCATAGCCTCCCTTTCACTGCCTTTTCCCCCGAGCAACTTCGTCCTGGCTGCCGGCAATCTGGATGGCCTGCCAGGGGATGAAATCATGGTCGGGGCGGACGGAAGTCCGGGAACCAACCCCAATTCGCTGTTCATCTTAACCCAGACTGCCACGAACTGGTCGACCCAGCAGGTGAGCGTTGGATCGCTTGGGATCACCTCGATAGCCGTCGGGCAACCAACGAACCGGCCTTCGCCAGCGATTTACATCGGCCTTCGTCAGACCGGAGGCACTCGCGCGATCTGGGAGTTGGTGCAAACGAACGGCATGTGGCTCTCGAACGTGGTGGCCGTCTCAACCGATGAGGCGGCGTTTGTCTTCGGCGTCCGCTCTGACGACATTCTGGCGACGTTCGCCACAAACGGCCAGGATGCGGCGCTGTGGAGCGTGGCCTTTGGTAGCGGTGGTTGGACCCAGACCACCATTAGCACCAACAGTGCGCGTCGAGGCTTGGGAACCCACGGACCGATCTCCTATCACACTCGGCGCGACAGCTCGGTTCAATTGCTCAACGCGGATGGTATTGAGCTTGTTACCGGTAGTAGCGAAAGCTATCGCAATGGAAGTCTCTTACCCTCCGTGCCAGTATTCAACCCGACGACTGCGCGGTGGCACTTTCTGAATCCAAGCTTGCTGTCGTGGTCCGCTGCCCGTAACGCGTTTACAAACCTTGGTGCAGAGTTCTCCTTGCCGCGAGATGCTACGGAAAACGCTTGGATGTCATCGCATTTTACGAGTACGAGTTGGATCGGCCTCTATTTCCTCTATGAGAATCTCGGTGCTGTGAGTTCGGCGGCTGCATATTACGCCGATGGATCCCTGGCGGGCCCACCCATAAGTCCATGGACGTTCTACAAGGGGACCGCCTTCTCACTTCCTGGCTTTCCGAGCGGCGCACTTCTCAACTTCCACGGACAGGGGATTTGGGGGGCGGCCATGGAGGGAAACCCGTTCACTTCAATTGGCAATGTTCGAGATCCAGTGTCAATATACACAAACCGATGGCTCCTACCCGAGCCGCGTGTTAGAGGCAGGTTCGTCATGGGTGGACTGTCCTTAGCGGTTGGGGTGCCGCGACCCGGTCAGACGGACAGCACTTCCGTCATATATGCTTTTGCCGACGACTACAATACTTCCGGACAACTGGACATAGGAGATCGTATGTGTCTCGTCGAGTATATAGTCTCAGAGAACTCGGTGACAACCAACACCCTCGTTCAGATTCCAATCAATTCAGGAAACGTTGCGCAGAGCTTTGGAATTGCGGTGGCCGACTTCACGGGTACTGGGCAGGACATCGTGTTCACTGGAGACCCGGACGGACGTGTGTACTCCTGGACCGCCACAGACATAGCGAGCCCGCTCGAACGTCAATTGTTCAGCGACGCTTACGTTGGCAATGGTTGGGAAGCCATGTGCCGCGTGCAAATGCCCACCTTTGGGCAGGCCCTTGCTGGTGTGGTGGTTGCTCCAACGAATTGAGCTACCTGCAACGTCATTTTCTGGCCCCCGCAAGCCGTGCTTCCTGTTTCGCAGCCGACTGCGGTTGAAACGGCACCCGCAATCGCGGTAATCCCATCCCTGAATTCGCTCGGCGCGAGTGCTCGCGTCACCGTTAGGCTTTGGGACGCCGAGGGCAATTCCGCGACTCCATTCCTTCAATACCAGGTTTCTGGCTCACCGAGTTGGCACGACGCGACACTGCTCTCTCTGGACGGTGGACCTTACAGCACTTCAACCCGCGTCGCCGCTGTTCCGACGGGAAGCGAGTACACTTTGATCTGGGACGCGGCTAAGGACCTCGGTGGCAACGGGGTGACGAATGTCCTGCTCCGCGCACGAGCCAAGGACTTCATGCTGCTCGGTGATTGGTCCGTCGCCACACCGTTCCAGGTTGCCATGGCCGGGAGCACGAACGGAATCCCCTCCTGGTGGCTCCTGCAACATTTCGGCCGCGCTGATGTGGACCCTAACGCCGATCCGGACGGGGACGGCTTCACCAATCTGCAAGAATACCAGGCCGACACCGACCCGTTGGACCGGAACTCCTTCCTGCGGATCACCTGCGTGACCCTGTTGTCCGACGGCGTGAAGCTCGATTGGCAAGGCGGCACGTTGGCCACGCAGTACCTGCAACGCAATGTTGAACTGGGCGGCACGAACGTCTGGCTGAACATCTTCACCAGCGTTCCCCCCACACCGATTTTCGGCACCTACACCGACTCGCTCGGCACGAACGCGATGCAGTTCTACCGAGTAAAGACGGAGAGGTGATGTCCGGTGTGGACAGCCGCCCGTGTAGGCTGGGTCCCCCACACTGGCCTCCGCAGTAGCGATCTCGTGGCGCCGCGTGAGCGCACGCGGCGCGAGATGGGCACCGTCGCCGTCCCGTAGCGCAGACCTCCGAATCTGCTGTTTCGCAGGTTTCCAAACCTGCACCGCATGCGAGGGATTTGCACCGTGCAAATCATGCGAGTCGCAACCTTCGTCGTGTTTTTGTCATTCTTCATTCTCAATTCTGCCTTCTGCCTTCTGCCTTTCCTCTTCCGCGCCCTGCCGACTTCGAAGTTGGCGACACAGCAGGTTAGGAAACCTGCGTTACGCGAGCGGATGTGTGTCTGCGGTGTTGCGCCGCGTGAGGGCACGCGGCCTAC
>ORJL011586832.1_pt1 | contig 14400 bp, 18 predicted proteins | sample 1779941 | NCBI WGS metagenome assembly ORJL01 (sample SAMEA104232317, study PRJEB22302) | groundwater metagenome | biome: forest; feature: aquifer; material: groundwater | place: USA | collected 2011-08-07 | depth 5.8 m
ATTCTGGCAGACGGGCATAGGAAAGGGTTGACCCCCATCCTAACCTTCCCCCGTGTGCGGTGGAAGGAACCGTTTTTCTCTAACCTTATAATGGTAGGGGTGCTCTTCTCTACTGTCAGATTGCGTGGTGGGAGCGGATTCGTTTGTTACAGCGAACAGCTAGACCAAGCGTTGGATTTCGGCCTGCTTTCCGACAGAAACAAATCCCAAGCACGTACGGCTTTTATTCGTTTGGGCCGACGAACTGGGATGGCACGGGAGGGATGTGAACGCCGCGCTTTGCAAAGAGTCCTCCGATGACGGCAGACAAGATGCTTCACTGCGTTCAGCATGACATGAGGGGAAGGGCGAGTTCGATTCCACAGAGGCCCACCAGCGATATTCGAACTCTTGATAGCTATCTCCTGGCGTCTTTATGGTTGCCTTTGCGCCCCTGAGCACATTCGCCAACGAGCTTCACTATGAGGAGGGCACAATGGAGCAGTTCAAAAATGCTCTCCGAACCCTGACCCAGAGGATCTGCCGTGAGTTGGAAGGGCAAGAAATTCCGACAAGGCCCGTTTGGACGGTGGTCAATTCTCCAGAAGGCACTCCGTACGTGGCTATGGACGTCGAGAGACCCGCGTTGTCCGACCTTCACGGAGGACTCAGCATTGGCCTGTCTCGGTTGCCGGAATATGGAGCGGCAGCAGAGGCCGTTGAAAACGACCCTGAACTCAGGGAAGGCATCATTGTCGACGCTGGTGGCTTTCTTCAGAAGCCGGAGCGGATCAACATAACGCGCAACCTCTTGACGAATTTCCTGTGGCGATATCTGCGAGAAGGGGTACAGCTTGACTGGGACGAAACCAGGTTCGTCGAAACATTCAACGAGTTAGGGGCAGAGCTTCGCCGCAAGAGCGTTATCCTCCACACGACTCTGCCGCTGAGCAATTTGAAGATGGACATCGCTGAACTCGATTTCGGTGACGAGCTGAAGCTTCTGCCTGCATCGATAAAAGAACTTGAGCGATGGATCAATCCGGACCGGAGCCTGCCACCGTTCGGTGCGGGGCCGCCACAGTGGGATACCCGATACGTGGACAAGCCAGCTGTGTTGCACGCACGCCAGGCCGTAGTAGGCCGACCTCCCACGACTGACCTGAATGCAGTGTTGGGTCAACTGCCCCGAGTGGATGCTGATCACGCCATGACGGCCCTTCGCCTAGTTCTGAATGCCCCAATCACAGTCATCTTCCAGGAGCATGAAAGTGAGGGTCTAATGGCGTTCGGCGGGGTTGGCACCAGTTGGGGCTGGCCACCTCCCCTGCTTGGTCCACTCGCTATACTTGATCAGGGCAAGGCGACGCAAGTCAAACACGTCTGGCGGCTTCTCCAGACAAGTCCCAATATCGAGCATCTAAGGCTGCCTCTTCGCCGGTGGGAAACCTCCCTGGTGAGACCGAGCTTTGACGACAGGCTCATCGACGCCTGGATTGGCTTGGAGTACCTTCTACTTGGGGGACGAGAGGGCGAGTTGAGCTATCGGGCGGCAGTGCGGCTAGCTGAGTTCCTTGGCACAAGCGGGGTTGAACGGAAAGCCATCTACGACGCTGCACGGTTATCCTATACCTGGAGGTCGGTAATCGTTCACAGCTTGAGCTCAAAAAGGGTCGCCAAACGCCAGCCGCTTCAGGAGAGCGTCCAGCTTACCACAGGGTACCTGCGCTCGGTGCTACTCAAATTGTTGGACTCCCCCAGCCGGTTCGATCCCAATAAGCTCGAATCCGATCTACTTAGCCGGGATGCCCAGGCCCCCTAACTACCCCGTGGGCAAAAGTTGCATCAGCCTTGGCGCCAGGTCTGGCCGCAGAAGGTCGAGTACTGTACGCAGAGGCCCACCAACGCGGTACCAGCGAGGCAGCATTCGCGGAGATGCAACCTGTCAGTGAAACAGCCGCCATCAGTCGGGACAAGCAGTTCGTGTAAGGAGGAACGATGTTAACAATCAAAGAAGCTACTACAGAGTTCCTGGCCAAGAAACGGATAGCCGTGACGGGGGTATCGAGGAATCCGCAGGGACATGGAAGCAACGTTGTGTACCAGCGCCTGCGGGAGCGGGGCTACGAGGTCTTCGCGGTCAACCCCAATGCAGAGCAGGTCGAAGGCGACCGTTCCTTTCAAGATCTGAAGTCGATTCCCGGAGGAGTCGAGGCAGTCGTGATCGGGACCAGGCCCGAAACCGCGGAGACGACCATGCGTGAGTGTGCCGAGCTCGGCATCAAGCACGTGTGGATGCATCGCTCTATCGGCGCCGGCAGCGTCTCCAAGGCGGCGACCGAGTACGGCCGACAGCGGGGCATCACTGTGATAGACGGCGGCTGTCCATGCATGTTCGATCCAACCGCCGATCGCGGGCACAAGGTCATGCGATTCGTGTTCACGCTGACGGGCAGCGTCCCCCGGCGGGTATAGCAGGAAAGACGACCCCGAAGAGAGAAGAAGGGCACGGCATACCGTGCCCTTACATGGGATTCGCCAGCAACCTGCCAGCCACGTAAGCCTTTGTGATCTCAAGTGCGCGTTCCACCTCGGGTGCGGGCCAGCCAGCAAAGCCGTGGGGCATGCCAGGGAACAAGTGCAACTCCATTGCTCCGCCCGCCTTACGATACGCTGCAACCAGGCGTTCCGGTATCTCCAGCGGGACGTTGGCATCGGCGGTGCCCTGAATGAGCAGCGTAGGAGGCAACACAGCGGATTCGCCTCGTTCCAGGATGTACTGGGGGTTGCCCTCCTGCATGCAGTCGCGGGTCAGGAAGTAGGCTTCCGTCCTGGCGACCAGGTCTGCGCGGCCAACACTCTGCGCGTAGAGGTAACGGGCGTAGGGGTCCAATACTCCCCAGAACGACACCACGTACCGCACCGTGGCATCGAGCGTCGGCGCCTCCGGCAGCAGGATCTCGGAGTAGCGAGGATCGCGGGGGCGCATGGCGCTGAGCAGTGCGGTTTGCCCGCCGCTGGAGAAGCCCACTATGCCTATGGACTGCGCGTCGGCGTTGAAGTCGGCGGCGTGGGCCTTCAGCCAGCGAATGGCGTAGTTAGTGTCTGCCACCTGGGCAGGATAAGGGTGCTGGGGAGCCCGGCGAAAGTCGATGGCCGCGACCACTATGCCGTCGGCGGCCAGCGCCTGGTCGAAGCGCGCGTCGTTGGTACGGCTTCCCTGGTTCCACACGCCGCCATGTACGTCCAGGATGGCGGGGAAAGGGCCATCACCCTGCGGCTGGTAGATGCGGGCAAGCCAGCTTTCCTTGCCCGCGTGCCGGTACTCCACGTCGAAGGCGCGAACATCGTATGAGGCGGCAGGTTGGAGCGCACTATTAGAGCCCACGTCGCACCTCCAGGCCATCCGCTGGAAACCGCTCGTCCAGAGAGTATATTACATGGCTTCCGGAAGAGCGAGCCGCTGCCCACAGCATAGCGTCGGCAAAGGAGACGCGCCCGGAAGGCTTGCACATCAGCAGGGCTTGAAGGACGATCCCTTTGTCCAGCGCGAATGGGGCGACGTTTTCCTTTAGCATGAAAGCTATCAGGTGGTCCACGACGACGCTCCGAGGGACACGGTATACGGAAGTCAGGACATAGGCCGTTTCGGCCAGCACCACATCCGTCACCTGTAGGTCTTCCTCTGCATCGATAACCCGTGCTGCCTGCTCCGCGAGGTCTGGTGGGTCATCTGTCAGGTAGCGGACCACCATGCTGGTGTCGAGGAAGCCGCTCATGGCGTATGTTCCTGCGAGACCTCCCGGGCTTCTGCCGCTTCCAACCACGCGGCGTCCCTGGCCTTGTCCCACTCCTTCCCAGGGCGGACGCGCGCCTTGACGTGTTTTGCCAGGCTACCCTTGAGGGACTTCCTGTGCTCAGGCGGCACAAGGTAAATTTCCAGGTGATCATTAACCAAGCGTTGGAGGGCTATCCACCCTGGTTCTACGCCAAGGAGGTCGCGAATCTCTTTGGTGATAACCACCTGTCCTTTTGGGCCTACCACGTTAGCCACAGTATAACTCCATGCTGTGTTGTATGACTAAATGGTAGCAGGTACCACAACGAAGCGCAAGGCTCAGGCCGGTTACTCTACCACCTCGTTACCTGTTGGTAGTACTCATCCATCGAAAGGCCAGAAACAGCTATGATGAAGTCCACGAACGCCCAAACGCCCACAACCAGTAGCAAGAAAACACCAACTGCCGCTCCAATCGGGGACGCAGTAAATATGAGTCCAAAAATCCCTAGTAGCAACATTGCCACTGCTGATCTGGTCTTTCCCAGGTAGAACCGATGGGCTCCAAATACGCCTAAGAAAATAGCAAGCAAAGTTGTAGCCAGGCGCGACTTTGAGGAAATGTGGTTTCCATTGGGTGTGACGGCTGCTAACCTAGCGCCACATTTAACGCAGATCTCAGATGCAGGTGTGGTTGGGTTCCCGCAGTTAAAGCAGTATGCGGTAGCGTTCCTGGGTCGCGCTCCGCATTTCATACAGTATTCTGGATTGCCACTAAGCTGCTGACCACAGTTCCGGCAAAACATTGCCATCCTCCTGTCCACACCTACTTATGGGCCAGGGTGCACACAGTGCCTTAAGAGCAACGATAATACAATTGCAAATGCTCGTACCAACCCAAGCGGTATGAGAAGTTCCGGAAGGCCTATCGCGGCATAACATCACCTCCTTGAGAACGAGACCCAACCTTACTTGAAGTTCTCGATACCGTGAGGGGTCTGCACGTCTATGATGGTGATGACATTGGACTTGAGGGCCTGCTCCAAAGCAGGCACCAGTTCCTTCACGGAGCTTACGCGCGCACCGTTGGCGCCGTAGGCCTCGGCCAGCTTCACGAAGTCGGGGTTCACCAGGTCGGTGCCTATGAAACGGCCTCCCATGAGGTCGCGCTGGCGCATTTTGAGGATGCCCCAGGCATTGTCGTTGAACACCATCACCACCGGGCTAAGGCCGTACTGGACGCAGGTGCCGATCTCCTGGATGTTGAACTGGAAGCCGCCGTCGCCGGTCATGCATATTACCTGGCGATCGGGGGCACCCGCCTTGGCGCCCGCTGCCGCGGGGAAGGCGAAGCCCAGCCCCAGCCAGTGGGGCGTGAAGTAGGATCGAGCGTCGTTGACAGGGAGGCAGTAGGTCGCGCCCCTCAGGACTGCCACGTTGGCATCGCCGGTGAACACGGCGTCATGGGCCGTAACGCTCCGGATGGCCTCAAAGGTCTTCATCTGGTTGGGCATGATCTGCCACCAATAGGCGGACGCCCTGGCCTTCAAGTCTTTGACCTCTTTAGCGAAGCCCGCCTCCAGGCGTGGCGTTTTGCCGTGCACAGCGGCGCTGAGTTGCTCCAGCACCAGCCTGGCGTCGCCCGTTACGCCTACCGCCGTCGGATACAGTTTGCCGATGGACTCCGAGTCTATGTCCACGTGAATGAGGTTGGGTGGCAGCTTGAGTCCAAAAGTCTTGGTCTTGACGTAGGAAAGGCTGGATCCTACTACCAGGAGGGTGTCCACGCTCTCCAAGAAGGTGCGTAGAGGGTCTTTGACCGGCAGCGGCTTGAGGGTGGGGGGTATGCCGCCGAAGACGCCCATGTTCAAGGGGTGCGACTCTGGGATGGCCCCTTTGCCCTCCTGGGTGGTCAGAACCGGAATGCCCAGGGACTCCGCAAACTTGACCAGCTCAGCCGAGGCGCCGGAGCGGTGCACACCTGCACCAGCCCATATAGCCACACGCTTGCCGGAGAGCAGGAGCTTGGCGGCGCGCTCCACCAGGGCAGGATCGCCCGCAGGCGGCGACAGCCTGGATAGCTGCGGGACCTCCACCTCAGCCGTCTGGCCCTGGACGTCCACGGGTATCTCGATAGCGATGGGCTGGGGACGCCGCGTCTGGAATCGGACAAACGCCTCGTAGATGCGGTCGGAGACTTCCTCGGCGCGGCTGACGTGGCATGTCCACTGGGTGACGGCGTTTAGCATGCCGATCTGATCTTTGGTGTCGTGGGTTGCGCCCAGGCCCCTTTCGTACACCGGCTCTTCGGCGGTGCTGGTGATGTTGAGGATTGGAGAAGAGCCGGCGTAGCCTTCGCCCAGGCCGCCCATGGAGTAGGCGGCGCCGGGGCCGGTGCTGGTAATACATATGCCCGGCTTACCCGTAGCCCTGGCGTAGCCGTCGGCCATGGTAGCGGCGGCGTGCTCGTGGCGGGTGCTGATGAAACGTATGGCGTCCTGATGGTCGTACAAGGCGTCGTAGATATCCATGGTATGGACGGAGATTATGCCGAAGACTGTGTCCACGCCCTGGGCCAACAAGGACTCCACTACCGCTTTGGCTCCAGTAAGCTGTGCCATATGTACCTCCTGGGACGAGTTGGCTGAGGCAAGCGGCACTATGCTAGAGCCTTGGACGGCGATATGCAACCCGTGAGGGAGTTTGGTTTGTCTCTACACAACTGGAACGTGGGCGCGGCATGCCGCGCCCCTACGGAGATGGCTGGCTCCCCGCTCATTTCTGCAAGCAGGTATTAGGCGCTTTGCTGCGACCCCTCAGAAGAGAAGCGTATCTCCACAACCCGGCGGGTCTCTGGTGTCACCCTCGCCCAATGAGCGATGCGCCATCCCACCACCCACGCGATGCCTTGTTTCCCTACCACCAGCGGCACGCTGTCCCGCCACGCCCTGGGTATGTGTGCATCTATCATGAACTCCTTGAGCTTCTTCTCGGCTTGCAGCCCCAGGGGATGGAACCTGTCGCCCGGCTTGCGGTTGCGTACCAATAACTCTTGCCCAACGGTGTCTACGTCAAGGTAGGCGTGCAAAGAGTCCGCGCCGGCAAGCTTCCCATCCGTCTCGGAGGCGTCCAGCAGGCGTGCCTCCGCGCGCCATCCCTCGGCGCACACTATTCCAGGTACAGGCAGTTCAAACGCCTCTGTCAGTGGCGGCCATGGGACCTTCGGTGGTTCCCGCCCCATCAGCAAATCCTGGTAGGTAGTATGGAAACGGATGCCGCCGCCCAGGGAGATAGCGCGGCCGGCGCCTCGTTCGGCCATCTGGCGCATGGCCTCTATTTGCGCCAGGCTCAGATCAGTTGCCTCTCCTGCAACCTCCACAAACGTTCTCCACAGGACGTGGGCTTTCAGAGATGGGTGGAGGCCGCTGAAGGCATCGCGCCGCAGCCGCACTCCCCACGGTTCCTTGCTCGCCAGCGAGGGCCAGACCTCTTGCACCTGTTGGTCAATGTACGCCACGTCCTCGGCCACCGTGGTGGCCAAGCGTAGCAGCGCCTGGTCTACAGATGGGTTGTACTTCCGCAATTGCGGCATCATGTTCCGGCGGATGCGGTTCCTGGTGAAACGGTCTTCCAAGTTCGATGAGTCGTAGCGGGGAGAAAGGCCCAGGCTGGCGCAATACGCCTCCGTCTCCTTGCGGGTGGCCTGCAACAGAGGGCGCACCAGCGTAACGTCCGCCACGCCGTTCCGGCCACGCCATCGCGATAACGGCAGCATGCCCCGCAGTCCACGGATTCCCGTCCCGCGAATAAGGTGGAGCAGCACCGTCTCAACCTGATCATCGGCGGTATGGCCCAGTGCCACCGCGGACGCGCCCACAGCGCTCGCCACCCGTGCCAGAAAGTTGTAGCGGGCCTGTCGAGCCGCCGCCTCCCATGAAAGCCGTTCGCGGGCGCGTAGCCCCGCCACATCCGCCTTCTCCAGCGTGCAAGGGATGCCCCAATCCCAGCACGTCTCGCGGACGAACCTGGCATCCTCGTCTCCTTCCGCGCCACGCAAGCCGTGATTGAGGTGGGCTGCATGGACCTGGATAGAGTGCTTCTCTCGTAGCGCCCGGAGCGCGCCAAGCAGCGCCATGGAGTCCGGCCCGCCTGAGACCGCCGCCACCAGCGCGCAGCCAGGCCGCTGTAGCAGGCCTGCGTCGCTGAGCGCGGCCTCAACACGCTCTAGCAATGGTATCGCACCGCGGGAACTGCTGCCCAAGGAACTCAAGGCGCTACCTCACCGCCGTTCCCAGCGGACATCCTAGCTACCCGCGTTATTTTCACCTGTTGTATCTTCACTCCGCGCATCTCTACCACCTCCAGCATGAAACTGCCGTGGTATATGTGCTCTCCTACAGTTGGAATGTGGCCCATAGAGGCCAGTAGGAACCCTGCCACGGTCTCGTAGTTACCCTCCGGAATGCCCAGGAGGAAGTGGTCGTTGGCCTCTGATATGCTCATCCCCGCGTCTATCTGGTAGGTGTTGGAGTCTATGACTTGGAAGTCCTCTTCTCTTTCTTCACGCATTCCCTCTTCGCCCATCGACCCTACTATCTCCTCCGCCATCTGCTTCACCGTAGCCAGGCCGGCCACACCGCCAAACTCATCCGCCGCTATGACCATCTGGAACCCGCCTCGCCTCATCTCGCGGAGCAAGTCCATCACCCTCTTGGTCTCGGGCACAAAGTATGCGGGTCGCAAGAGTTTGGACACATCGTCACCTGTGCCAATCTCCCCAGCGGCCATGGCCCGCGCCACGTCCTTAACTGAAAGAGTTCCCACTACGTTGTCGATGGAGCCTTCATATATCGGGAAACGAGTGTGTGTGTGCTGCTGGTATACACGAAGGAACTCCTCCACAGTAGCGCCCTTCCCCAAAGCCACCATCTCTGTTCGGGGCGTCATGACCTCCCTAAGCTGGCGGTTGCCAAAACGGAATACGTTCTCGATCCATTCCGCCTCTGTATGTTCCAGCATGCCCTCGGCACGCCCAATGTCCACCAGCATTCGTAGCTCCCCCTCGGTAATGGTGGGAGTCTGAAGGACCTTTCGGCCACCCATGAGCCACAGGACCAGACGAGGAGGCAACGTGAACAGGAATATGAGAACGGTCTCCAGCTTCATAACGACTTCAATGACCCGCCCTACAACCAGGGACCAGCGCTCTGCACTCTGAGCAGCCAGCGACTTGGGAGTGATCTCGCCAAACATGACGATGACCAGGGTTGTCGCCACGGTAGCCACGGCAATTGCGCTCCCACTCCGTCCCATCACAGATATGGCCAATGCGGTGCCAACGGAAGAGGCCATGATGATGAGGGCGTTCTCCGAAAAAAGGATGGTGGCGAAAAACTTCTCGTGGTTGCTGGTCACACGGCTAACGGCACGAGCCGCCTTGCTACCCTGCTGGGCCATATGGCGAATGCGTAGCTTGTTGGCGGAGATCAGCGCAGCCTCCGAGCTGCTGAAGAATGCCACCAGCAGGAGGCTTATCACCAAGATTACCCCCTGCACCAAGAGGTTTGTCCCGCTTACATCTACGCTGGCTTCCATCATGCCCCCTTCAAACACAAAGAACCCCCCATTGACGGCGGGGTTCTTTGCATGCTACATCTTGTTGCGCTATTGTGATGAGAGCGGAGCCTTGTTGCTGCTCTCGCTTTGGACTATATCATCGGCGCTAACCAGTGTCAAAAAGACCTTCCGTCTGCAGAAATCCGCTGGGGTCGTGAAAACGTATAACTTAACGAGGGCCAGGGCAACCCTGCTGTGGTACGAGGAGATTCGTGTCTTATAATGACCTCCCCGATGACCAGCTCGTAGCCCTGACCGCCCAAGGGGGACGAGACGCTTTTGGAGCTCTCTACGATAGGCATGGTTCATCGGTATACAGACTCGCACTCTACCTCCTCCAGGATCGAACCAAAGCAGAGGAGATCACCCAGGAGGTGTTTCTGGACGTCTGGCTCAAGGCTACCTTTTTCCGGCCTGAACGCGGCACTTTTCACGCCTGGCTCATGGCTATCGCCCATCATCGCGCGGTGGACGAGCTACGGCGCAATCGCCGTCAGCGTGACGTCATGGCCGAGGCAGGAATGAACGCCATCATAGAAGAGAGAACGCGGGCCATCACTGCGGATGAAGGGGCCCAGCACTCTGAAGAAGCTGTAATAGTGCGCAAGTCGCTGGAGGTTCTCCCATCGGAGCAGAAACAGGTGGTTGAGATGGCGTACTACCAGGGATTGACCCAGACTGAAATCGCCCAGCGGCTACAGCAACCCCTGGGCACTGTTAAGACTCGTATGAGGCTGGCCATGCAGAAACTGCGCACTGCCTTGGGTGCCTACCAGGAGCAAACGTGAACTGCAACCGTGTAGAAGACCTCCTGCCTGCCTACGCGCTGGGAGCGCTGGAGCCCGCCCAGCACCGGACGGTGGAGAAGCACGTGGGTAAATGCCCCCGTTGTGGGCCTCTGGCTGCGGAACAGTTGCAAGCCACGGCTGCGCTGGCCTCCTTGGCGACTCAGGCTACCCCACCTCCATACCTGCGCAGCCGCATCATGGCCGCGGCAGCACAGCAGAGACAAGAATCGCCATCTGGATGGGGATGGGGCATCGCCGGCAGGCCCAGGCTGGGCATTGCTGCCTTCTCCGCCGCTGGCGTCAGCCTTGTCCTTCTGGGCGTGTTGCTGGGGACAGTGCTTGGCCTTCAGAGGGAGATGCAGGGCCTCAGGGAAGAGAACCGGCAGCTTGCCTCCATGGTTCAAGACCAGAGGGATTTTGACTATGTCGCCGCCCTCCCAGGCATCACAACTGTGCTTCTGGAAAACACCGGGCAGGCGCGGACGGCCAGAGGGATGCTCATGGTGAGCCAGAACCGCACGTGGGGAATGCTGGTTTCCCAGGGACTGGCGCCGCTGGACTCGACCAAAACATACCAGGTCTGGTTTTTCAAGGAAGGCGAATGGTATAGCGGCGGCCTGCTTGCCGTCGATGAATCAGGCTACGGCCAGCTCTACATCCAGTACCCCTACCCCTACGATGAGATGGAGGGGATGAACATTACCGTGGAGCCGTCGCAGGGAAGCCAAAGCCCCACCTCTTCTCCTGTGCTCAAGGTGAAAGCGCAGTAGTACCTACTTGCGAGCTCGCCCTTCGACAAGCTCACTGGCTCCCGCGTCTAGCTTTGATGCGCTCCAGACGTTGCTTTACAATGTGCCACTCTTTGGCACTACGCACGCCAAAATAAATGGAGAGAAAGCCGCTTAGTGCTGTCAGCGCAACAAAGGTCGCGAATAGCTTGTCTCCCAATGTCGTCGTAAGAAGCGTGAGACCGAAGGAAATTAAAGCACCCAGTGATAACCCCAAGAAGCCAAAGTGGAGTGACGGGTTGTTATCGACTAGGTTATCAAGGTCCTGTTCGCTCACGTTATACATGACGACCTCTGCTGGAACCTGTATAACGGTGACAGTTAGCGGGGTGGGTGACTGGGTACGAACTAAACCGGTTTCGCGTTCCTCGGCCAACTACGTGTCCCTTTTCTTTTCGTACCAGTCTTTTAGCCCAAGGATTAACACGTTGAGAAGCACGGTGTTGCCGCAATTGGTGCAGATTATGGAAACACAAGGCATAACTGGCCCGCCTATAACCACCCCTTTCGGTGAGTCTTGGGTCATTACAAGCGTAAAGCCATCGCCGATAGCCCAATTCGGGATGCGACAGATTGGGCAAGCGCCCATTACTGGAATACGTAGCTTCACCGCAGCCAAAATTGTTTCTTTGTCTGCTTGGGAAAACGCCAAGGGCAACTCCTACGAATTGTCGTTGCATTTTATCAGCCACAACAGACCTCGTAAAGTTTATAATCGCCAAAGCTTCCTGCCGGTATCCCGCCATTTCCTACGGCCCCATGTCGCTGGCCTGGCTAGCCCGCAACCGGGCCGACGCATACAAAACCCTGGACTGTAAGGTACCTTTGCTACCCAGTTGCGACAGGCGGCGCAGGAACGCCGCCAGCCTGTCCTGCCCCCATAGCAGGTACTGCCGCCACACCTCCTCGCCTCCAACGTTGATGCGGTTGATGGCAAAGCTGGACCACTCCAGCGCGGCGTATGCTCCCGCGCCGGTAGCCACCAGGTCTTCCAGGTGCGCTGGCAACGTGGATGTGGTCGCGTCCAGGGTGTGCGCAGCGCCGTAGTAGACCGCCACGCTCTCGGCGCCCGGCGGAGCTGACTCCACCAGCAACGTCATCACGCTGCCCCAAACGCTGAAACGGACGTAGGACGGCGGGTATGCGCCGCCGGGGTACTCCACCGCCTCCACCGATATCAGGCCGGCCAGCGATGACAGGCTCAAATCGCGGCTGCCTGCCGTGGTGGTGAGCGTGGCCTTCAACTCCCTGGGGCTGGCCACGCTCACCTCGTTCAACGCACGCTGGATGTGCCGGTCCACCTCGCCATCGGTCCAGCGGTAGCTCGCTGCATCCTCGTCGTACAGGTCACGGCGTACCCTGGCCCGCATCGTCGGCAGGTCCACGGCTCACCTCCTTACTCTGTCCTTCCACAGAGGCCACCGTCACGCCACCCGTTTGTACGTCCAGCACCGCATCTTTGGCCAGCAGGTCGTACCGGCGTTCCATCTCCAACGACAGCTCCTGGAACTGGTGTTGTGCCCACTGCGCCCTTAGCGCGGCCCGCTGCGCCAGCAAGCGAGCTTTGCGCAGGCGGTACAGGTCCCTGGCGGTCAGTTGCACATCGCTCATGCTGCTCATCCTCACGCAAAGTACGTGGCCTGCAACTGCTGGCCCAGCGCGTCGTACACCAACTGAAAGGCCGCGCGTTCCTCGGCGGTCAGTCCGGCCCAGAGGTCGTACTGCTCTCTGACCCTGGCCTCTCCGTACGCCACGTTGACGTTAGCCGCCAGGCCCGTCACATTTCCCGACTCGTCAGCTTCGACGTTCAAGCTCTCCACCATCAGTGTTGTAGCCGTGATGTTCTTGGGCATGATTCCTCCTTACACTACTGTACCGATTACCGCCGAGCGGATTGTCCCGCCATCGTTGACGTACACGAGTACCTGGTCTGTGGCCGGATCCCATCGCAATGTCAGGAAGCTGGCCGTCAATGCGGACGCGATGGGCACGGTGACGTCGGCGCGCTGTGCCCAGAACGGGGTCGTGGGCGTAGCCGTGGGCTCGGCTTCAGCCACCACCACGGCAGCATCCGCCACGGGGTCCAGGGTAAGGATGCGCACCTTCTTGGCCGCTGCTTCCTGGTTGTCATGATTGCCCAACAGCCACAAGTCCGATCCTGCGGTGCTCCGGTATGCTCCAACGCCTCGCATCTCCTTGTTGGAGCACTCTATCTGGCCTGCGGGGTTCAGCGTCAAAGCCCCCGTGGCCGGCGCAACCGTGTTTACGTCCAGGCTGGTGGCTATGGTGACGTTCCCGCCGTCCGGCAGGTACATCTTGGACACGCCGCCGTCCTCGAAGTCGAAGACGCGCCCGCCGCCCTTCTGGTCGACCTTGAGGCCGGGCAAAGCGTCTTGTGCCGTGATCTGCCGGATCCATCCCTGGCTGTCAGCGCCCTGGATGACAAGATTGGGTTCTCCCGCCAATCGTAGTGCCATGTTTCACCTCCCTTTGTGCATACTACAAGGGCCGTTTCCGGCAGCAGCCTGCGAACTCATACGCTTTGTTGGGGTACTTTCACCCTATGAGAGGACGTAGTCGGCGCTCAGGCTGAAGGACGTGCCGGAGAAGGCCACCACCTTCAGATAGACGGTTGCTCCTCTGGCATCCACCGCCAGGGCGTGCTGGCCGGTAGCGGTGAACACCCGCGACGCTCCGGTAAACCACTTGCTCTGCCGCGAGTTCCAGAATAGTGCCGCTACCTCCAGGCTGGTGAACCCCGTGCCTGTTATGGTGATGTCGAACCGGCACTCATCGTAGCCAGCGCTGTCCACCGCGCCCGAGGTGTCTGCCGGGTCCGATGCATCTACCAACGTGACGCCGCTACGGTGCAGCAGCGGAGGCTGCGGATCGTACACCGGCCCTTTGGGTATGCCGTTCTGGTCTATACGCACGTTGCTCATGCTTGTTACCTCATCCTCAAATATCCGAGATACCCGCTCATCCTGAGCCTGCCTGTAGTGAGCTTGCCGAACTATCGAAGGGCGAGATGGAACTCTAGTCCCTCACGCCGGCGAGCTTGGCCAGCTTCAGCGTGTTGAACAGCGCCACCGACACGTACCACTTCACCCGCGTGCGCGTGGCATCCTTGGCCTCCAGGCTGCCCACGCGTTCGACTTGAAGCCCCGCCTGGGCCTGATAGCCCCACCAGCGCCCCCTCGCCGAGCTGCACGGCGTAGATGCTGGAGCAGTCGGCGCTGGAGCCGACGCTGAGGGCGTCGGAGACGTAGTCGCTGATCCCAATAGGTATGCCGTCGTAGTACTGCACCATCACGCCGAACTCGTTGCGGTCGGTCTCCAGCAGCCCGGAGCCGGTGGCGCGAGACAGTGCGCCCATCTTGCGGCGCGAGCGGCGGCTCATCAGGAGTATGTGTGGCTTGCCGCCCTTGACGGTGTCTATCAGCTCGTCCAG
>ORJL011300808.1_pt1 | contig 14399 bp, 6 predicted proteins | sample 1779941 | NCBI WGS metagenome assembly ORJL01 (sample SAMEA104232317, study PRJEB22302) | groundwater metagenome | biome: forest; feature: aquifer; material: groundwater | place: USA | collected 2011-08-07 | depth 5.8 m
CGGCTGCATCGGCGATCCGCTCGAACAGCTCCAGTCTTCGGCTGGCTCCCTCGATGACCGTAATGAACTGCGCATGACGAGCCGCCAAACCCGGCTCACGCGGATCACCGGCGCACACAACTCGTAGGCGCTCCATGTCGGTCCGGTAATCGGCCAACACAGTCTCGAAGCCGCTGGTTGAACCGGAGGCGGTCGGCCGGGCTGGACGGTCAAGGTTCGCAGAGACACCTCTGGCGGCGACCGCCAGTGCGGCAAGGCCCGGCAGTCCCCGTGGTGAAGCCTTGCACCTCGGACGCGCCAGTGTGACCGACAGGAATTCCGTTCGCTCGCCTTCGGACGTCCCCACAAAGCCCAGCCACGGCCCTCCGCGCGCGGATTCGAACTCGGGCACGACTCGCTTTAGGCTGTTTGCCTTTTTGCCTGCCTCCAGGAGCGTCCAGACGCGCGTCGCCGCGCAGTCGAAAGGTTCCCCGGTTTGCGCCATGACACCCAAGGCCAGGGCATAGCCGTCATCGCCCAACAGGCCGCGCCAGGTTTCGGCATTGCGAACCTCAACCTCCTCGAGGTCGGCTCCGACCGGCGCGGGGCCGATCCAAGCCAGCGAAAGTCCGCCGCCATCAGCCAGCGAAATGTCCGCATCGTGGTAGAGGTCGCCAAGGGTGCCGTTCGCAAAGCGCAGTCCTGGCTTGCCGTCGGAATGACGCGACAGAGTGATTGAACCAGCGTCAACGGCCACCGCATTGCCGTGCGCCTGGTATGCGTAGGCCAAGGCGGCGCGCCGTGCGGCAACCAGATTTGCCAGGGTGGACGCGCGGCGCGGCGCGGGTGTGTCAGCCTGCGCTTGCTCCACCTCCGCCCCGGTAAGCTCGATCGGTTTGGCCGCCTCCTCCAGTTCCTCATGCCGAACCAACGCGATGGCGTGAGGCACTTGAGGCAGCAGCGCGTGCAAGTCGCTTGCGATCCGGGCGAGCCCGAGCGGAGCCGATGGTGGTTTGGCGGCAACTCCGGCGCCGGTCTGCTCGAGGAGCAATCCCCTCATGGTTTCCAGCGGCTTGCCGTCGCCATCGAAAACCGCAAGGTCCACTACATACCCTGTGGACGATCGGTTCCGGACCTTGGCGCGGCAAAAGACGCTTTCCTGCGGTGTCGCGCGGCGATAGAAGCGAAGCTCCTCGATGCGCCGTGGCAGACAGCCTGGCGGCAGGATCAGCGCGCCGGATTGCCAGCAGGCGTCACGCACCGCCGGAGAGGGTGTCACAGGGGACTCTTCTGGAACGCGCCGGAAGTACCGCTCTCCGGTTGGCACCTGTATCTCCGTCAGGCTCTCCTGCCCCATGGCCCTGGTGCGGATACTCTCAATCCGCCGGAAGAACTTGCCTTGGAACAAGGGAATGGGGCTGAGCGTTTCTGGATCCAGGTCCAGCGGCTCAGGCAGAGGTTGTGGCAAATCGAAGGCGCGCGATGCCAGCGCGTCCTCGTTTGTTCGGTTCTCGAACCAGCATTCCGCCTCGAAATGGTTTTTCTTGAAGCCATCCTGGTTGGAACGAATTGCCACTCGGACGCGCAGCGTGCTGTCCTCGGGAACCTCCGCCAACGCCAGCGTGCGCATGACCACCTGACTGTCCTCCGGAACGATGAGGGGTGCCGTAAACCGCACCGCGCGCAGCACCGGCCACTCAGTCCGTCCCGTGCAGGCCATCGCCGCCTCGACCATGGCTTCAATTGCCATCACGCCCGGAAATACCGAAGTGCCCTCAAACACATGTTCCGGCAGGTAAAGATCTGTTTGGTGCGAGAGCATGGCATCGGCTACCACTTCCACGCCTGGCACACGGCGCCGCACTTGCTCCAGGAACCGTCCGCACGGTCTGGCTGTCGGTGCATAGAGCATGGACTCGAACTCGCTCGTTAGCCGCCCCGTGATGACAAAGACGCCGTCCGTCCGAGGGTGTTGCGCTAGATCCAGATAAGCGGCCGTCCCTTCCTCAGTAGAGATGGACTGCACGCCTATCGAACGGAGTGGGTCGAGCGCGCCGACGCGCCATGCCAGACCAGTCTGTGCCCAGGCGGTGTACCCGAGCGAGAGGCAATGAATCTCCGGATGAGCAGCCTTCAGAGCGCGCACCGCGCCATCCAGCCACGCGTTGGCAAAACCGTAGTCTGCCTGACCTTGCATTCCAGTCTTGCCTAGCACCGAAGAGATGACGTGCACCGCTTTGAGTCGCGTAAGCTGGACGGCAGCCAGCAGATCGTAAAGACCTCGCGCCTTGACGCGAATGCACCGAAGAAACTCGTCGAGGTCCTTGTCACGCAACAACCGAGGATGCGTGACACCCGCCCCGTGCAGGATTGCTGTGACCGGCCCTAACTCAAGCTCAGCGTCCCGCACCGCTCTCCGCACCGCCGTCAAATCCGTCACGTCCGCCTGCAAATAGAGATAGCGCAGACCGCACTCTCGGAAGCGCTGGAGGTTGCGACCCATTTCGTCGTCTTGCGGCTTGGCTGCGACGTCCGGCCGCGGCGAAGAACCGAGGAGTGCCAGCCTGGCGTTCGTCTGCATGGCCAGCATTAGGGCCAGTTCGCAAGTGACTCCTTTGGCACCGCCCGAAACCAGCACCACATCCTCCGAGCCCAGCAACCCGGAGGTTGGCAGAAGAGTCCGGGATGAAGGGCTGCCGGCGGCCAGGAACAAGGGCAAGGCGGCCTCCGCCATCCGTTGCCCCTCCAATGTGTAAACAAAGGCGACGCGGTCTTTGGGGTTCTGCAATTCCCGGACCGCCACCTCAGCCCATTGTTCAGGTGGCCACCCGGCGGGCAAAGCGAGCGACTTGAAGTTTGCCTCCGGATATTCCAACGCCAGTGACTTCAGAAAGCCGCTGCCCCCATCAAAGTCCGCACCTTCTTCCAGCCCGCCACGCGATGCGCGCAAAACCAGGCCACGCAACTCGGACCCATCCCGGCCATGCCCCGCCCAGCGGAAGACGCGGAAGAGCGCCTCTGCGGTGCCCTCCACCCGCTGATCAAACTCCTCGGGTCCGCACGAGAAAAGGCTACTCTCCTGATCCGGAAGGAGGAGAATCAACAGGGCGAGTTTCGGAGGTGCGGCGCCGCTCTTGAGCAACGACTCAAACTCGGTGACAAGCGGAGCGAGGCCATGACTACGCAAGCGGGCCGCAAGGCAGGCGGCGCGCGAAGAAGCCGGTTCAGCCACAATCACGCAAACCGCCCCCTTGGGCAACGGAAGCGCTGACGAGTCGGTGAGTGGCGCGGGGACAAATTCCATTCGGAAGGGGCGTATCCATTGGTCGAGACCGGGCACCGCTTCCAGCCCCGCTACCGCGGCAGGCGCCGATACGGCTCCAGAATCGTGCCGCGAGCCCTGGGCCCAAACCGCCTCGACCACATCGCCAATTCGCGCGTTGGCGATGAGGGTCGGGTCCGTCTCAAGCCGACGGTTGAGCCTTTGGGCCAGAAAGATGATCAGTTCACCAGCTTTGATTGAATCCACGTTGAGGTCGTCGCGGAGTTTCTTTTCCGGCGTGATGGCGGCCTTGGGAAAGCCGGTGCGCTTGACGATCCACTCGATGGCAACGGCGAGGAGCGACTCCCGATCCGCTGGAGCGCGGGGCTCCGGATCCGCACCAGAAAGGCGTTGGATTCCGGGTGCCGGTTCCGAGGCTGGGGTACTGGCGGGCATTGGCCGTTCGCATGGGTTGACGATGAACTGTGGCGCGTAGTGCTCCACGTCGAGCGGGCGATGGAAGCGGTGTGCGAACAGCCGGTCCAGCCTTACGGGAAAACCGAGCACCCATGCCCGGGCCAGCACACGATTCAGCAAGTCGAAACCGTCCTCTCCCGGCAAATCCGTTGGCAGGCAGTGCACGTCCATCGGGCTCAGGATAGCCCGGACGAAACTGGTGAGGACCGCTCCAGGTCCGACTTCGAGCCAGAGGTTTGGCCGCGCCGCCGCCGTGTTCAGGACAGCGTCCATAAAGCGAACCGGCTGGCGAATCTGTTCGGCCAGATGGTCCAGCAAATCGGTTTCGGCAGAGAGAATCCGACCCGTGACGGTGGAGACGACAATGGGAGTCGCGGCCGGCCCCTGGCCCTGGTTTGCCTTCGCGGCGAGAGTACCAAGCCCTGCTCCACCTCCAAGCCTGAGAACCGCGTCCCGGAAAGCCTCCACTGCCGGCGCCACGATCCCCGAATGGAACGCATGTGAGACAGCCAGTTGTCGGCATGGAATTCTTCGCTGCTCGCAGAGGCGGAGGAGTCGCTGGATGGCTTGCGCGGGCCCGGAGACGACGGTTTGGCGTGGCGAGTTGTAATTCGAGGGCACGAGGGATGAATCCAGCGCTCGAACAAGCTCCTCCACTTCATCCCTCGAAGCGCTTAGGGCTGCCATGCCGCCGCAGTCGGCCAACGCCAGGGAGGACATAGCCTCTCCCCGCAGGGCAGCCAGCCGAATGGCGGTGAGCGCATCCCAAGAGCCGGCTGCTGCCAGCGCGCTGATTTCGCCGAGGCTGTGGCCGATGGCAAGATGCGGCCGCAGCCCGAAAAACTGAAGCACTTGCAACGTCGCCATCGAGGAGAGGACGATGGCAGGTTGGGCAACGCGAGTCTCCCGCAACTCGGTTTCCCAGGCGCTGAGGGTCGCTTCGTCCGCGGAAAGCCGGTCCTTGAAAATATGATTCTCCAGAGAGCGGCAGCCCGGAGTTCCGTCACTCATCCGCGCCACCTGCTCGTACAACCCGCGCACAAACGGAAATCGCCGGAGCCAGTGCCCGCCCATATTCAAGCGTTGCGAACCCTGGCCGGGGAACAATGCAACCGCCCGGGGGCTGTCGAGCGCGGCACCGGCAAAAACACCTCGGGCGGAATCATCCAACTCAGCCATTTCCAGACGATTGGTCAGCCTCTCAGCGCAGGTTCTGAGAGTCTGCTCCAGGCCCCAAGGCGACTCGGCTACCAGGGCGAGGCGGAATTTCGCCGACGATGGCTTCTTCGAGAGCGCGGCTGAAAGATCGGTCAGTTCCGCACGACAAAGGCGCCGGGTCACGGGCAGAAGCTTCTCAATGTCCCGGCGCAACTCTCCTGGGTCGTCGGCTGCCAGCACGATTAGCTCCGAACGTCGCGGACTGCCCAGCAGCGACAAGTCCTCGATCGATGGCTTAACCTGCGGGTTGGATTCTTCGAGCGCAATGTGAGCGTTGGCGCCGCCGAAACCCATTGCGCTGACAGACGCGCGGCGCGGCGTCGCGTGGCTCGGCCATGCGAGTCCTGCCATGCTGGGCCGAAGGGGCCCCGGAGGCAACCCAAAGGCGGCATTGGGCGCCTCGCAGTTCAGAGTCGGGGGGATGATTTTACGTTCCAGCGCCATCACGGCCTTGATCAAGCCGGCGGCGCCCGCCGCGGCTTTGCAGTGGCCGATGTTGGCTTTGATGCTGCCGATGCGGCAAATGCCGCCGCCTGGAGATTCGTCCAGCACACGGCGTAGCGCGGTCAATTCCACTTTGTCGCCCAGGCTCGTGCCCGTGCCATGGCCTTCGATAAGCTCGACTGTTGCCAGACAATAGCCCGCGCGCCGATAGGTCTGGCGTAGCGCCCGGGCTTGCCCCTCGACCTCCGGCGCGGTGAGGCCCCCTGCCCCATCCGAGGAATAGCCCCAGCCGCGGATAAAGGCGCGAATCGGATACCCGGCCGCGCGCGCCACCTCTTCCCGAGTCAACACCACAATACCGCAGCCTTCGCCGGTCAACATCCCGGCCGCCTGCTGATCGTAAGGGCGGATATCATCGACGGCCAAGGCGCGGGTCTTGGCAAAACCGACGATTTCAAACGGATCGAGGCTTACATCAACGCCGCCCGCCAAGGCGAAATCCATGTCTCCATTGACCAGTGCGTTACAGGCGGCAGCCACACTAAGCAGCGACGAGGAACAGGCGCCGTCCACAGTGAATCCGCCCGCGCCGAAATCGAAGTAGTTGCAGATACGGCCCGCGATGGTGTTGGCCATATTCCCAGCAAGGGTGTCCTCGGTGATTTCCGGCAGCGGAGCTTCGTAGCTCTGGCGGACTGACGTCAGCACTTGCTGTAGTTGCGTCTCGGCCATTCCATCATGAGCCAGGGCGCGCCGCAGGCTCCGTTCCACGTAGGGCCAGCGAAAGCGCAGGTTGTGGCTCCGCGAAAACTCCCCCGTCAGCGAATTTCCCAGCACCACCCCGATCCGGGTGCGATCGATCGCATCGAGCTTCAAGCCGGTGTTGCGAAGGGCTCTCCGCGCCGTGTCCAGCGCCAGCCAATGGGCCAGGTCAGTCACCCGGAAGGTCACTGGCGGAATGCCGAACTCGACGGGATCAAACAGCCAGTCCGTGATGAGGGCCATTTGGTCGCAATAAGATTTGCCAGGCGCGTCAGGGTCGGGGTCAAAGTACTCCGCCGGCAGGCGTTCGGGGGGTGCCTTGCGAAAAAAACGCCGGCCTGCAAGCACGTTTTCCCACAGCTCTTGCGGCGAATGCGCACCAGGAAATTCACAAGCCATGCCGATGATGGCTATCGACCCGCTCGCGGATTCAGCTTTTGATTCGCCGGTTTTCACCTTACAGATTCCCCGCGTGGGACTCATCCTCTGTAGCGAACACCACCGACGGAGTCAAGGAGATAATTCGGATCCCCGACTCTTGGCCCACGGCAAGACCCGGTCCGGCGCCATCCGCCAGGCCGAGGCCGCCATCCGCCTGTGGATCAAGACGGCCAAGGAAGACGGACTGGAAATCCCCAGCCGCGAGTGTCTTTGGTCTATGCGCGACCGGCATCAAGCTGGAAGAATTCTTCTCCCGTCCGGCCTCCGAGTGGTTTCAGTGAGGGACGGTGGAGCCCTTTCGATGCGTTGCGGGCAGATGGCGCCGGGAGGCGCTTGGCGACGCACCCTTGGGTCCCGACGATTGGGAAATCCAACACCTGAGAGGTGGTGGAGCCGAGGGGATTCGAACCCCTGACCCCCACAATGCCATTGTGGTGCTCTACCAACTGAGCTACGACCCCAGCCGTTCTGCTGAAAGCAAAAGAACTTTAGCGCCCGGCAAGAGTTTGTCAAACGGTTCCTCGCGGCCCTTCGTTCTTTTCTTCTGGTCAGGAGTGCCATCGCCGTTGGCTTCTCGTCCCGCAACCCGCGGCAGAATCATGGTTATCGGTACAGCTCGGTCAGCAGTTTCGCGCCGACGTCCACCAGTTTCTCGCCCGAACCGGCGGCGCAGCGGGCGCTCTCGGGTTCGTAGTTGCCCTCGGCGTAGCTGCGGCGGTCGGGGATGTAGCCGAGGCATTCGTTGGCGAGTTCGACGATGAAGGTGTGTTTGAAAGGCGACCGTTTCTTCAGGGCCAGGCCCAGTTCGACGAATACCTCGCCCGGCAAACCCACCCAGGCCACGTCCCGGCCCAGTGCGATGACCTGTACTTCGACATGTTGGGGTTTCCCCTCCCGGTCCGCCACGTCCACCACACGGTAGGCTCGAACCAGTCTCATGAAATTCACGCCGATATCGTCCTTTGTGGCCGCGATGGTTTGTTTCGCGTCCGCCAATTGTTCGGGCGTGACCTCGGGCAGGCCGAGTTCGACGATCTCGCTCTTCACGCGCAGCGGGCCGGTCATCACCGGCTTGAGGTCTTTGTAGGCTTGAAAGACTGACGCGCCCAGGATCGTGGCGATACGGTGCTGCTCAATGCCCGTGCCCTGGGGCCAGCGCCACGAGAAATCCAGGTGGTTTACGTTTCCGCAGGTTCCGTTGGCCACGAGCGTGAGATGATTGGTGCCGTGATAACCGGCGAGCACGCGGCCGAGCGCGCCCGGCCAATCCGCGCTGATCTTGCTCCCGCCCGTGGTGTCGGGGTGCATGGCGAAGTTCACGTAGGTGGCGATGGAGGCTGTGGGGCCGTTGGCGGCGGGCAACTCCGCATAGAGAATGCCGACCTCGGGATCGGTCGGTCCTGCCACCATGACGATGTTCGTGTTCAGTTTGCCCGGATTCCAACCCACGCTGCCGTCTCGCATGAAGTAGCGGCGGTTGAAGGCGAGGTTTTCGCAGCGACCTTTGGCTGCGCTGAGTTGCGCGGGCTGGCGGTGATCGTTGGCCAAGCGCACGCTCTCGGCGATGAGCTTGGGCAATCGCTCGGTGTAGTCCACAGCCAGTTGGGCGTGTCCACCCATTTCCATGTTGCGTCTGCCGCGACTCGCCAGTACCGGCCCCGTGTGCGCGTGGGTGGCACTGATCATGACGTGAGTTCCTTTGATGCCGGTCACCTTCTCAATCTCCGCCCGCGCGATGTCAGTGACCTCGCGAGTCACCTGAATGGTGTCAAGGGTGGCCAGCGCGACACGCTCGCCGTCCGCCTCGATGATCATCGCCTTGCTGAAAAGCGGGTCCAGGACGCCGTCCGCCCCGCGTGCGTGGTAGTAGCCGGCCATGGGAATGCCCATCGGCGGGGTGATGTCCGTGGCGGCCACGCCGACGCGGACCTCGGCGGCGGACACATGGATACAGAAGAGCAAGCTCGTGGATAGGAGTGCCCGCCGCGCGGTTCTCGAGACGAGACGGAGTGTTTTCATGGGCGGTGGATATGAGCCGCGGTTCGTTCCCCAGCCAAAAGAACGGCGGCCCTTGTCGTCAGTGCCATTGGGTTGCATAGGACCGAGAATAGTACGGGCTCGTCCCCGATGCGACCGTTTTTCTCGTAGCATCGAGAGTCAGCTCGATGATTCATTTCTAAGGGGGAAGTCAGAGTGGACTGACGTCCGCTGCTACGATGAAAGTGGCATCCGGCGTGAGCCGGATCATTCTTCTCTGGTGTGGTCGAACGTTGCGGGTGGGGCGGGGGCTAGGGCCGGCTGACGTCGGCTGCTACGATGGGTAGCAGCCGAGGCGGCTCGTTCTGTCCAAGCCGAAACCCCGTCAGGCCTCCTTGCCAAGGCAACCCGGGTAGTTGCCCACAGCGCACAACCGCGCGGCCACGCGGCGGCGCATTGACACGGTGTTCAGCGGCGTCCAACGCAGCAGGCGCCGCATAAAGGCGAGATGGGTTGTCAACTCGTCCCCGTCGGCCAGAGTTGCCAGCGCGGTGCGCGCGTGGAGTTCCATCCGGCCGACGCTGTCATTGACAAACGCCAGCGTGAGATCGGTCATCGTCGCGGCCTTCGCCCCTCGCGCCCTCGCCTTCAACGTCCGCAGTAACGCGCTTTCACCCAGGTAGAGATCGATGATGAGGTCGCTCAGCGCGGCCAGGACTTCCTGTTGCTCGGTGAGTTGTTTGCCAAACTTTTCTCCCGCCAGGCCGCCCAGCACCAGCACGAGCTTCCTGGCGTTGGCCAGCAACGCGCCGGCAGTTTGCAGCGCGTCGCCGGTGTCTTCCGGCAGCGTCAAATCGCGCGCTTCTGCGGCCGCCTTTGCGGTGGCCTGCATCAACGGGAGGCGTCCGCTCTGGGCGCGGCGCCTGAGCGCGGCAGGGATGAAAAGCCGGTTGATTTCGTTCGTGCCCTCGAAGATGCGGTTGATGCGCGCGTCGCGGCTGGCCCGCGCGGCGGGATATTCTTCCGTGTAACCGTAACCGCCATGGATTTGAAGGGTTTCGTCCGCAACGCGGTCCAGCACTTCGCTGCAGGCGACTTTGACGATGGAACATTCCACGGCGAACTCGTCCAGGCCGCGTAGGAATCCGGGCTGAACGGAGTTCATTAACTCGCCGGTGGCCATGACAGCGTCAATCATGGCGGCGGTGCGATAGGTCGCGCTCTCGGCGGCGAACACCTTGGCGGCCATGTCGCCCAGCTTGTGTTGAATCAGCCCGAAGGAGGCGATGGGCCGCCCGAATTGCTGCCGTTCCGTCGCGTAACGGGCCGCAACGCGCAACAAATCTTTCGCGGCGCCCAGGGTGCCCGCGCCGAGACCGAAGCGTCCGAAGTTGAGAATGTTGAAAGCGATGTAAGCGCCTCGGCCAACCTCGCCCAGCACGTTCTCGACCGGCACCAGCGCGTCCTCGAGGATGACGCGGCAGGTGGACGAGGATTTCAAACCCAGCTTGTGCTCTTCCTTGCCTATGGAGACGCCGGGGAACGCGCGCTCGATGAGAAACGCAGTGACATGCTGCCCGTCCACCTTGGCGAACACGGTGAACAGGTCGGCCCAGCCGCCGTTGGTAATCCACATCTTCGCCCCGTTGAGCACGAAGTGCCGGCCGTCCGGCGCAAGCACGGCCCTGGTCCTCATGCCCAGCGCGTCGGAGCCGGAGCCGGCTTCGCTGAGGCAATACGCGCCCATCCACTCGCCCGAAGCAAGCTTCGGCAGGTATTTTTGCTTCTGCGCCTCGGTGCCGAAATAGGCCACCGGTTGCGAGCCGATGCCCGTGTGCGCGCCGCAGGTGATGCCAAAGCCGGCCAAGCGGGTCAACTGTTCCTGCACACCGATGCTCGAGGTCTTGCCAAGACCCAGGCCGCCCCAGTCCTCGGACACCTCCAGGGCGAGCAGGCCCAACTCGCCGGCCTGCTTGAACAACCGCACGGCCAAGCCCGGCTCCTGGTGCTCGAGCGCGTCGAGCTTCGGCAACACTTCCTTGTCCATGAACTTCTCGGCCATCTCGGCAATCTGGCGTTGCTCGGTGGAAAGGTCCTCCGGCGTGAACACGAGCGCCGGGTCGGTCTCGGCGAGTAAGAAATGTCCGCCGGTCAGATGCGGGGGCAGTGGTTTCAATTCCGTCATACGCAAAGGTCGGGTTTCAAGAAGGGTTCAAACAACAGGTTTGCTTTCATCGGCGTCAAAGACCCAGGCGCTCCGCCAAAATCTCGGCCACATCCAATACGCGCGCCTCGCCGCCTTGCGCGGCAACGCCGTCAGTCATCATCGTCAGGCAGAAGGGGCAGCCGACCGCTACCGTCGTCGCGCCCGTGGCCAGGGCCTGACGGGCGCGCTCGGTGGACACGCGCTGCTTCGGGTCTTCCTCCATCCACATGCGCCCGCCGCCCGCGCCGCAGCAAAACGTTTTCTCCCGGCAGTGTGGCATCTCCCGCAACTCGCGTTGTTCACCGTTGCCCAACGCGCTCCCGAGGACTTCACGCGGCGCGGCGTGGATGCCATTGACCCGAGCCAGATAGCAGGGGTCGTGATACGTGACCGCGCCGTGTAGCGACGCGGGGATTTCGCCCGGGATCGTCAGTCGTCCGTCGCGTACCAACTGCGCCAGTAACTGCGTATGGTGCATCACTTCGTAGCAGCCGCCGAACTGCGGGTAGTCCTTGAGGAAGGCGTTCACGCAATGCGGACAGTGCGCCACGATCTTGCGGACGTTGTATTTCGCGAGCGTGGCGATATTCGCCCGAGCCAGTTCCTGGAAGAGAAATTCGTCGCCGAGCCGGCGTGCGGAGTCGCCGGTGCATTTTTCCTCGCAGCCTAAAATGGCGAAGTTCACCCGGGCCGCGTTCAACAGTTTCACGAGCGCTCGGGCCACGCGTTGCGCGCGGCGGTCGTAGGCGCCGGCGCAGCCGACCCAGTAAAGAAGCTCGAAATTCGGATTTTCCAGCACCGTCGGCGCACGGAAAGCGATCGTGGCAGTGCTCATGACGATTTGGTGTTGGCAGGCGCGGGGGCGTTCAGCGCCTGGACCCAGTCGGCGCGTTCGGCAACAGCCAGGCCCCACGGGTTCGCGCTCGATTGGATTCGGCGTAGTGCTGTGGCCGCCGGCCCGCTCAAGCCCCCTTCGGCCACCAGGTGCCGCCGCAAGTCGAGCAGCAGCGTCAACGGGTCAATGCGAACGGGGCAAACGAACACGCACGCGCTGCAGGCGGTGCAAGACCACAACGTCTCCGCGGTGATGGTTTCGTGGGCGCTCAAGCAAGAGTCCGTGGCAGAGGGTGTGACGCCAATTCTCGCGACGGCCAACTTTTCCATCACCGATTTCAAATCCTGCACAACCCGCCTCGGCGACAGCGGCTTGGTGGTCGCAAACGCAGGGCAAGCTTCCTCGCAACGGCCGCATTCCATGCAGGCGTCCAGGCTCAGGAGTTGTTGCTGAGTGAAGTGCCGAATGTCGCTCACGCCCATGCGCTCGGTTTTTTCCATTTCCTCCATCGTCACCGGCTGAAGCTGGCCCAGCGCGGGCCGCGCGAAGAACAGGTTCAGCGGTCCCGCGACAATATGGCGCAGCCGCGTATAAGGAATCGCCGCGATGAACCCAAACACGAGCAGCGCGTGCAGCCACCAGACGCCGAGGTGCGTGGCGCGCGCCTGGGGTTCGCTCAGACCAGAAAACGCGGAGGACAGCCACAGGCCGACGGGCGAGCAACTGGCGCCGAGGCCAGCGGGTCTTTGCCACACGAGGCGCAACGCTTCCACGACGTAGCCCGTCACGCCAATGGCAAGGAACGACCAGAGCACATACCAGTCAGTCGCCCGGTGGCCAACGCTAGCGGGCTTACGCCGCCGCCGCAGGAAAAACAACACGCTGCCGAGGAGAAAGAGCAGGCCAAACACATCGAGCGTGAACTCGTAGGCAACGTAGTAGGCGCCGCGATGGAACTTGAGCCTCTCCGACACCATCGCGGCGAGGTGGTCCACTTCGAGCAGCGTGGTGCCGAGCAACAAAACCATGAACCCCGCGAAGAGCGCTCCGTGCGCCCAGCTCGGCAGCCCGCGTCCGAGCACGCGCTGCTGGCCGAGGCCCTCGACGGCCAGACGGCGCAGACCCGGTTTCAGTTTGGCCAGGATTGCCTTCAGGTCCCCGACCAACAGAGCCTGTGAGTGAATCGGTTGCCCTTGCCGCCACAATTGTAGCCGCCGCCAGAAACCAAACGCGCAGACCGCCACCGCCAGCGTCGCGACGAGATAGAAGCACACCTGCGACCAAGGAGGAATGTTGCCGAATGTTTCGCGCGTGGGCGTCATTGCCGGCTCAATTTCCCGATCAGCTCCGGCACGACCTGATTTACGTCGCCCACCAAGCCATAGTCAGCGACCTCAAAGATGGGCGCCTCCGGGTCTTTGTTAATGGCCACGATGATCCTCGTGTCCTTCATGCCCGCCAGGTGCTGGATGGCGCCCGAGATGCCGAGCGCGACGTAGAGGTCGGGCGCGACCACCTTGCCGGTCTGACCGATTTGCAGCGAGTTGGGTGTAATGCCGGCGTCCACCAGCGCGCGCGAAGAACCGACCGCCGCGCCGAGCACATCCGCCAGCCCACCGACCAACCGCTCGAAGTCCCCGGCACTCTTAAGGGCGCGCCCACCCGAAACCACAATGCGCGCTTCGGTGGCGTCGGGCCGGCCCGAAGCCTTCTCGTCGCGCGACACAAACTCGAGGTGATTCGACAGCGAGGCCGGGTCCACCGGAATGGGGACGACGGGTGAGACACTCTCCGTCTTCAACGGCGCGGAGAACGCGGCGGCGCGCACGGTCAAAAACTTTACCGGCCCATCCAACTTCACGGTCGCGATGACGTTGCCGGCAAACATCACGCGCTTAAACGCGAAATCGCCGCCGTCCGGCCAGACCTCGATCACTTCGCTCAACATGCCGGCGTCAAGCAGCGCCGCCGCGCGCGGCAGGATGTCCTTGCTGCGTGTGGACGCCGCCGCCACGACCATCGTCGCCCCGCGCGCGCGGGCAACGCGGGCAAGGACGTCAGCGTATTTGTCGGCCAGCGGTTCCTGGAGCGCGGCCTGTTCGGCCAGGAGCACGTTCGCCGCGCCACAGGCACGCAACAATTCGGCGACGTGGGCCACGCCGTATCCCATGACCAGGATGTCAAAGGCGCCGCCGGCGGCGGCGCATAGCTCTTGTGCGAAGCCGGCGGCCGCGAGCGTGGCCAGCTTCAACCGGCCCTGGTCATGTTCCGCGAGGACGAGGATGTTCGGCATGGTTTCTTTTGGCCGCGCTGGGCTGTCTTGTCGCTAGATGACCTTTGCCTCATCGCGCAGTTTGGCGATGAGCTCGTCCACGCTCTTCAAGCGTGCGCCGGCCTTGCGTATCGGAGGTGGTTCGAGCTTCAACACCCGCGTCCGCGACGTGACGTCCACCCCAAGGCCGGCGAGCGTCACTTCTTCGAGCGGCTTCTTCTTCGCCTTCAAGATGCCGAGCGCAGTAACGTAACGCGGCTCGTTGAGGCGCAAGTCAGCGGTCACGACAGCGGGCAGCGTCACGGTGACAGTTTCCATGCCGGCGTCGGTCTCGCGACCACAACGGGCCCGGGAGTTGTTTTCGAGAAGAACGAGCTTCGAGACGAAAGTGGCCTGGCCGATGCCCAGCAGTGCCGCGAGCATCTGGCCGGTTTGGTTGGAATCGTCGTCAATCGCCTGTTTGCCCATGAGCACGAGGTGAGGCTGCTCGCGGCGATAAACCGCCGCCAGCAACTTGGCGACCGCC
>ORJL010926131.1_pt1 | contig 14397 bp, 19 predicted proteins | sample 1779941 | NCBI WGS metagenome assembly ORJL01 (sample SAMEA104232317, study PRJEB22302) | groundwater metagenome | biome: forest; feature: aquifer; material: groundwater | place: USA | collected 2011-08-07 | depth 5.8 m
TTTACCATTATCATATATTATATCAATAATTTTTTCCTTACCAGATAAATGCCCAACTTCAATCTCATAAGAATCAAGAGAAGAATAATATCTGTCAAGAGTAATAAGGGAATCTTTATTTTTATTAAATATTTCTCCAACACCATATCCTTTGCTGTTATTCATTTGAAGAATAAGAGAAACAATATCTGAATTATTATATTGTTCTTGTATAATATCATTATAATTAATTGTTTCTTCTTGTATTTTAAGTTTCTTTTTAATTATTTGTCCACCAACAACACTGGCAACATCAAATCCAACAAATTCATTATTTCTCATTCCCATGTTTCCCAAATGAAGATCATACCAATTTATTCCATATGTTGATAATTCTATGTGAACATTTATAATAAAATCAAAAAACTTTAATAAATTTTTATCTTTATTATGATGAAATATAATATGATCTCTGATTTCTTCTATTATTTCTTTATTTTCGTTATAACTATCCGCATAATTTTCCAATTCTCCGATTGCATCATTTTCAAAATTAGTAAAACCAAATTCACTTTCCAACATATTTTCCATTTTGACAAATAACTCATATAATCTTATATTTGATTTATTTATTTTTTCTAATATTACGACCCACATATCAATTCCACTTATATCTTTGGATTGTAATTTAAAAACATCATAATAATTGGCAACATATTTTAAATTCTTACCTACAAGTTTATTGGCAATAACTGCTTCTTCTTTTTGGGTTGTTAATTTCAAAACTTTATCACCAGAAAGATAAGCATTACCATATACTCCACTTCCCAATCTATTTGAAATAGTTATTTCTGTTAAATTTAATTTTTTAGTTATTTTATTAATAAAATCTATTTCATTAGGAATATTTATATTTTGATAAGTTCCTACTGTAAATTCATTTATTTGACTATTATTATTTTCTTTTAATAAATCGTTATAATTAATATATTGTTCTTCCAGATTTAACTCCTTATAAAATAAATGACCAGATGTGATAAAAGCAGATAATTCTTCAATTGGAATTCTATGTGTTGTTACTTTTTTTGTTATCCTACCCCCTTTATCTAATATGGTTAATTTAAATTCAACTTTATTATTAACATAATCAGTATTTTCTATTGTAAACATTAATTTTGTTTTTCCTCTTGTAATAATTAATTTTCTACCTTCACTAAATCCTAAACGATTTATTATTTCATTAAATTTATTATAGTTTTCAATATATTGTGGGGTTTCTTCAATTTTTTTAATATGCTTATCAACAATTCTTATCATTTCATCACTTACATTTTTTCTTCCTTCTGCACCTAAATTTCCTCTTTCATTTTGATGTATAGAATATAAATCAATTTCACCGTTCAGATTAACATTTTGAAGATCTGATAATAATTTAACATCTTTTTTATCGATTAAAGAAATAATTAATTTATCATATGGTAAAATTACTTCCACGTTACCGCCCCCTAACTGTTCACTTTTAAATTTTGATTCATCCTCATATTCTTTTTTTATTATTGTTTGTAAGTGTTCCTGAGCCGAACTGTTTATTTCCCATAAAACAGGTTCAAGGACATCTTCTCCATCAGGTAAAGTTTCAAAAAATTCAATAATTTCATTCTCATTGGCTATTTTTTTAACAGTATCGGTCTTACCGTATAAGTTCATTAAATATTCAATTTTTTCAATTGCATCCTTGTTCAAATAACCATAAACATAATTAAGTTCATCATAATCAAATTCGTTTCTAAATCCCTCGTCTGAATAGGCATCATGATATGCCCATAAACTTTGATTGTAATCATAATCATCTTCCCCACCAAACCCAGAATAATATTTTTCCCAAATGTCTTGTTTAACGGTGATTATAATATTTTCATTATCAAATTCAATTTTTCCATTAAATTGGGATATTTCTTCTTCTGAGAATAATTCTCCGGCAACTATTTCACCTTTAGTTTGTCTTAATTTAACATATTTTGATAATCTCCCAGATAATGATCCTTCTTTGGTGTATTGTTTATAAATTTTATTTAATTCTTCAATAGTTATTAATTCATAATGTATTCTTTGTTTAGTTGTTAATAAATTGTTTTTAATTAATATTTGAAATACTAAAGGATTGTTTTCAATATATTTTTTGGTATCAATTTTATCATCAGTTGAATCCCATATTTCTATTTTATCATCTGTCTTATGAATTAATATAGCTATTTTGGATAATTTATCTCCAGATCCTTTACCAACAGAACCAGTTGTTTTCTCTTTGGAAATAAATTGTTTTCTTTTTTTATCAATAACATAGATAAAATGTCCTTTTTGTGTGATTGCAATAAATTGACCAGGATCTTTTTCAGTTGTACACCATCTTGTTCCAGCACCATAATAACAACTTGATCTGTGAGATTTTGGAATAACTACGAAATATCTATCATCGTTTAATAAAACATTGGTTTCTTGTTTTGCCATTCTCTCAATCTCACCTTTGGTGAGTTTTTGTTTGGCTTCTTCTGTTGCTTGTTCAAGTTCCTCAAATGTTTTATATTGGTTAATATCTTTTTTCTTATATTTATGGGTGTTTTTGTGGTAATATTCAATACTATCTTTTATCATTGATATAAAATTATTTGGAACTGATCTTGATGGTTTTACATATTGTTCATGATAGTTTTTAACCAACCAATCTAAATATTTTTGATTTCCTGATGGATCGATTTTAGTAAGCGAAATAAACCATACAAGAGATATTTTATTGGTATCAACATATTTTTTTTCAGCATCACTTATTCTATCTTCCAATAATAATAATAATTCTGATTCTTTGATAACGTCATTATAATTAATTGTTTCTTGAATTATATTATTTTCTTTTGATGATATTGTAAGATTGGGATTTTTAATTTTTAATTGATTTATTGCCTCTTTGAAATAACCATTATCTTTATATTTGGTATCTATTGTATTAGATACAATTCTATAAGTTTTATAGTTATCTTTTTCCAAAATAATATAACCAATTTGTTTATTATCCAATAAAATTTTAACATCCATTCCAGTTTCATCAATTGCTTGTTGAGTTGTTATTTGTTCTTTTAAAATATCATTATAATTAATAGTTTCTTGAATATTTTGTTTTTCTTTAATTTGAAGTTGTTTTTTAATTTTCAATCCACCTTCCCCCCTTAAATCAAATGCAACCCAATCTCCATTATTTCTTAACCCCATATTTCCCCCATGTAAATCTTTAAAATCTATATTAAATTTATTTAATTCTGAATATAAATCAATCATAAATGTATATAATTCCATCGCATTATCCCCCTTTTCTTCGCCCTCATATTCATCTATAATATTCTTATAGTATTCTAATGCTTTATTGTTTTTGTATTTAATATCTTTTTTTAATTGGTAATCAAAATTGGCTCCTTCTTTTTCTATCATTATATCCGATAAGTCTTCAAATAAATATTCAAAATATTGATAATCTGTTTCAACATATTCCATTACAATTGCATAAAAATTTGATGGTAATTTTATTTTTTCTTTTGAAGTAAGTTTAGTAACTGAATAATAATTAACAAGATATTTCATGTTTTTTCCAACAAGTTTATTACTTAATTCTGCTTCACTAATATCGGTTGTTAATTTTAATACTTTTTTACCATTATCAATCAAATATGCTTTTCCCATACTTCCACTCATCAATTCATAATATTTATCAACTGGTTTGTATTTTAATCCTTTTAAAATTTTATTTACAAAATCTTTTTCACTTATACCTTCTATTAAACCATAATTACCGATATTCCATATTGGTATTAATTTAGTTGGATCAAAATTTTCTTTTAATTCTTTTTTATCATTTAACAACCATGAATCTTTTTTCCCATTTGAATGAGAATAAACTATTTTAGTTCCCTTTAAGATAACAGGATTTTTTAATTTTCTATTATATTTTTTACCTTTTCCTTTTTTAATATATGATATGGTCATGTGAGGATGATAATCTGGAAAATTAGAGGTATGAGGAAATTTAGTTAATTCCTTATTTATTTCATGTAATAAATCACTATCAACATCAAATTTAACAACATCATATTCTTCACCAGAAAAATGAGATATTTTTGTTAATTTAACTTTAATATTATCTTTGTCTTTTAATATTTTATTAACAGTATCTTTAAGATCATTTAGTTTAACATCATCATGAAAACCGAAAAGTAACGAGACATGCGGTTCAGATTCAAGACCATATTCTTTTTCATCATTATCATAAATGTCTTCTTTATTAATTAAAGATAAAACCTTATCTTTCCATTTTGGAATATCAAAAGATAACATTAATGCACCATATTCATATTTATGGTTAACTTCTTTGTTTTTTTGTTCTTGAATAGAAATATGATGATCTGATTTAATATAATTTACTATTAATTTAATATTAGAATGATTTTCTTCAAAGTATTTTTTAAACTTATTTATGTGTTCCAGACGATCTTCCCACATCTCAACTATTTGAATATCAGGATATTGTGATAATAATTCTTCAATTTGTTTAATTTTAATATCAAATGTACTTCCCCCAGTATTGAAATAATACTTATCGAATTCATCTAATCCTTTTTCTTTTAATAATTCATGTATTCTATTTTCAAATACTTTTTTTAATCTACCCGTCATTAAAACAGTTAAAGAATTATTATCTTTAATAGATTCTTTATATCCTTGTAAAGTTTCAGGAATAACATCTATGTTAAACATTGGATCTAAGGATAATAATCTTCCCCAAAATCCTACATATGGCCAGTTCTGTCCTGTCTTTTCTTTATATAGTTTCTTAGCCTCTTCTGGTAGTGGACTATCAAAAAGAGTATTATCAAAATCAAAAATATCTAGTTTTGTAATATTTTCTTTATTTATATTCTCATATAAAATAGTATTTTCTTTTAAATGTAATGATTTAATGTCATTTGAACTTATATCTTCATCATTCTTTAAAACCAAATATTCTGAATTTAATACAGTTCTATTAGTTAATTTCTTACCATCATTTAAAATAATATCAACTTTTTGATATCCCATTCCTTGTTCTGGATTTTGAAGTAAATAATCTATATGATTTTTATTTAATTTAATCTTTTTCACTTATTAATTTGTGTATTTATATAAATAGTTCAATATTAAAGAAAAACAAGCATTAAAAAAGGTTAAATGTATTTCAACTTAACCTTCTTTCCACCAACTTTAACGACAACTATGTATTTTTAATATTTTTTTATTCTATCTGGATTTACAAACTCTGTTCTTTTCCGTCCTTCGTTATCCATATATTCTACCTTAACAACACCAAACTTTAATAATTTTGAATCGTCAATAAAATAAATGTATTTTTTATTGCCACCAATTAAAGCTTCTCCAATTATTTTCTTTTTTATCATCACTTCTGTTTTTATTAAATTAGAATACAAAGATAAGTATAATAAATGAAAAAAACAAGTATTTATATAAAAAAATATAAATAAATGGCAATTACTATTCCTCCTATAGAATTATTTCCCACACAATTTCCTATACAATATAGCCCAGATGATGTTAAATATAAATCATTTAATGATGTTATAGATTTTCATTATATTCAATCATCATATTTGCCCAAAATATATCCTGGTAATGACTTAGCATATTTTTATTATTCATTAAATTATGATAAAGGTAGTGAAAGAGAACAAATACCAAAATATTTATCAGTTAAGTCCAGCAAACCTTTTTTTTATGTTCAATTTGATAATAATATAGAAACTAACAATAAAAAATTAAATTTAAGATTTCCTGGCAGAGATACATTAACTATTGATTCTGAAAGAAATGTATTAAGAAGATTTAAAGTTGAAGAAATAGGTCCTGCATTTTTAAATAAACTGGGAGGTCCGTGTGAAATTAATGAAAACTTTGTTTGGAATAAAAGTGAATGTAAATAATTATCTAATATGAGTTTTATTACATCAGCAAGCACAATAACACTTACAGCATATCTTTCAAATAAAGGTCGAAATTTTCTTATTAGTGGAACTAAAAATGATATTGAAATAACTCAATTTGTTTTAGGTGATTCTGATACAGATTATAATTTATCATCACAATCCACTCCAAATTTATTATTATCTGGAGATGTTCCAGGAGTTACCGGAGATAATACTGATTGTGTAAAATCTATAAGTGATGAGGTTGATATTCGTTACAAGGTAAAAGTACTATAGAATATGGCAGAACATACAACATTTGCAAGAGAAATTAAATTTAAAAAGAATTTAGAATCTGGTGATATTAATTATTATAATAATTTAAATATTACAGTTAGATTAGATAGAATGATTAATTATATGATGGCAGAATCTTCAAAAGATAATAGGGGATTATTATCTGATATTGATTTTGATGATAAATTAAAAACACCCTATGCTAATTTTTATAATGATATTGTTGTTGTTGTATCTGCAAAAACAAGTACTGGAACTATTGTTACAAAGGAAAGAAAACCAGTTAAATTTAAGATCGGTAATGGTTCTCAAAAATATTTAGACTATTTTAAAAAATTCTTTAATATAAATCAAGTTGTTATAAGTTCTGATCCTTTAATTTTGGCTCCACCATCTGATTATTTGGAAATAGAAAAAATAAATAAAAGACAAACAAACACAAGTCCATTGGTATTATCTTTATGTTCTTATGATAATAGAGCATTAAGTGGTTTTAATGAAAATAGACAATTTTCAAATGATTTGGTTGCTGGCGCAGGCAAAGGTGGAATTGTTATTTATCCAAGGGTTTTTGGATATTTAATCAATATTACTGATTCTATTAGAAATAAGGGTATTCCATATTCAAAAATTAATAATGTAAATAAATTAAATACAGATCAAAGATTATTTTTTAAAATAACTGATATTGAAGGTCAAACATTCAGTTATGATGAAACTGATGGTATTATACCGTCAATAGCAATAGATAATGGTGATTTTAGAGTATTTACATCAAATCAAACCATATTAGATGATAATACAACAACATCTTTGTTAGGTATGTCTAATATTGATAAAGATCATTCATTTCAAAACCAATATTTAAAATTATTTAATAGAGAATTAATTAAAGAAGAAGTACAACAATTAGGTCATTTTATAACAAATAATGAAGGAACAAAAAGTTTTGCTAATGGTAGTTTCCCTTTATTTAAAATAGAAAAAGAAATAAGAGTAAATGGTACTTTAACTCCAGTAGTATATTCAACTGTTGATCCAATTTATCTGGAAGTTAAAACTGATAATTCAGACGATAAACCTGGTCAATTAATAATTAATTTTAAGATAGATTTGGAAACTGAAATTACTGGAGGAACATTAAATGGCCCATTACCATTGGATAATTTAAAAGATTTGATATTAACTGGGGGAACTTATAACTCTCAAAATTTTGTAGTATATAATTAAAATGAAAATAATCATTACAGAGCAACAATTTAAAAAATTAGTTGATAATATTATTAACGAAAAATATCCTCCAGAGACCAGGGAAGAAATTGATATGAGAAATGATATGGAAGATGATTTTATTGATATAATGAGAAATGTAATTGAAAAAAGAATTGATAACTATCCAAATAGTATATTTTATGTTGATAATGATACAAATGAAATTTATATGAAATATTATCAAAAAACTAAGCATGTTTATATTGATTATATTAAATTATGGTCAAAGTTTGGATCCAAATATCATCTGAGATATGATGAAGTTCAAAGATTTTTTAAAGATATGATGTCAGATCATTATAATTTAAGGGATATAACACCCAAAATTCAAGACAGGCTTTTTTTGTCAAAGATGTCAGAGCATTATAATTTGTGGGGAATAACACCTGGTCCTCAGGGTAATAGTTGAGAGAAAGGATAGGAGGATTTTACAATATAAAATAAATGAAAATAATAAAATCTACTGTTTATTTTCTAAAATGTTAATATATCTTTACTCAAATTAAAACAAGAATAATGATGAAAATATATCAAAATATTCTTTAATGACAAAAGCAAGAGGTCAATTATTTGAAAAATTGGTATCTAATATGTGGAACAATTGGGATTTAAAATATAAAACTTTATCGGCAGATCAAAGAAAAGAGATGTTAAATGAAATGGAACGAGGATCTTGGCATGCTGTTCACGAATTAAAACAAAACATAACAACAACAGAACTGGCAGAAAAAATTTCAACAGCAGAAGTTAATGAAAATTGGGCAGGAAATAAATATGGGGAACCAAAAACGGATGTTAAAATAGGTAATTATAAAATTTCATTAAAATATGGACCAGCACAAATAATGTCATCTTCCCCAGAAGAAATAAAATCAGTTTTAGACGTAGCAACCTCACACATCAATAATAAACCAATATTAAATAAAATAAAAAATACTTTAAATAAATTGATCGAATATCAAAAAAATGGAGGAATAATAGCAAAAAAACTAACAATAAAAGATAAATATATTGATATATTAACTGGTGAAGAAAAAGTAAAAGGGATATCCGATATTTTTGATAGTGATAGTTTGTATTTGAAAATAAAAGAAATAAAAAAAATTCATAAACAACTACAAAATTACTTCATTAAATTATTTAATGATAAGACGATAAAACATAAATTCATTGAAGAGGCACTGACAGGAAAAATGAAATATGATGGAAATGATGGTTCCGCAACTCATATTCTTGGTTTTTCAAAAAAAGATAACAAACACATATTTAAATCATTCAATTATGACACAATAAAAGAAATCTCAAATATGTCTAATATATCGATGTCGTTCAAGTCATCTGGTAGTATAAAAACGAAAGAAGATCCTAAAGGAAAAAGACTGGCTTGGAGTGTTTTAAGAATCATAATGGATGAATTATCAAATAATAAACATTAATAAATTACAAGGTATTTATATGGACATGAAATCATTTTATTTAAATCAAAACGAATTATTAAAATATATTAAAAAACCACTCTCAAAAAAAGAGATAAATAATACATTTAATAAGTATGGAATTATAATTGAAAAATGTGATTTATATATAGATTTTATTGAAACTTTTTCAAATAAAGTTTGTAAAACATATTTGGGTTCAGAGTATTTAAATAATCAAGATAAAATTGACGGACATTTAAAATGGTGTTTTAATAAAACAATACAAGAATTTCTTCAATTTGGTTTTTGTTTTAAGTTTGATGAGGACTTATTTGAATATTTTAAAGAATTCTTTTTTTTAGTGTATTATTCTATTCCAGACGAAGAAAAAGAAGAAACAATAAAAGATGGAGTTCAGTACTGGCATCGCATATTTAATTACACTGGAATTAAGAGTCAATCAGATTTAGATGATTTTATGGATGTTTATTGGTTGTTCAATTGTAGTCTTGACCCAACATTAAAAGAAACGTCAAAAGAAAAACATAAAATTATTAATTAAACATTGACTTTTATAAATATTTAATTTATATTTGTAAAAAATATAATAAAAATTATGTCTAATCCACCTCTACCTGATATGAAGACAGATTATCTTGAATGTTCCTGTTTTAGTCCAGAACATAGATTATCGTTTGTTTATGATGAAGAAGATAATGAAATATATGTTTCAGTATTTTTAAGTCAATATCATAATTTTTTTGAAAGGGTTTGGATTGGAATAAAATATGTATTTGGATATAAATGTAAATATGGACATTTTGATAATTTTATTTTAAGTCCAGATGATAAGGGGAAATTAATTCAAATTATAAAACAATTAAAAACTTAAAAAAATGAGTGATACAAGTATTTTAGATCAATTAAAAAACATGATTAAGATTTTAGAAAATTCTCTTGTGGATGCAGAAAAATTAGTTCACAAACATAATCATACGGCCGGGAAAAGAGTAAGAAAAAATATGCAGGATTTGAGAAAATATTCTAAAGATGTTAGAAATTTGGTCCAACAAGTTAAACGAGAAAATGCATAATAATTTTTCTTTATATGGAGATATCAGAACAAGTTAGAGAAGAAATTAAAGAATATGTTTTTTTAGATGGGTGGAGCAATAAGAGTTTACTTACAGTCGGTCTATATATAACTATCTATCCATCTTATTTTTGTTACTCAAAAAAAGGAAAACAGAAAAATTTACTAGAAAAGTGGGCGAAGGATCCTGAAAAAATGGACAAATATCTATTAGAATACTTGGGTCATATTCTTAGAAAATATAAAATAACCGAAATGGTTGTCTTTAATGATAAATGTGATAATAAATATGTATCTGACAATTGGAATTTTAAAGATATTAAAAAAAAATAAATGAATAATAAAATTGTAATTGGATTATTGGCTATGACTTTATCAGGGAAAGATACAATAGCAGATTATTTAGTCAAGAAATATAAATTCAAGAGAATTGCGTTTGCTGACGAACTTAAACAAGATATTTCAAAAATGGAGGGAATATCCATCGAAGAAATTGAGCAAAAGAAAGAAATACATAGAAATTTATTAATTTCTTATGGTGAAAATAAAAGAAAAGAAGATCCTCTTTATTGGATTAACCGAACAATAAAATCAAATAATATTGATTTTGATAATCTGGATCAAAATTTGGTAATCAGTGATGTTAGAAGAATTGATGAATTAAAATGGTTAAAAAAATTAAAAGACAAATATAATAATATTTATGTTATTGAGGTAATTAAACCAGAACATTGGGATGATGATATAGAAACTATTAAATCTATTGTTTATGGTAATTATTTTAATTGTTTTTATTGTAGATTAATTAATGCAGGAACGAAACAAGATTTATATGATACTATAGATCATATATTAACTAAAATATATTTAACAATGAATATCGATGAATAAAAAACCATTTAAACTAAAAACATCAATAATGAATGGGACTGTTACTATGACATCTTCAGAACTTATTGTATTTGCAGATAACAAACAACAAATTGAAGATTTAATTACTGAGGCAAAAAAGAAAAATAAAGATAGTATGTTTGGAGTGAGGGAAACTGTTGAAGAAATTAATGGATTTGAAGTTGGATTATTAAAAGATAATAAAATTGAATATGTTGATATTTTGAAAGAAATTAATTTTGATAAGTTATTATCCAAAAACAATGATTGAAATTCTATTACATAAATTTTTATTATTATTATTTATTTTATCCATTTTAAATATATTAAGAAATATATGGTTTATAATAGATTCTTATAAAAAAACTGTCAAATTCCAAATAACTAATAAATCTCTTCTTTTATTAGGAATATCAGTATCCTATTTTTTCACAATATTATTTTCTGGATTTTTAAAATAAATTATTTTTTTTCTATTTGTTTTTTTAAGAAAATAAAAGGGAAGGCAGGAGATAAATCATAATATTCAGATAAATAGTTTGATCGTGTTGTAATCCCATTAAACTTTTCTATACCATCTACTTTACTATTATGCCCGATACATTTTCTTGGTATTTTAAATTTTTCACATAATTCTTTACATAATTTAATTGTAGATTCTATCTGTAATAGAGGATAACTGGCATAATGAAAATTATTTCTCCACTCGTGATATATCACTTCATTTTCACCTCTTGGATATATTTTCCCAGTCCATATTATTTTTTTTCCAGTTTTTGAGTCAGTATATAACCATCCTTCATTTAAAAGTAAAATAGGAATAATATGTTTATCTATTGGGTGTTTTAAATATTCTGACCAATATTTAGGATCATAATGTTTAGTTACTTTACCATCATAATCAATAGAATAAGGAAAATTATTACTCAACAATGATATAGAGTGAGTGAGTAATATTTGTTTCTTTTTATATATTTTTTTATAAAAATTATTGTTTTTCATATTTTATTATATTTTTTCCATAATTTACTACATAGTTTTAGTTCTTCATCTGTTAAATTCCTTGTCATTTCAATATATCGTTTAATTGTCTCATATCCACCTTTATCATGTATAGATATTTTTTTAAGTAATTCTTTTAACGGTTTTAAATACCAATACTCCAAATCAATTTCATTATATGAATTTTCTTCATCATTATTCCATTTTACTCTTATTGGTATGGGTAAACCTATGAATTTAGATATTATACCTTTAATATCTTTTGGATTATTCTTTGTTCCAAAATTATAATAAAAAGAATCTTTATTAATTCTTACTTTATCTCCTATTTTAAATTTCATAAAATTAATTTTATGTACTATATTAATGACAAAAATAATAAAATTGTATTATATTTAGTACATTTAATTTAAAAATGATATATCCGTGATCTATTAAAATTTAAGACATCACTGTTATTATCACTATTATAATCTCTGATAACGTTTTCACACATTATTTTAGATGATTCATTAATAGAATCTCTGATAGATTCTGAAAATAATATAATTGATTTATTAATTTCTTCCAATGTTGCACTAATCTTACAATATATTGCCTCATTTTCCTCTGATATAATCATACCAGTTGTAAACCCTTTTAACTTATATTTTTTAACAAATTCATCAGCATTACACTAAATATAAACATTTTCTTTTTTTTCTCTTAATAAATAAACAAAAGATGAATCTATTAGAAACCCACCCATGTTAGGATTAAACAAACCATTTGGAGAGCCGTGACCCATTATAATAATTCTATCATGATTTTTTATAAGATTTTTTAAATTTTTATTGGAAATGTTGGGATCAGTTATAATGGTCCAATCATTAATATGGTTCTCATAAACTATTTTGAGAACAGATGTTGTATCATCTTGAGGATGGATTACTAATGTTTTCATTTTTATTTAAATAGTTGAATAATATGAGGTAAATACATTGAAATAACTACATTTATCCATAACATAGTACAAAAGGTGAACCAATGTTTTGTGCTTTTGAGATCTTCTTTTTTATTTATTCTATAAACAATATTATTTATCAAAACTTCAATACTGGCAGAAGTTATAAATATTGCGAAAAACCAAGATAGAAGTTGGTATAGTATCATAATTTTATATTTTAATAAAGGTTAATAATTCAGTTAATTTTAATTTAACGATACAAAGGTAAGTAAAATATTTGACATAAACAACTATTTATATAAAAAAGTTTAAATTATATGTCTCTGCCGAAAAAAAGACAAGTTAATATTACTCCGCCACTTGTAGGACAAGCAAGGATTGATCAATTAATATCTGACACGGATAGACGAACATCATTTTTACCACCAGGAATTAATATTAAGGATTTAGAAACTGGTTTTAAAGAATTTATTGAAGAATTAAATTTTACTCTGGACGGAAATAAAGTTCCAATTGTATTTTTTACAAAAGAGCGATGGGCCAGTTTCAGCCAGGAATGGAAATATGTTGATCGTGATAAACAAATAATAATGCCATTAATTTCAATAAGAAGATCATCTCCACCAAAACCTGGGACATCTGTGATAACTAAATACACAATACCAGGTCGAAAAACTTTTCAATATTTTCAGAACGCCACATTTGATGGATCTTACCGGGGAGTAGATATTTTTAAGATACCACAACCTATTCCGGTGGATTTAAAATTCGAATGTCGAATTCTTTCAAAATACATTCAAGACATAAATAAATTTAATGAATTAATTTTAACTGATTTTTCTTCAAGACAAAGCTATATGAAATCAAAAGGTCACTTTTTTCCTATAGTTTTAGATGATATCGCAGAAGAAGGTACTATGGAAAATTTTGATGAAGATAGATTTTATAATCAAGTTTATTCGTTCACCCTCATGGGTTATTTACAAAACGAGGATGAATTTGAAATATCAAAAGGAATTAAAAAAATTATTATGTTTACAGAGGTTGATTCTGATTTTATAACAATATCCGGGTCAACAGTTAGTGGTGGCACATAATGTTAAAAATAATTCATAACTTATTGATTTTTGATAATTATCAAACTATTTATATATTGAAGTTTGTTTAATTTGGTTAATAATAAAAATTATTAAAACCCAATATCATTCATTCTTTCCAATATTAACCATTGGCAAACTTCAAAATGAATGTGAGGGTTTTATATTTAAAAAATATAAATAATTATGGGACTATTACCAAATCAAAAAATTGAAATAACAATCTGTCCATCCAATATTAAACATTTTAAAAATTTAGGATATAATATTAAATTTTACCATAAAGTTTATATTCCACCAGAACATTTACAAAAAAAGAGTCATAAAAAAGTAAAAGTTAAATGTGACGAATGTAATAAAGAAATAATAATAATGTATGTTACATATTTAGATAATACTAAAA
>ORJL011004237.1_pt1 | contig 14395 bp, 11 predicted proteins | sample 1779941 | NCBI WGS metagenome assembly ORJL01 (sample SAMEA104232317, study PRJEB22302) | groundwater metagenome | biome: forest; feature: aquifer; material: groundwater | place: USA | collected 2011-08-07 | depth 5.8 m
ACGGGCGACGACTTCCAGGCGGAGTTCTCCGTGCGGGGGTCGGCGTTTCGACATGTCGGCATCGTGCTGGATGGCGTCCAGGCGCCGTTGCTGATGCACGCCGTGCGCGGGCGCGACGACACGGGCTCGATCGCCATGATCAACAGCGACGTGCTGGAGCGCGCGTCGTTGCTGGCGGGTCCCCATCCGCTGCGTCACGGCGACTGGCTGGGCGCGACGCTGGAATTCGGCGTGCGGAGCGGATCGCGCGATCGCGTGCAACTGCGGGGCACGGTCAGCGGCACCAGCGCGGCCGCGGTGATCGAGGGGCCGCTCACGCCGGCCCGGAAGGGCGCATGGCTTGTCTCGTTTCGAAAGAGCTACGTGGACTGGCTGATTCGAAAACTCGATCCGGAAATCAGCAGCACAATTGGCTTTGTCGATGCACAGGGCCTGCTCACGCTCGACCTCACCAGCCGGCAACACCTTCGGGTCCTGCTGGTGGGTGGCCAGGCGGTCTACCGCGAACAGGAGACCAGCATCGCCAACGGGCTTTCGCGTGCGGTCTCAACCGGCGGCTTGGTCAGCGTCTCGTGGCGGTACGCGGGCGATGCGACACTGCTCTCGCAGCAGGTGTCGGTCTCCACCAGCCGGTTCACCAACACGGGCGTGCGGCGCCAGGATCTCGGTGACGGCACCACCTCCTCGCGGGTCTGGCGCGGCGACGCGCGGCGGAATCTGGGAGCGGCGTGGTCCATTGAAGGCGGCGCGCGGGTCGAACGCACGACGCAGGATCAGACGCTCCGGCGGTACACCACGACGGCGGCCGGCGGGTTGCGGGTCACGGCCGCGCGCGCGTTCGACGTGGCGACCGGCGTGTCGAGTGTCTTTGGGCACCTGGCGCGGCGGGCGCCCGCTTGGGGCGTGGCCGTCGGCGCGCGCGGCACGCGCGACAGTGCCAGCGGCGACGTGTGGATCTCGCCGTGGCTGCTTGTCGAGCGCACGCTGGGCCGGGTCACTGTGCGCGCCGGCGCCGGCGCATCGCACCAGCGGCCGTCGCTGGAGTACGCCGGTGCGGCGCTCGAGCCGCTCCGGACGGAGTCCGCGCGTTCGGCGGACCTGAGCTTCGACCTCCGCCTGGGCGGCGCGTCACGCCTCCAGGTGACCTCGTTCGTGCGCGACGACCGGCACCTCCTCCGTCCGATGGGTGAAGACCGCGTGGTGGACGGACGCCGCGTGGCGGGCACGCCGTTCTACGTCGTCGCCAGCCGCCTGGATGGACGCGCGCGTGGCGTCGATGTGCTCCTGCAGCGGCGCGGCGCCAGGGGCCCGACCGGATGGATTGCCTACACCTGGGCGCGCACCGGGTACACCGACATCGTCAGCGGCGAACACTTTGACGGCGACAACGATCAGCGCCACACCATCAACGTGTTCCTGCTGCAGCGTCTGTCGTTTCGCGCGAGCGCGAGCGCCAAGCTCCGTCTGGGCAGCAACGTGCCGCTCGTGGGCTACTTCGCCGGCACGACCGGCGCGCTCACCATCGCGGAGACGCGCAACCAGGTGCGCCTGCCGTGGTACGCGCGCCTCGACCTTCGCGCCAATCGCACGTTCACGTTCGCCAAGCGACGGCTGACGCTGTTTGCCGAGGTCGTCAACGTCCTGGGCCGCCGCAACCTCGGCCAGGCGGACGGCTTCTCACGAACCAACTTCGAGGCGGTCTTCCACACCGAGAAACTCATTCCGCGCATTCCCTCGGCAGGGTTCCTGATCGAGTTCTAGGCACGTGGTGGTTTCTCCGCGCAGCCAGCGCTGAGAATCCCGCAACAGGACCGCGGTGGATGGGGCGCCCATGATTTGCCCCGGCCCCGCCACGTGGGTCCACTGGTACGCAGTTGGCATCGATCCACGCGTGGCGAGGTGCCTCATGACTGGACGACTGCTGGCGGCATTGATGGTGTTCGCGGTGACGGGACTGGGCGCGGCAGGGCTGACCCAGGGTGGGACCCAACAGGAACAGGAGCAGGCGCAGCGGATCGCGGCGCTCTCCGCCAGGGCCACCCTGACCCCGCCGGAACAACAGGAACTGGCCACGGCGCTGTTCAAGGTCATGGCGAACGCGAAGACCGACGATCCGAAGTTCTACGAGGAGCGGTACCGGATTGTCATGGAGAAGTGCCCGGAGACCGACCGGGCGCACGAATCCTACTGGCGGCTGACCAACCTCTACCTGCGCGCCTACGACGAACCGAAGCACGCCGAAATCGTGAAGCTCCTCGAGCAGTTCCTGGCACGCTACACGGCGTCCACGGTCGTCTCGATGGTGAAGTACCCGGATGAGGTGCTGAAGTTCTCGCCCCTCAGATCCCTGCATCAGTCGTACGAGGAACTGGGGCAGCACGCGAAGATCGCCGCCTACTACGACAAGATCGCCGCCCAGGAAAAGACCTTCCGCATCTACGACTACTTTGACTACGCCTCGGCGCTCGACAAGTCCGCGCGACCCAAGGACGCGATCGTCTGGTACCAGAAGTTCCTGGACAGGACGAAGGGCAATGACGACGTGGAGTTCATGCGCGAGGTGGCGGCCGATCGCATCAAGGAGTTGAAGGGAGGCGGCCGGTCATGACGCGTCAGATGCTCGGTCTTGCCGTGTGTGCGTTGGTCGCGTTGGGTGGCGTTCGCGCGCCCGCACAGGCCACGCAGGATCCGTACGTGCTGTCGGCGGACCACGTCGTCCCCGGCCGGCCCTGGACCAATTTCATTCCCGATCCTGACAAGTTCGACTGGAGCGCGCCCGGCGGCGGACGGCCCGGTTACCGGTACCGCGGGATGCTGCCGATGCAGCAGCGCTTCTACGATTACGTCCAGCAGAAGCGGCGCGCCAACGTGCCGCTGACCGCCGCAGAGGAATCCACGATGCGCTGGCTCATCTCGTCGCGACGTTGGCCGGAGGCCCCCAGGCCAAATGCGTTCTGGGCGGCGTTCATGCGCTACCTTCGCGAGCAGCCGACTCTCGATCTCAATCTCGCCCAGATGATCATGCTGGACCAGTTGCGATCCCGCGGCCTCGTCCCCACCGACGTGCCCCCGACGCAGAACTCCGAGCGCATCAGGAACTACCTCAACTCCGGGCCGTTTCAGCCGCGTAACTGGTTCGAGCGGACGTTCGGCCGATTGGAGCCGTGGATGGACAACCTCTACGCCGGATGGGGGCACGACCTCCGGCCGGCCGCGGCCAGCGGAGCGAACACGTTTCCGGGTAACGAGCACTTCAACGGCCTGAAGATCAACTACAACGTCAGCGGCGCCACGCTCGGCGCACCGGTGGATGGGGGGAGTTTCACGATCACCCGGCACATCGAGGGGGTGCTGGGCACCGGCACGCTCGCCATCTCCGGCACGTTCCGCGTGGGTGGATTCGGCGCCGACGTGACCCTTGCCGTGTGGGCGGGCGACAAGAAGGAAGAGCGGACGTTCTATGTCGAGAACTCGGGAAGCAGCGGGAACCCGCAGAACTTCAGCCTGTCGGTGCCGATACCGGCGGGCGCGCGCACGGGCGGGTTCGCCATCCGTCTCGACGGGCGGTACTCGATGGGTGGAGGCCACCGCGGGTGTTACGTGACGGGCGACTTCGGCCCGTCCAAGGCCGAACTCGACGCGGACCGCGCCGCCGCCGACGCCAAGTGGAAGCAGGAGGTGGAAGACACGCTGAAACGCCTCGGCTACGAGAACACGCCCGAGGGCAAGGAACTCGAGGCGATGCGGCGGGCCCTGGCCGGCGGCGACGCCGCATGGAACGCGTTCGTCAGCAGCCGCCTCGACGAGATGAGCGGCGACAACTCCCCGCAGGTCCTGGCGTACCGGGAACTGGAGACGGCCATGCTCGCCGGCGGCGCGGCGTGGGAACAGTATGTCGCCAGCCACGGCGGATCGTCATCGAAGGCGCCGGCGGCCGCGGCCGCTCCTGCCGCGCCGGCCCCGCCGCCGCCCGGCGGAACGCCGGTCGAGCTGTTCAGTTCGGGGAACAACTACGGCGTCGCGAACGGGCCGACGGCTTCCACCACTTTCACGCTGTCGCAGCCGCACGTCATCACGTCGATCAGCACGTACCACTGGAACAGCGGCCGGGGCACGGGCATCGGAACGATCGCGGTGCGCGCGGCGAGTGGCCAGACGTACGGCCCGTGGCCGGCCACGGGCACGCCCGGACAGGGCGGCGTGCCGAACGCCAACTGGACATGCGCGCCCAACATCACGCTCCCTGCCGGCACGTATCAGATCATTGACTCCGAACCGGCCACCTGGTCGCAGAACGACCAGTCAGGCGGACGCGGCATGGCCAGCGTGAGGGGCTACTCAATCAAATAGGCGCGGGGCGCCGGGTGTAGACTCGTCGCGAGTCATGTCCCTGGAGGTGTTGCACCTGGAGAGCGACCGCCGCCTGACCACGGTGCTGCTGACCCTCGTCCTGATCCCCGCAGCCTGGTTTGGTGCCGTTTACGTGAGTGGCGCGTCGCACGACTCGCCCCGGTCCCTGATCCACCTGATTCCCCACGCGGCATCAGGACTCGTGGCGGTTCTGGGCTTGTGGTTCGTGCGCCAGGCGCGGACTCGGGGGCAGCTTTCAACGGCCGTGTTCGCGACCTCGCTCGCGATCGTCCCCGTTCTGCTGGCCCTCGGGCTGCAACAGCCACAGGGGTGGTTCTATCAGCCGATGCAGGCGTTTCTGCCCCTGATCGCACTGTATGGCGCTCTGCCGAACACCTCTGCGCGTCAGATCGGTCCGCCGTGGCTGTTCACGGGAGGTCTGATTCTGGGGCGCCTCCTCTGGTTTTCCGATGCCGGGGGCCACGCGTTGAGCGACATCGTGGTGCTCACCATGGTCAATGCGATTGGGACCCTCATGGTGTGGCGTCGCGCCGCCCTTCAACGGTTGGTGTCGGAGGCGTTTCAGGAACTGCGCACCCTGCGCGGCATCATCCCGATTTGCGCGCACTGCAAGAAGGTGCGCACCGACGCGAACGAGTGGCAGCAGATTGAAAACTATGTGGCTGACCACAGCACCGCGGCGTTTTCCCATGGCATCTGCCCCGAGTGTATTCGCGCGTTTTACCCGGAGTCCGGGGATGTGACAAGCGGATGACGTCCGGGCGCGGTGGCGAAGGACTGTCTACCTGAGGCCATGAGGGGCGTTATTGGGGACGAGGATGCGCCAGAATGCCGGGAATGTTTTTCCGTGACCTGAGACATGGGGCCCGGGGCCTTCGGGGCCAGCCGGCTCTGACGGGAGTCGCGGTGCTGTCGCTTGCCCTTGGCCTGGCGGCAGCCACGGGCGCCACGAGTGTCCTGGATGCGGTCGGCTTCCGCCCGCCGGCCGTGACGGCGCCGGAGACGTTGGTGCGGGTGCAGACCAGCCAGCGCGATGGACGGTCCGGCTCCGTCTCGTGGGCGGACTTCCAGAGCATCCGGGAGCGGGTGCAGTCCGTGTCGTCCCTGGCCGCCTTCGGCGTCAAGGGTGGAGGCCTGAGCGGCCCGGAGGCGCCGCCGGAGGTGGTCATGCTGACCGTGACCTCCCCTGAGTACTTCTCCACTCTCGGCGTCAGCCCGGCCCACGGTCGCGCGTACGGGCCGGCCGATCTCGCCCCAAGCGCCGCGCCGCCGATTGTCATCTCGGACCGCCTCTGGCATCGCCGATTCGGCGGGGCACCCGGCCTTGTTGGCCGGACCGTGACGCTCAACGGCTCGTCGTGCGTGGTGCTCGGAATCCTGCCGCCGGAATTCACCGGCTTGAGGCCGGGCCTGGCACCGGACGTCTGGGTGCCCCATGACGTGTGGCGCGCCGGCATGCCAGGCGCGCGAGGCCCGGCGCCCGGCGCCGGCAACAGACGAAGGCGTCCAGCGCGCTGAGGCTGAACTCACCGTCATCGCCGCCGCCCTGGCGGACACCTATCCTGAAACCAACGCGGCTCAGCGGGTGCAGGTCATTCCCGAGCTGACGGCGCGCCGGAACGGCCTGGTGGTCGTCGCGATGTTGTTGTGGGCGGTCGTGGGACTCGTGCTCCTCGTGGCGTGTGCGAACGTGGCGGGGCTCCTGCTGGGCCGGGCCGGGCCGCCCCGCCGCGAGATGGCGATTCGGGTGGCATTGGGCGCCGGACGCGGACGCCTGGTCCGCCAGCTCCTGACCGAGAGCCTGCTGCTGGCCGGCCTCGGATGCGGCGGAGGGCTTGTACTGGGTTATGGGCTGGTCCGCAGTCTTCCGGGGCTGCTGCCAACGCTGGCGTTTCCAATTGGGCTGAGCTTCCCCTTCGATTTCAGGGTCATCGCGATCACCATTGCGGCGGCGGTCGTCACCGTGCTGGTGTTCGGCCTCGGGCCGGCGTTCACCGCGGCGCGATCGGGGATTGCCGGCGCCGCCCGCACCCCCGCGGGAGACAGGACGACCCGGAGGTGGCCGGCGCGGCACATGCTGGTGGTGGCGCAGATCGCCGTCTCGTTTGTGTTGCTGCTGAGCGGCGCCGGCTTCGTGCGCGCTTTCCGTCACGCCCAGGACATCGACCCGGGCTTCCAGGTACGCCCTATGCTGCTGGTGACGATGGCGCCGGGCGTGGTGGGCTACGACGGCGCGCGGGCGCGGGAGTTCTTTCGCGAACTGGTGGCGCGCGCCTCCGCGCAGCCTGGAGTGCAGCAGGTGGGCCTGGCGCGGCGCATTCCGCTCGATGCCAACGGAGGCGGGGCCGTCCGGGAGGTCACGCCGCCGGACGGACGGCCGCTGCCTGATGGCGCCAGGCTGCGGATTCGCTTCAACAGCGTCTCCCCCAATTACTTCTCCATGATGGGCACGCGCCTGCGCGCCGGACGCGTGTTCACCAGCAACGACACGAGCGCCTCGCAGAAGGTCGTGGTCATCAACGAGACCATGGCGCGGCAGTACTGGCCGGCGGCCGGCGCCCTCGGGCAGAGCCTGCATGTCGACGGCATCGGCGAGTGCGTCATCGTCGGGGTGGTGCAGGACGGCAAGTACCTCAGCCTGTACGAAGATCCGCAACCCTACCTGTTCTTCCCCCTCGACCAGTTGCCGTCAGGAGAACTCACCCTGATGGTGCGGACCGACGCGGACCTGGCCGCAGGCGCCCAATCCGTCCGCGAGGTCCTGAAATCGCTCGACCCGCGGATGCCGTTCATGCAGGTGCTCACGCTCGAGGAGCACACCAGATTCGGGTCGTACGAAACGCGCGTGGCCTCCACCGTGCTGGGTTATCTGGGTGGCGTGGGCCTGGTGCTCAGCCTCACCGGGCTGTACGGCGTCGTGACGTTCGTGGTGGCGCGCCGCACACGCGAAATCGGCATCCGCATGGCCCTCGGTGCGCGGCCGTCGGACATCTTCAGGAATGTCCTCGCCCGATCACTGGCTCTGGCCGGCGCCGGAGTGGGTGCCGGTGCGGTCCTCGCCTGGATCGCGACGCGCGGAATTGCCGGATCCATGTACGGCATCAATCCTGCGGAGCCGATGATGTTTGTCGTCACGGGACTGGCGCTGGTCCTGGTCTCAGCCGGAGCGAGCATCTGGCCGGCACGGCGCGCGATGCGCGTCGATCCGGTCAACGCCCTGCGGTCCGAGTAAGACACCCCGCGGCGGGCCTGCCCTTGTCGTAAGATGCTGCCCATGCGCCCATGCTGGACGGCCCCCGGTTCGCTCGCGATCGTGTGTCTCGCCGCGCTGGTGTCGGCCCAGGCTCCGCCGGTGACCTGGCCGCAGTTCCGCGGACCGCAGGCCAGCGGTGTGGCGGACGGGCAGGCGCTGCCGGACACCTGGTCCGCCGCGACCGGCACGAACATCCGCTGGACCACCGCCATCCCCGGCCTGTCCCACGGCAGCCCCATCGTCTGGGGCGACACGATCTTCGTGACCTCGGCCGCCAGCCAGGATCCCAACGCCACATTCAAGCCCGGCTTGTACGGCGACGGCGACGCGTCCGCCGATCGCAGCGTGCACAAGTGGATGCTCTACGCCATCGATCGGATGAGCGGGCGCATCAAGTGGGAACGCGTGGCCTCCGAGGGCGTGCCGAAACAGAAGCGCCACGTGAAGTCCACGTACGCGAGTGCGACCCCGGCCACCGACGGCCGCATCGTGGTCGCGTTCTTCGGATCGCACGGCCTGCATGCCTTCGACATGACCGGCACGCGGCTGTGGGAGCGCGACCTCGGCCGCCTCGATGTCGGCGCCTACGATCTCCCGGAGTACGAATGGGGCACCGCCAGCTCGCCAATCATCGACGGCAACCGCGTGATCGTGCAGGCCGATCAGCAGAAGGGATCGTTCCTGCTGGCCGTGGATGCCGCCACCGGCAAGGACGTGTGGAAAGTGATGCGCGAGGAGTTGCCCTCGTGGGGCACGCCGACGGTCTATCGGCCTTCGGCGCCGGGTGGACGCGCGGAACTCGTGACGAATGCGTCGAACTTCGTGCGCGGGTACGACCCGGCCACCGGGAAGGAGCTGTGGCGCCTCGGGGGCAGTTCGAAGATCACGGCGCCCACGCCCATCTTCACCAACGATCTGATCATCGTCGCCAGCGGGCGCGCCCCCGAGCGGCCGATCTTCGCGATTCGTCCCGGTGCCAGCGGCGACATCACCGCGGGATCGGCAGCCGGCGCGAAATTCCTGGCGTGGTCCAAGACGGGACGCGGTTCGTACATGCCCACGCCGTTGATCTACGGCGGCCGTCTGTACGTGTTGTCGAACGCCGGCCTGCTGGACGCGTATGACCTGGCTTCGGGCGCCGAAGTCTATCGCCAGCGCCTGAACCACCAGGGCAGCGGCTTCAGCGCATCACCAGTCGCGGCGGATGGGCGGCTCTATCTCTCCAGTGAAGATGGCGACGTGTTTGTGGTCAGGGCCGGAGCCGAGTTTGCCCTCCTTGCGACAAACCCGATGGGAGAACCCCTGATGGCCACGCCCGCGCTGGGCGGCGGCACGATGTACGTGCGCGGCCAGCATCATCTCTTCGCGGTGGGAAGATAAGACGCCCCGCGCCCTAGGCGCTGCACGTCACCCCGGTTCCCCCGATCCCGCAGTAGCCGTTCGGGTTCTTGTCCAGGTACTGCTGGTGGTACTCCTCGGCCAGGTAATACGGCGGCGCGTCGGCAATCTGCGTCGTGACGGCCGGGTAGCCGTGCTCCTTGAGCCGGGCCGCGTACGACACGCGCGACGCCTCCGCGGCGGCGCGCTGCGCCGGTGAGTAGGTGAAGATCACGGACCGGTACTGCGTGCCCACGTCGTTACCCTGCCGGTCGCCCTGCGTGGGATCGTGGTTCTCCCAGAAGACCCGCAGGAGTTCCTCGTACGTCACGACAGCGGGATCAAACACGACCCGCACCACTTCCGCATGGCCGGTGGCGCCGGTGCACACCTGCTGATACGTCGGGTTCTGCCGCGTCCCTCCCGCGTAGCCCACCGACGTCGTGTACACGCCGGGCACCTTCCAGAATTTCCGCTCCACGCCCCAGAAACAGCCCATGCCAAACACGGCCTCCTCATGACCGGAGGTGCCCGGCGCAACGGCCGCATCAATCGGGGTCTTCAAAACTGTATGAATCACTTGAACTCCTTCGGGGTGAACCTGAGCGCCGTGCCGTTCATGCAATACCGCTCGCCGGTCGGACGCGGGCCGTCGGGAAACATATGGCCGAGGTGCCCGCCGCAATTGGCGCAGGTCACCTCGGTCCGCACCATGCCGTGGCTCTGGTCCACGGTGGTGGCCACGGCCTGCTCCAGCGGCGCGTAGAAACTCGGCCAGCCCGATCCGCTCTCGTATTTCGTGTCCGACGAGAACAGCGGGTGGCCGCACCCGGCGCAAAAGAACTTCCCGTCGCGTTTTTCGTGGTTGAGCGGGCTCGTGCCGGCGCGCTCGGTGCCGTGGCACCGCAGAACCTGATACTGCTCCGGCGGCAATTCGGCCCGCCACTCCGCATCCGTTTTCTTTACTGGTGTCATCGCTGGAATAGGATGCCATCGAACCGGGCCCCGTTTCACCGGTAGAATCTGCGGCATGGCCCGCTTTGTCGTCGCCGCGCTTCTCGTCCTGCTGGTCGGCGTTGTCCTCTACATCTCATGGCCGGGCCGTCAGGCCCCGGCGATAGGACCGGGCATTCCCCAGGCCCTGGCCGACGATCGGGCGGCGCGCATCACGGGCCTGACCTACGAGGTGTCGTTCGACATCCCTGCCGCGCGCACCGAGCCCATCAAGGGCACCATCACCGCCACCTTCACGCTGAGCCACGTCAAGGCGCCGCTCGCGTTCGACTTCAGCCAGCCGGCCGAGAAGTTCCTCGGCGCCCGCGTGAACGGCGACGTCACCGAGGTCGTGGCCCGGGACGGCCACCTGATCGTCCCCGCGGGCCACTTGCTGCCGGGCCGCGAGAACGAGATCTCGATTGACTTCATTGCCGGCGATGAAGCGCTCAACCGGCAGGACGAGTTCATGTACACGCTGTTCGTGCCGGCGCGCGCGTCGATCGCCATGCCGGTCTTCGACCAGCCAAACCTCAAGGCGCGCTGGATCCTGGCCCTCAGGATTCCCTCGACATGGAATGCGGTCGCGAACGGCGAGGAGACCGGGCGCATTCACGCCAACGACCGCACGGAACTGATCTTCGCCAGGACCGAGCCGCTGCCCACGTACCTCTTCGCGTTCGCGGCCGGCCGCTTCACCGTCGAAACCGCTGAGCGCCACGGACGGCAGTTCCGGATGTTCCACCGGGAAACCGACGCGGCCAAGGTCGCGAAGAACCGCGACGCGATCTTCGACCTGCACGCCGCCGCGATTCGCTGGCTGGAGGAGTACACGACGCTGCCGTACGCCTTCGGCAAGTTCGACTTCGTCGCGATTCCGTCCTTTCAATTCGGCGGCATGGAGCACGCCGGCGCCGTCTTCTACAACGCGTCCTCGCTGTTCCTGGACGACACCGCCACGCAGAATCAGCGGCTCGGCCGCGCCAGCCTGATCGCGCACGAAACCGCGCACATGTGGTTCGGCGATCTGGTGACGATGCGGTGGTTCAACGACGTGTGGATGAAGGAGGTGTTCGCCAACTTCATGGCGGCGAAGATCGTGAACCCGTCGTTCCCCGAGGTGAACCACGACCTGCGCTTCCTGTATTCGCATTACCCGGCGGCGTACGACGTGGACCGCACGCCGGGCGCCAATCCCATCCGGCAGCCGCTCACCAACCTGAACGAAGCCGGCTCGCTCTACGGCGCCATCATCTACCAGAAGGCCCCCATCGTCATGCGGCAGCTGGAACTGCTGCTGGGCGCCGGCGAATTCCGTGACGGCCTGCGTGACTACCTGAAGAAGTACGCCATGGCCAACGCGACGTGGCCGGACCTGATTCAGATCCTGGATGCCCGCACGCCGGCCGACCTCGCGGCGTGGAGCCGCGCGTGGGTGGAGGAACGCGGACGCCCGCGTGTGCGCGTCGACGTGACGCAGGCGCCGGCGGGCGGGGTGGGCGTCACCCTGCAGGGCGACGATCCGATGGCCCGGCCGCTCACGTGGCCGCAGGCCCTGCACGTCGTCCTCGGGGACGGCAGGCGCGCCGTCGGCGGGGCCGTCCCCCTGGGCGACAGCGGACGGGCCTCGTTTTCACACACGTCAAGCGATCTGCCTGCCGGGGTGCGATGGGTGCTGCCCACGGGCGGCGGCCTGGGCTACGGCGACTTCGTTCTGCCCGCCGCGACGCTGGACGCCCTCGCCACGGATCTTCCCGTCATCGCCGATCCGCTGACGCGAGGGGCGGCCATGATCACGCTGTGGGAGTCCATGCTTGAGGCCCGCCTGTCTCCGGCCCGCGTGCGGGAGGCGATGATGGCGGCGCTGCCGCTCGAAAAGGACGAGTTGAACATCACGCGGCAGGTGGGTCTGCTGCAGTCCCTCTTCTGGCGCTTCTCCAGCGTGGAGGAACGCGCGGCCGCGGCCGGGTCCCTGGAAGCCCTGCTGAAGGACGGACTCGCGCGGGCCACCACCACCAGCCTGAAGAGCACCTGGTTCACCGCGATCAGGAGCACGGCGACGACGCCGGAGACGATAGCCTGGCTGCGCCGGGTCTGGGACCGCACTGAGAAGGTCCCCGGCCTGGCGCTGTCCGAGAACGACGAGGCGGAGCTCGCCATGGACCTGGCGCTGCGCGGCATCGACGGCGCCGACGCGATGCTGGATGCCCAGGCGGCGCGCATCCTGAATCCCGATCGCAAGGCGCGGTTCGCGTTTGTCCGGCCGTCGGTCTCCGGCAGCGCGGCCACCCGGGAGGCGCTGTTCAACCAGTTCAAGGACGTGGCGAACCGGCGACGGGAAGCCTGGGTGCTTGAAGCGATGGGCTACCTGCATCACCCGCTTCGCGCGGATCAGTCACGCCATCTCGTGGTGCCGGCGCTGCAGATGGTGAAGGAGATTCGCGACACCGGCGACATCTTCTTCCCGAAGCGCTGGGCCGACGCCACGCTGGGGGGCCATCGGTCGCCGGACACCGCCGCCGATGTGCGCGCGTACCTGGACAGCCTGTCGGCTGACTATCCGGAACGCCTGCGCTGGGTGTTGCTGGCGTCGGCCGACCCGTTGTTTCGGGCGGCGCGCTGATCATGCGCCCGGTTGATCTCGCGCCTATCGGCCCGGAGGATCAGAACAGTTCCCCGCTCGACCTGTTCCTCATCTTCGTCGGCGCCAATATCGTGGCGACCACGCTGCAGGTCGGCGCGAGCCTCCCGGCGTCGTTCACGGCAAGCGTGGCGTTCGCCATCATTGCCATCGGCGCCGTCGGTGGGGCCCTGCTGACCGGCGTCCTGGCGCCGGTGGGTTCACGCCTGCGGGTGCCGTCCATCGTGGCCACCCGTGCCGCCCTTGGAACCTCCGGCGCGCAGGCGCTTGCGCTGCTCCTGTTCGGGACGAACTTCGCGTGGATTGCGCTCAACAATGTCATCGCGGCTTCGATCACGACCCAGGTCACCGGAGTGGGCACCACAGGCGCCTGGAGCGTCGGGCTCGGCCTGGTGGCCACCGTCATTGTCCTCGGGGGACCGCGCGCCGCCGCGGTGGTCGATCGCGTGGCCGTCCCGTTGTTGCTGCTGTCGGGCGGCATCTTCACGATCGCGGTACTGCGCGCCCCCACCCCCGCGTGGCCGGCCGGACCGGTGCCCGCCGGCGACATCGCGCGCGGTCTCGACATCGTGATCGGATACCAGGCGTCATGGCTGCTGATGTTCGCCGACTATCCGCGGTTTGTCCGATCGCCGCGCGCGGCCGGATGGGCGGTGTTCCTCGGGCTCGCGCTCACCGCGCTCTGGTTCATGCCATTGGGGTTCGTCGCGTCGGCGATCGCCGGCTCGCCGGATCCCGGCGCCATGGTGACGGCGCTCAACCTCGGTGCCTGGGGCGCGATCCTCGTCGCGCTGGCCGCACTGACTACAAACTTCGTGAACATCTACATGTCGGCGCTGGCGCTCAAGAGCCTGCAGCCGTCGTTCAGCGGGCCGGCGGGTGTCTGGCTGATTGGCGGCATCGGCGCCGCGCTCGGCTTGTTCTCGCTTGGGTGGCTCGAGCGCTTCGCGTCATTCACGCTGGTACTGGGATCGCTCCTGGTGCCGGTCGGAGGCCTGCTGCTCGCGCATTTCTTCGTGCTGCGGAGGCCGACGCATGTTCCGGATCTCTACGCGCAATCGTCGCGCGGTCACCGGTGGTCACGGCCGGGCCTGATTGCCTGGATCGCCGGCGCGGTGGTCTTCCAGCTCAGCGGGCACATCGGCGCCACGCTGCCGAGCCTCGTCACGACGATTGCGGTGTACGTCACGCTCGCCGGGCGGTTAGCGCCGGCCGGCCGGCCGGCTTGACGGCATCGTCAGCGCCACAGGCACCACCGCCGGCTGGCCGGACGGTCCGCGGCGCCGCACGAGCGTCTTCAGCGTCACGGATTCGTACGTCGTGCGCACGAGTTCATCGACCTCGTGGAACAGCCACTGGACGCTGCAGGCGGACGCAGCCGGACACGGCTCGCCGGGCCTGTTGTGCAGCGCGCAGCCATCCGAGGCACGGTGACGCTCGAAGACATTCATCACCTCGAGCACGGTGATTTTCGAGGCGGGCCTGGCCAGGCGGTACCCGCCGCCGATGCCGCGTGTGCCCATGGCCAGCCCGGCGCGCACGAGCTGCTGGAACACCTTCGCGAGCGCGCCTTCCGGAATCCGATACCGTTGCGCCACGGCGGACACCGTCGTCGGGGCCTCGGCGGCGAGCGCCATCTCCGCGGCGGCGTACAAGGCGTATTGCGTGGACTTTGTGACGTTCATGCGTGATCAGGTTCGCGTACGCGCCAGGTCCAGGTCCAGGCACAACCGGGGCGCCAGCACGAAGCCCTCGTGCTG
>ORJL010824744.1_pt1 | contig 14394 bp, 13 predicted proteins | sample 1779941 | NCBI WGS metagenome assembly ORJL01 (sample SAMEA104232317, study PRJEB22302) | groundwater metagenome | biome: forest; feature: aquifer; material: groundwater | place: USA | collected 2011-08-07 | depth 5.8 m
TCAGCGACGCAAAACATTTCCAAAAAAACAATGACTTCGTTAACGCCTTTGCTTGCATCAATTATGCTCATGGCTGGATCGACTGCGCATGCAGGCTAAAAATTTTCAAAATCAATAATAATAATAATAATAATAATAATAGTAGTAGTAGTAGTAGTAGTAGTAGTAGTAGTTTGTGGCAACAACCTTCTTCCACTGAAAAATGCAAAAACAAGCGCCAGCGCCAAAATAATCGCTATGGCCTCAAAAGCGATATTTCGAAAAATATTAATACTCGCAAACGCCTCGGATGCGTCTATTTCCGTAACAATCACGCCAAAACCCTTGGGCAGGCACTTGGAAACGCCAAAAACCGGCTCACCACGATAATCAAGATGCGAGCCCTGATAGTCCTTGCTTCTGTCTAGACAAGCGCGCACCGGCGGCGTATCCACAGATTGCTTGAGCACCGCGTCGGGAATAAACCGCGAAGGAGAAATCATCAGCTTTTCACGATCAACTAAATAGGTTTCCAGCGTTTTTCCCTCCTTTACGGCCAGAATTTTATAAAATTCATCAGCTTTTGTATGCACCAACAGCACACCGACGGTTTTGCCGGTCTCAACCGATACAATGGGAGCCATTAAATCAAGTATCGGCGTGTCAGAAAGCTCTTTATCTCCAAAACCGAGTTCTGTGCTAATAATGGCCTCTCCAAACAAGGCGCGGCTAGCTTCGGGAAAGGAAGTGCGTTCTTTACTTTCATCTTTACCAAGGCGTAGTTGGTCGCTTGAGGCGATGACAATCCCCTTGACGTCAAGAACATCTACCAAGGCGACGGTCGGGTCAAGCGGTAATTTCTTGTCTCTAAGATACGAGGATAGATCCTCGGAGAGCGGCTCGTCTTGGGCGATTTTTTCCGCACTAGCTCTTATTCGTCCGTCCGACGACCAATCGGCGGTGCGGACTTTCAGTTTTTCTATAAATAAATCAAGCTGTGCCGCTTTGGAGTTGTTCAGAGCCGAGAGAGATTCAACGGCTTGCTTTTGCAAAATAGTTTGTCCGGAAAAATAAACGATCGCAGAAATCGCCACAATCGGCACAAGCGACCCCCAGAAGGAAAACAAAAAAATCCTTTTAATTTTTGCCGCGCGCTCAGTTTCTTGTTTTAGTCCAAAAAGATTCATTAACTTAATAATACCACAACCCAAATATTTGAATGATTTTACTGCGCACCGCCCATTCCCATATTTGCCGTAAGTGTTGGGCAAACTTTGCTTTTGTGAGTTAATGCCGCTTGTATGCCGGTCGAGACGTTTTTTTATTGCTGTTTTCTTGCATAAAAAACAACGCCACCGTTGTGTTCCGGCGGCTGTTCTTCCCCAGCGTTGCATACGCTGTTTGCACTGCCCACATTTCTTTTTTTTGGATGTGATTAATGATCATATTCATTAATCGTCGTTATTTGATTCAAATAAGCAAGGATTGATGGCGATTTTTTAATTTTGCGACCAACACGAGATTTTCATTAACTCGGTTTTCCCAGTTCTTTTAGCTTAGTAGAGGCGTTTCCGATGTTCACAGAAATCTCTATCCCGGAAAATTTTTTAACCAAATGAGACGTCAGCCGTGCGGCAAATTCATGAGCCGCCGGTTCCCCCGTCTCTCCCAGGGCAACGTAGAAAATTTCTTTCCGGTTTATATCTTGGCCACTAAAATATGGCGCCGAAACTTGAGTGGAAATTTCAGCCGCTATTTGCTCCAGAAGAGCCGGCTCCTCAATATTTTTGACTGTAATCCCAATAACGGTCAAAGGTAATTTTTCATTCAACGCTCTTTGGAGTTCATATTCCAGTTTTTCACGGAAGCGGCGCGGTCCACCCAGCTGATAATTGTATAGTTGAAAAAATTCACCCTTCTTGGCCAAAAGTTCTTTGAAACTTCCGTCTTCGGCTATAACTCCATTTTTTAAAACCAGAATGCGGCCGATATCTTCCAGAGCTGAAAGCCGATGAGCAATAATAAACATCGTCTTTCCCGAAAAAACGCGGCGGAGATTTTGCATAACTTCCAGTTCATTCTTGAAATCCAGGTATGAGGTGGCCTCATCCAAGATAATTATTTGAGGATTTTTCAAAATCAGGCGGGCTAGGGCTAACCTCTGCCGTTCACCACCCGAGAGCGTCATGCCTTTTTCGCCCAGAGGCGTATTATATTTTTTAGGAAGCGTCAGTATAAGATCGTGAATCAAAGCGTCTTTCGCCGCCGATTCAATTTCGGCTTGAGGCGCGCCCCCTCTCCGTCCATAGAGCAGATTTTCTTTAATAGCGGCATTAAAAAGAACAACATTTTGAGCGGCGAGACCAACCTGCTTTCGCAGTGGTCGGAGCGCGACATCTTTTAAATTATGGCCATCAATTATGACCTCTCCGTCTTGCGGATCGTAAAACCTCGCTATCAAATTGGCGATTGTGGTCTTGCCGGAGCCGCTTTCTCCTACGATGCCTACAACTTCGCCCGGAGAAACCTTAAAACTTACGCCCTTCAAAACTTGCTGGTTTCCGTAAGAAAAAAATACATTATTGAATACAACTTCGCCCCGAATTTTTTCGGCAAGCGTCGCCCCCCTTTTTTCTTTCACAGCCGGCACGACATCCAGTATTTGAAAGACCCGATCAACGGAGGCGAGCGACCCTTGGGCTTGCGTATAAAGTCCCGCGAGCGCTTCAATCGGACTAAAGAGACCGCCCAGATAGGAATAAATGGCAATAAGAGCGCCCACCGTGAGCTCCCCGGCTATAACCCTGTATCCTCCGTACCAAAGCACAAAAATCAGCGCGGAGAAGGTAAGAAGCCCGACGACTGTTCCCGAGAGCGTGGCGGTAAGAGTGGTTTTGAGGCTGGTAGCGATCAAGCGGCGGCTTTTTCGTTTTTCCTCCTGCAGTTCATATTCTTCGCGCCCGAAAATTTGGACCAAAGCCATGGCTGAAAGCTTCTCTTCAAAAAAGCTTAGCATCATGGCGCCCTGATGTTTAAGGAGGCGATAAAACCCGCGCAATTTTCCCGCGTAATAACGCTGGAAAAGAATATAAAATGGAATGACTGTTAAAACCAAAAGTGTCATTTGGCGATCAATATATAACGATATGCCGAGGATAAGCGAGAGCGTCAATATATTGGAAACCAAACCGTTAAAGATGAGCGAAATAAATTCTTCAATGCCGGCAATATCCGAATTTAAACGAGTAAGAAGATCGCCCAACTTTTTCTTTTGAAAAAAAGCGATGTCCAGGCGCTCCAGATGGCTAAAAAGTTTATTGCGAACATCATATAAAATATAAAGCTCTAATTTACTGTAGAAATATCTAGTTATAACCCGGACTGCGGCTGTAAAAATACCGAGCCCAATAAAAAGCAGCATTATAATTTTCAAGAGCCCGTAGTCTTTCGCGATTAAAACATTGTCAATAAGAAATTTTATAATCAAAGGATTTGCGAGCGCGAGCGCCGACAAAAGAAGGGAGATTAAAAACAAAAAAAACCATAGGTGCCAATATGGTTTAAAAAAAGCGAGAATGCGAGAAGTTTTGCGATAAAAAATCACCGCCTTTTCTTTGTGAGTCATTCCGTTATTATAGCAAACATTTGTGTTGTGTTTATGTTATACTGAAATAATTATCAATTATTTATGAAATAAAGGTCTTTATATAAGTTTATGAAATTATCTAAAGGATTTACCCTGATTGAAGTATTGCTCGTTGTCGCCATCATTGCCATCATTGCCGGCATTATTATATTAGCCGTTAATCCCAGAAAGCAGTTGGACGAGTCCAACGATGCTCGTCGCCGCGCTGACGTGAATACTATCTTGAACGCGGTTTATCAATTTGCCATTGATCACGGCGGTCAAATTCCGGGAACCATCACAACCGCCCAAACCGAAATTTGTCTGACCGGATCCGGCGTTGCCTCCGCCACCTGCGGCGCGCAGATAGATTTAGAAGCCCTTACTAATAATGAGCGCTACCTGGTCCGTATTCCGAATGATCCTGGCGGGGCAACCACCAGCTTTGGCACGGGGTATCACATCTCTAAGTCAGCCAATAGCCGCGTAACTGTTTACGCGGTCGCGACTAGCTCTACTGGCGCTATTATAAACATTACTCGCTAGAATTCATCACAAAAATATTCCAGTATGAGACAAAAAATACGCGCCGGTTTTACCTTGGTAGAAATTCTTCTGGTAGTTGCCATCATCGGTATTTTGGCGGCTATCGTGATTTTAGCCGTTAACCCGGCGAGGCAATTGGCGCTCACAAGAAACGCCCAGCGGCGAGTTGATATTAATACCGTTTTGAATGCCGTTTATCAATTTGCCATTGACAACCGCGGTAATTTGCCGGGCCAAGTTACCACCACTCAAACAGAAATTTGCTTGACCGGCACAGGGGTTGCATCCGCGACTTGTGGCGCGCTAATTGACCTGGAGGGACTTTCTAATAGTGAAAGATATTTAGTGACGATCCCGCTTGACCCCTCTGGCGCGACTACCAGTTTCGGCACCGGTTATCACATCCGTAAGTCCTCCAATGGCCGCGTGACGGTAATAGCTGTGGCCGCCGAACAAGCCGAGTCCATCAGCGTAACTCGGTAACCGCGATTTCATTAACGGCAGTTTTTGCGAGGAGGAGTGGTCACCCCTTCGGGGGATCTCCCGTAGGGAGACAATCTTACATCATTATTTATATTCTATGTCTATTTTTTCCAACGCAAAACCTAAGGAGGTTTCTCGCGCCGATGATTGCCGGGAAATTGAAATAACCCTCAAGCGTCAAATTGAAGAAACCAGGGCGCTTCTTGGAAGCATTGGGGATGGCGTGGTGGCGACCGATGAAAAGGGGAGGGTGATTTTTTTGAATCGCGCCGCGACAGAAATGACTCAATGGAAAATGGAAGACGCCGCCGGTAAGTCCTGGAATGAGTCAGTCGCGGCCGAGGACGAACGCGGGGTTCCAGTGCCTTTAGAAAAAAGAACCATTACCCAGGCGCTCAAATCGGGTCAGCTAATAAGAACCAAATATTGCTACGCGCGGAAAGACGGGTCCAAATTTTCAGCATCTTCCACGGCCAACCCGGTGATGATAGATGGAGGGATAAGCGGGGTCATTTTGACTTTCCGCGATATCACCAAGGAGCGCGAGATTGACCGGGCGAAAACCGAATTCGTGTCTCTGGCTTCTCATCAGTTGCGCACGCCTTTGGCTACCGTCAACTGGTATACCGAGATTTTGCTTTCCGGTGATGTCGTGAAGCCCGCCCCGGAGCAAGAAAAATATCTGAAAGAAATATACGCCGCGAACCAACGCATGACCGAACTCATCAATGCCCTGCTCAATGTTTCGCGCATTGAACTCGGCGCTTTTGTTTACAATCGCGAGCTGATTGACTTTAATCAAATTATTGATGGCATTGTTTCTGATCTGGCTTTGAAAATACAGGCCAAAAAAATTAATTTTGATAAAAAGATTGATTCATCGCTTCGGGAGATTGTATCAGACGCGCGTAATCTGGAAATCATCTTGGCGAATCTTCTTTCTAATGCCGTAAAATACACGCCGTCCGGAGGCCAAATAAAATTGGTAGCCGCGAAGGACGGCGACGACCTTGTTTTTTCCGTGGCCGATAACGGTTATGGTATTACCGTAGGACAGCAAGCGCGCGTCTTTGAGAAATTTTTCCGGGCGGATAATGTCAGGGAAAAAGACACCGAGGGTACTGGTCTTGGCCTTTACATCGTGAAGGCCCTGGTTTCAAGGATGGGCGGCCAAATCAGTTTTGAGTCAGTTGAAAATAAGGGCACAACTTTTCATGTGAGCATTCCCTTGGGCGTCGCCGGTTTTGCCAAGGATTGACTGTGGATAACCCCCTCTGATTGGTCGGCGGTTGTGGTATAATAAAAATAAGCACGAGTTTGCGGGCGGAGATTCTTTTCCGAGCGCCTTCAAAATAAAAATTATTCGCCTATTGTAGTTCTACGGCCTACAACATTATCCTTTTTAAGGAATTCGTGTAGGTCGTTTTTATTACTAATCTTAATATCATACAATTAATATGGATGGAAAATTTATTCATGGCGACGGAGATGGTATAGCGCATTGCCCATATTGTCGCGGCGTCCTGCTTCGTGATTTTCAATCAAGAGAATCAAGTGGAGGCGATGTGTCATTCAAAACGCGGTGCCCGCATTGCGAGGAAGCGGTGAGTGTAAGCATTAAAAATGGTAAAATAATCGTAGGGCAGGCCGTACCGGATAAGCCGGAAAGCCAAGAGGGTAAATAATGATATATGGCCATGCGTCAATCTACAATTCTCGTAGTGGAAGATGAGCGGCCGATGAGGCTTATTTTGACTAATGTTTTTACAAAAGCCGGTTTCAAGGTTTTTGAAGCGATGGAGGGGGAGAGTGGTTTGAAAATCGCCTTAGCCGAACATCCGGATTTTATTTTACTGGATCTCTTGATGCCCAAGATGGACGGTATGAAAATGCTCCAAGAGTTAAGAGGGACAGAATGGGGGCGGGAGGCGCGGGTGGCCATACTCACCAATTTCAGCAATCCCGAACGGGTTAATGAAGCGATGGCTAATAATGTTGGGGAGTTTTGGATTAAGACGAATTGGACTCTCGCTAATTTGGTTAAAAAAGTTAAGAAGGATTTGAATAGTAGTCAGTAAACGGCTTTGTGCTCAGGGTAAGCCAGGAAGTAGAAACTGAAGAGAGAAGCCGCAGTCTAAAACAGGAGCTGGGACGAATCGATTACTCTATAAATCAAATAAATCTAGGAATCAAATCCAGCGAAATAACCATCGATAAACTTGAACTCGAAGTGGCCGCTCTTCAATACGACATCAGTGACGCCGAGTCTAAAAGCACGATCAAAAAATCGGCCATCGGCAACTTGCTAAAAATTCTCTCCGAACGAGACAATGAAAGTCTGCTTCTCGCCATGTTAAAAACTCGGACTCTCGCCGATAACCTCCTGGAAATCGAAAGCATTAGCGACCTGAACGGTGGGCTATCTGATGAGGTTCGAAAGCTCACCGAACTGCGGGAAAATCTATCAAGCAACCTAAATGAGCGGGAGAAAAAGAGGAACGCCCTTGTCCAAGAAAATCAAACCCTTAAAGTCCGTAAAAATTTAGTCGAAGATCAAAAACTAGAAAGAAAGAGCCTTTTGGCCCAAACCAGCGCCCAGGAAAAGCAGTATCAGCGCCTGCTGACTGATCTGGAAAAGAAGCAGGCTGAAATATCCGATGAAATAGAAGCGATTGAAGAAGAATTGCGTAAAAAAATCGATCCCTCACTTTTGCCGTCCAAACGGCCGGGGGTCCTACAAATGCCGGTGCAAGGCTATATCAGCCAAGAATTCGGACAAACCGCTTTTGCTAGAAAGTCAAGCTATGTGGGCAAATTTCATAACGGCATAGACATCGCGGCTTCTATCGGCACCCCGATTGTCGCCGCTGAAGAGGGGAAGATAGTGAAAATTGGCGACAGCGATAAATATTGCCGAAAGGGCGCTTATGGCAAGTATATTGTCATAGAGCATCCCAACAATCTCACTACCCTCTACGGCCATTTATCGGCCTTTAACGCCTCGCTAGGCGAGGGCATGGTCGTGAGGCGAGGCGAAGTTATCGGTTATGTGGGGAAAACAGGCTACGCCACCGGCCCCCATCTGCATCTCACCGTTTACTCCAGTCTTACCTTTTATGTCGGCAAAAGCCGCACCTGCGGACCCCTGCCATACGGCGGCTACCTTAACCCTATGGACTATCTGTAAAAACCGGCTACGAAATACAAATAATTTATAAAATAAAACCTCGAACAATAAACTCCTATATTTCGTTTGTTTTAATTCGTAATGTAAATGTAATTGTTCGTATTTTGTAGCAGTGTCGCAAAAGGTATATTGTGCGACGAATATAGTTATACAAACCCCGCTCCCCTCACAATAAAAACCGCCCCCTAAAGGACGGCTAAATTCTCAATATTTTCTCACAAGCGATGAAGCGATGGTATTGGGACATCGCTAGAGTTTTATCCGATGTAAATGAGTTGACGGTTATCCCTAAGCTCGAATCGAAATTGACGACCGGCACAGAAACCCGATCCCTGTCCTGACGACCGGACAGACCCACGACCACATCCCCCTTTAGCCCCCCTATGTCCCACGGCCGCAACTTTTTATTAACAGTATGAGAAAGAAAAACCGCCAAAACCCTCTCAAGATCTAAAAGCTCTTCCTTATAGCTTCCGGCTATGGTCTGCGCCACCGTTCCCAGGTATTGCGGCGCGGGATATGGCCCCCTCACGCTCACATTTGTGATAACATAAGGCTTGGCGGATGCATTGAGCCCCCCACCTCGAGAAAAAAATGCCAGCTTGACATTTTTGTTAAAATCTGGGGGTTTAAATCTGTATGCTTCAAACTGTTTATCTAAAGGCATCCTCTCTTCCGGAAGCACCAACGCGCAGGGAATAATATTTGATGAATTATGCAGTGGCGCCACATTGCCCTGCCCCACTTCCTCCGCGAACTTTTTCTTCAGTGGTTCGATTATCTCGTCCCAATACTCGCCCCTGCTCAATCCCAGTTTTATCTCTATGTCCAAAGCATACCAGCGATTAGCAATCGACATCAAAAAATCCATAACCGCTATTTTGGCGGGATCAACGAACATGGCTTCGCTCCTGACAAAGTTAAGGGGCAGAATAGACAATTGAAGTGCTAATATATAATATATATAAAAAGAGCCCAAATGTTAAGCCCCAATAAACAAATTATTTACTTCGTGGGTATAGGCGGTATCGGCATAAGCGCCTTGGCGCGTTGGTTTAAAGCCCACGGCTATACAGTCGCGGGCTCTGATTTGATTGCTTCCGCGACCACGCGCGAGCTCGAAAACGAGGGTGTAAAGGTAAATATCGGGTCTCACAACGCCAAAAATCTGCCGGAAACTGCTTCACGAGTTGTCTACAACCAAGCCATACCAAAAGACAATGCGGAATTAAAGTATGCAGAAAAACTCGGCATCACCAGATCGTCATATCCGCAAAGTCTAGGCGAACTGACTAGAATATACAAAACCATCGCCATCGCCGGCGCCCACGGCAAAAGCACCACCACCGCGCTCACCTCCCTGATTTTTCACGAAGCCAAATACGATCCGACCGTTATAGTTGGCACAAAACTTAAAGAATTCGGCAATTCAAACTTTAGAAATGGCGGCAGTGAATATCTTATTATGGAAGCCGATGAATGGAAAGCATCTTTTCTAAATTACTTTCCATACGCCGCCCTTATTACCAATATCGATCGCGAACATCTCGATTATTACAAAAATCTAACCAGTATCAAAAAAGCTTTTCTCCAATTTATCTACAATATTAATCCCTATGGACTCATCGTTTTAAATAAGGATGATCGAAACCTTCTTTCCCTCGGACAAAAAATCAAAAGACCGGTGGTCTGGTATAGCCTAAAAGACAACATCGTCGGTGAAATAGCGAAAATCATAAAAGTGCCGGGCCAACACAATCTCTCCAATGCCGTCGGCGCCTACGCACTCACGCGCGCGCTCGGCGTCTCAAAACGCACGATTCTCAAAGCCATCAATAAATTCACCGGCTCATGGCGGCGCAGCGAATATCGAGGCGAGTTCTTAAGTGCCCAGGTCTATGATGATTACGGACATCATCCAAGAGAAATCTCCGCGACACTCCAAGGCTTTAAAGAAAAATTTCCTGAAAAAAAATTGATTTGCGTTTTCCAACCCCACCAACGCGAACGGCTTAAAATTTTATTCAAAGATTTCGTTTCAGCCTTTGACGCCGCCGACAGACTCATTCTGCTACCTATATACAGCGTAGCCGGCCGCGAGGAAAATGAAAATAAAATAAACGCCGAAAAATTAGCCAAAGCCATAGAATTAAAAAACCACAAATCAGTCGCAATAGCATCGAGCATAACTAAACTAAAATCTATTCTCAAAGATCAAGAGGTGGCCTCCAAAAGCAACCTAATCATAATGATGGGCGCCGGTAATATAAACGAATGGACCGACCAACTTATTAATAAATAATTTGGCTGATAAGCCAAATAATCGTATAATCAAATCACATTTCTTAGTGATTTGTCCTGAGGCCGTAAGGCCGTAGGATCTCTACTATGGCTTACTCCGAATACAAATCCATACAAGACTTCAAAGATGCTTGTGGCTATACCATCGACGGCCTCTGGTATCCTCGCGTCACGAAAATTGTAGATATAAAATCCAAACCGGCGCTATACAAATACTACGGAGATGCCGAAAGCTACGATGCCGCAAAAGCCTCAACGGAAATTTCCGCCCGGGAAGGCACCCTGATCCACGAAACCGTAGAAAAGTTTTTACTGGGCGAAACGCCAGTTATCCCGGACTCAATCGCGCCAGCCGTAAAAGCGGCGCTCGCCTTTATCGAGCGACAAGGCATTCGCGTTTATCCACAGTATGTCGAAAAACGCGTCTGGAGCGTAGCTCATCGTTACGCCGGCACTATCGATGCTCTCGCAGCTATTAACGGCAAAATTGGCGTGCTGGACATCAAAACCTCGCAATCCATATACAGAGACTATAACCTCCAAACCTCGGCCTATATGAGTATCTTGGGCCAAAGTATCAAAAATCTTGAAACTCGTTGGATATTGCGTATCGATCAAATAAAAAATTGTCTTCGTTGTGGAGCCACGCTCCGACCAAAGGGCGGTCGCGAAAAAATCCGCGGTGGCTGGAATGGCTGCGCCCCGAACGAACACGAATGGAGCGATCTCCAAGGAGTTGCCGAAATAAAAGAAATACCCGAATGGCACGACGATTTCGAGGCCTTTCTTAGCGCTAAGCACCTCTGGGAATGGGAAAATGATAAATGGCTTCGCCAAGCTGGATATAAATCTTAAAAACAGGCCTGATTCGTAAAAAAATAAAAAAGCATCTGAGAACAACTCAGATGCTTGAATTTTTATTTATCGACACCGTCATAGAGTCGTTTAGCGCGCGGCGAAACATAAATTTTCCAGGCCTCATCTTTCTTTGTTAGGGAATAAACCAGCTTCTTACCCTTGGGCAAATGTTCGATCGTCCCCCGCGCTTGTCTGAGTTCAAAACTATTTCGGCGCGCCACAACGCCAAGCTCAAGTTCGTAAACATTAATTTTTCCTCCACTAGTCCAATCATACGCGCCCCTCGAACCGCTACTACTATCAGCGATCTTTCGAGCCACATCGATGGCCATGCGCGGATCAAATGAACAATAAACAGGAAAAATGACAATGTGACCGGGGAAAACTGCGGATGGCGTAACAAGCACTATATACGCAAATCGACCGGACATAAACCGATCCTCCTCAAAAGACGCTAAATAAAATATAGCGTTAATTCCGAAGCCGCGCAAGAGTTTCCGACTCCACTGATTCACGAGACGCGCCATAAACCTTGCGAGAAAATTCTTTAAGCTCGGCGCGCACCCGCGGATCCCCCGCCTTAACCTCGATAGTGCGGATATTAAACGGTTGAGAAGTTTGTCCACCTATAAGCAACTTTACATAAGCATTGCGATTATCAATGCCCAGCAAATCGCTTTTAGAAAACACCGGTTCAAATTGTTTGACTAAAAATTCAGCGTCATCCGCTCCGACCCGAAAAACAGCCATCGAACCGACATTGCCAAAAACCGCGCTTTTAATAGAATCTTTTAGTTGAGCTATATACTGGTGGGCGATAACTAAATTTAGTCTATACTTTCTCGCCTCTGACAGTATAGTCGCGATGGAGTCCGTCGTAAAATTCTGAAACTCATCAATGTATAAATAAAAATCGCGCCTGCTATCCTGCGGCACATCGACTCTTGAAAACGCGGCCATCAAAAGTTTCCCAACCACAATCATACCGAGCAAATTGGCATTCAACTCCCCTATCCTGCCTTTGGCCAAATTAACCAACAAAATTTTTCCCTCGTCCATAATCGACCGGAAATTAAACGCCGAATGAACTTGAGAAATTATCGGCCGCATATAATCGTTGGCGATAAAATTACTGAATTTTGAAGTCACATAAGGCGTAATATTGGCCAGTGATGCCTCTCCTCCGGCTTTTGAGGCCTCTTTTTCCCAAAAATCAATGATTACGGGGTTACTGATGCGCGCCAGCTTACGCTTACGGAACTCCGCGTCCGTAAATACTCTCGGCACCTCCATCAGCGTAGCCGGCTCATTCGCCGCGTCCTCCATCAGCAAGAGTAGTGCATTCCGCATATATTGCTCAAACATCGGTCCACCGGTGGTTTTTAAATCATACAATTTATCGAAAATATTGAGCATTTCATTAACGATAAAAGTTTTTTGCTCCGGATAATTTTGGTCATATTCGAGCATATTTAAACCCAGTGGATATGCTCGATCACCGGGATCAAATATTACGATATCTTTATATCGCTCTTGCGGAATACTTCCCAGAACAGAATCAACCAAATCTCCGTGCGGATCTATGACCGCGACGCCCTTGCCGGCCTTGATATCTTCCAAAACAGCGTGCTGAAGCATACCGGATTTGCCGGTTCCGGTCTGACCGATAACATAGATATGCCTGCGCCGATCATCGTCGGTAATATAGATCGGCTTAACCTCCCCTCGCCAAACACTCTCGCCAAAAAGCGTGCCGGAAGCAGATAAATTGGGCGGAGGCGGAGCTTCTTTAGCCTTTACCAAAGTAAGCCGAGGTATGGCGGTAGTGGGGAGCGGCAAATGAAAAAGGCTCGCGACCTCGTCGGCATTTAAAATCATCGCCTCTCCGCCATCAAACTCTCTAAAGACAAATTTAAACAACTCTCTCTTAGAACCTCCAAGTTTAACAACCTTAAACTCGTTTCGTAGCGGAGCGCTAAATTGCCCGAATGAATTTATTAGGCCATCAATAAGCTCTGTTGCGCGATAAGGTGTCGGCGCCGAAGAAACAAAACGGATATTAACCTCATAGAGAGGTTTAGAAATTTTCTGCTCAAGAAGTTTTATATTTTCGGTATCGATAACCGGAGGAACATTTTGTAATCCGGGGGTATTTTCTCCGACCGACGCCGGCTTAAAGCGAGAAACCAGCATTTTACCAAAACTTTGAGCCACTGCGTCGGCAAATTTTTTCCCCTTTTTTAGCTTATCAATAGCGCCCAAAACTGATTTCTTCGGACTCGTCGAGGCCGGTCGCAAAATAACCTGCAAAGCCAAGCCCTCAGCCAAAGCATTAACCTTAGAGAAGTTACTGAGAATCAAATCAAATGTATCAACATTAGCCTCCGCAAACGATCGAATGGGGATAGCGTAATTTTGTTTCAACCTTAAAAATCCAAACTGAACATCGCCGGTAGAGTTAAAAATAGTGTAATCATCGCGCTCGAGAACCACCTGCGCGCCCGGCCAGAGCGCCTCAATTTGTCTTTTAACAAATTCGATATTGGCGTCAGGCGTCGCAATATAGAAATTAATCTGCTCTCCGACATTATGCACCGCGACCTCAAAAATAAGAGGCGCACCCGGTTTCGCGAGCGCTGAAAACAGCTGACTACTTTTAGCAATCTCCGTAGCCAAATCGCGATTATTTTGCTGATTTGCGGAAACATTCTGGCCTGCTGGCAATTTGATATGCAAAAGTCTCAAATCAAGATCCCGAAGTAACCGCCGCCGCCGCGCGAATCTCGCAAACCAAATAGCTACAAAAATAATGAGCGCGGCACCGGACAAAGCTAATCCAAAAATTAAAGGAGTGACCTCCATATTCATTTAGAGCAAACCCTTAGATTTTAAAATATCATGCGCCCAACCGGACAGAAGGTCGTGAAAAAGATCGAGGGCCAGACCTCCGGCTTTTTGAGCTTGGGTCGTAGCCGCCAAAAGATTGCCATCATGCCAAAATTGATCTACGATTTGCTCCACCCGCAACTTCATCTCAGCCGGTATCTCAGCTGCATAACCGGGAAGAATTGAAAATTCTCGCTTCGCTTCCGGTAAAACTTCTGCTATTCTCTCACTAACGGATTCTCTGACCGCGGCTCCCGCTTCAAAATTCACCTCATCTCGTTTAGACTCCACTCGCCTAGCTAGTTGCTGGATCTCTGATTCGAGTATGGGATCAAAATTTTCTTTTTCCATACTTATATTATATAGCATCGCAGGAAATACAAAAATCCCCCGCAATTACTCGTCTAAAATGACACCATAGCCCTCTCGGATGAATGATATAAAAAGACACCGAAATTGATAGGTATATAATAGAGCGAAAAGTCGTTTATACAACTCTAAATATATCTATCACATGATGAATTTCGAA
>ORJL011063846.1_pt1 | contig 14393 bp, 19 predicted proteins | sample 1779941 | NCBI WGS metagenome assembly ORJL01 (sample SAMEA104232317, study PRJEB22302) | groundwater metagenome | biome: forest; feature: aquifer; material: groundwater | place: USA | collected 2011-08-07 | depth 5.8 m
AAAAACCGGGGAGGGGGGGGGGGATTCGAACCACAACCGATATGCCTTTCCACTATCGAAAACGCCGTTTTCGCCTACCCAAATCTCAGCCCAAATCTCACCGAATCTCAGGCTTGCCGAAGAGTAGCCGACCGCCCCGAAAGATCAATCCCGACGAACGGGCAACCGACGGATTTCATTCTCCGCGTTTCGGGGTCCAGGGACACCGGGCACCTCGCGGGAGAGCGCCATAAACAATCCCTGGACTTTGCCCGTACCGCGTTCATGGACGCCCCTTTTTTCGTTTTCATCTCCTCGTGTGGAGTACCTCACGGGATGCCAACAACTCGTCTAATGTTTCTCCTTTCGCGTTCTTCGCGGGTTCCGAACTCCGGCCGCTGTCAATGTCAACGGCCTGGCACTCCCAGGGGTGACAATTACCAGATTAAGTAATTCCCCGGAACGTTCGCCGGCCGTTCGTCTCATGCCCTGCGACGAGTTTAGCGAGATTAGTCTAAACATGCTGCCTGCACATGCGCCTTAACCTAATACCCATCTCAGTTGTTGCGGCTCCCTGCAACATTTTCGCTGCAATCCACCCAAGTAAGTCTTGACATTCTGCTGAAATCGAATAGGCTTCGTCTTGCGTCTGGTCACGATAGATGACCCGCTATTTAGTAACATACGCATAGCCCATTTGGGGCAATTAGTTTTCTTAAACAACCGAAGTGTTTCACGCGAGAGCTGGAAGGTCCGGCTCCGCCTTGTCCGTGATCTCTTGAAAGAAGGGTCTCGCTATGGATACGCAAATGACGATCCGCAAGGAAATCTACGATGCATGTGGGGTGGCAGGCTCGCAACCGCAAAACACCGAAGATCCAAGACGCGAGTCCTGTCACGGAATGCCGGCGGTGAGTTGGGAGTATGAAACGATTTGTCAGGGCGATGAACCGCACCTGGAATTTCGAGGTCGAACTCCAGACGACGAAATGATTCTGGCTAACGCGCGTCCTCCGATTGGTCACCGCTACGACGACTGGCTGAACGATTTCGAATCGGAAAGGCTAAGCGAGATACCGGTGAGCATCGATACCTACTTCGGGCCCGACGACGAGCCAGGGGTTGCGGCGCACACCATCTTCATCGGCGAGGGGCATGCGAGGCTCGATGGGCCGGACGTACGGATCACCTTGTCTCCGCGAGTATTCCAGGACGCGGCGGCAAGCGTCTTGGAGAGCGAAGGATCGGAGTACGCGGCCATCGAACTCCGGATCTTCCACATTTTCACCCTCATCGACCGCGAGGGGTTCTCGCGATTCCGGGCTGCACTCGAAGGGATGCCGCTTCTGCCGCCGACGGATCCCACCTGGACAGCCCCTCCCAAGCGCACGGTAACCATTGTAAAGCGGTGGCTGTCGCCGCAGCAGATGATGTCCGTCCTCCGCAGCCAGGACGGAATCATTTCGTTCCAGCAGCTACACGCGTACGTTTCTGTACAAGAGCGAACGGTCCGACGGTGGTTACAAGAAGCCGACATGCTGGACCCGGGGCATAGACGCCTTACCGGCTGCCTATTCACGTCAAATGAGATCCTAAATGGACTGGTGCTGTGGCTCCGTCGGAATATCACGACCGAGAAGGCTCGGGAGTTTGTGGGTGCTCTCATAATTGCAAAGCTGATTCCTCGCTGACGCCTCACCGCTCTTGCATTCCACCTGCGTCACATGCGTGACATGCGTGACTTGCGGGCGTGGCTCAAATCTCTTGCGACCTCGTACGACGTCGACATCCTGTCATGCAGGCGAGTCGCAGACTGCGCGGGCATCTGCGAATTCGGAACATGATGTCCGTAGTATGGACGCAGGAGCGAGACGATGAACGAGATTGAGGTTACGGCCGGGTCGAGTGTCGACCGCAGTGTTGCCGAGGTCGCCGGATGTTCCGCGACTGAAAGCGGGGTGACTCGGGCGGAGTGTGGCGAACGGACGACCAGCACCGCCGTCGCCATTGTCAGTGAACCTGATCCCGAAACCGCGATCGTGCGATCAGCTGCGCGTTCTGAGGATCCCATCGTTAGAAATCTAATGAAATCCTATTTCGATTGGGAGGACACCTTCCGCGTGCATCCGTCGGAGCTCGCGACCCTCGAAGCCTGTACAACTTACCTCGAAGCCCTCGTCGGTTCGACGCGGCTCACACAGAGCCCGTACGACCTTTTTGACCGCGGCAAGTCTACAAAGGCGTATCGCGAGGGCATGGCGCTCACGCAGGTGCGGCCGCTTCCGCAGAACACGGCAGCCGGAGAAGTTACGCAACGACCACGAATGCTCCTGCCCCTCAAGCCGGACGGAATGCGGATGGGGTGGAAGGAATGGCTGGGACAGTTTGGAATCTCCGAAGCAACGGCGTACTGGCGCAGAAAGTACTTCGATCTCTACCCGACATTAGCCGTGGCCATTGCGGTTGGGTACGACGAAACCATGAAGCAGCTAATTCCGTCGTATCGCAAAAAATACGACGCGGAATTTCACGCAAACGACGTCAACGACGGCGACGCAAACGCTGAAAACGACGACGACGACGAAGACAGTGCGGATGGCGGTGACGGCGGCGACAGCCACCCAACTCATCATGGCGCGAAGTACTCCCTCTCCCAAGCCCGGGACGATTTGCAAAAGTCGATGGGCCGGCTTACGCGGTTTGCGGAACGGATCGGCAACACGACCGAAGCGATAAACAACCCCCAATCCACGCCCTTGGCTCTGGCGGCCTTGGAAAAGGAAATTGATGAACTCAAACGCGGGGTTCGGCGGGCGGACACGGCACTCCACGATGCAGTGCTTTCGCTAACAAAGCAAACGCACGACATGCTTGCCCGGGGTTATGCAATTCGACTTGCCGGCGACCCGGAAGGAGAAGAAATCTGATGTTCCGTTATCCGGGCTCCAAATCGCACCAGTCGCGACATATCGTGAAGTACATTCCCGCAAACGTGGAACATTAGCACGAGCCGTGTCTCGGCGGCGGAGCGACTTGGCGCCGACTGATGAGCCAGGGGCGAGACTTTCAAACCGTCGAACTCAATGACCTCGACCCGTCGATCTACGGATTCTGGTCTTCCGTCCTAGACGGCAGTCACTGCATCGCCTTGAGGAGTGCTCAAGAGCGGTTCTGCCCCGAGGCGGCACACGAACAAGAGATCCGCGATGAATTCGAGGCCTGCAAGAACCGCTGGCTCACCACGGGCGATCCGTTTGCTTGGTATTTCTTGCGGCTCTACGCGTTGGGACAGTTCGTGTTCAAACCCAGCGTTCGAGCGAATGTCGCGACTTTTGACCCGATGTATCTGGGTTCCGGCATCGAGCGGGAAAGCGTCGGCACCTGGGAGGCAATACGCTCGTCGTTGGCAAGACCGGGCGTGAACCTCACCTGCAGAAACGCCCTCGAAGTCGTGACGGAGTTGGTCGAGTCTGCTGGACCCGAAACGCTAGCCTACCTCGATCCCAGTTACCCGATCGCCAGTAAACAGTACAAAATGTATCCCCACGAACTTACTCTCGGCGAGCATCATCACCTTTGCAAGCTGCTATCCCATGCTCGCTTCCGGTGGATTCTCAGCATGCCGTTCAGCGTTCTCGTGCATGACATCTACCTGAAAGACACCCGCTTTGCTCGGAGGCTGCTGCCCATGCCGCACGCGGGACACCTCGGCCGGAGCCGGACAAGAACTCGTGTTTATGAGTGGATTATTACCAATTGTGTTGACGGTTGACTCAACAGCCGCCACAGCAACGCTCCGCAACGGCGGAACGCGAAGTGAGGGATAGTTCTGCAATGGGCAGAACTGCCAGTGATTCTGGTTTCGAATGAAAGGCTGGATCGGACATGAGAAAGCGAAGAACCGATGGAGTCGGCAAGAGCAAGTACGACGCGCTCCAAATAAGAGACTTCCTTGAGCATCTGTTCGAAGAAGTCCGCGTTGCTCAGCACGAGCAACAGGGCCACAGCTTCCACAAAGAAATGTCGGAAGGGTTCGCCAAGCTAGTGTAGTGTCTCACAAATAGCTAACCGTTACGGCACTTGGCGTGTCTTCCTCTTTGAAGGAGGATGACACCGGTGCGACAAGCGATTCCCATTACGTTGACGGACGAGGAGGGAGCCACGCTGAGTACATGGGCGCGCAGCCGAACGGCGCCCGCGCGGCTGGTGACGCGGGCGCGGATCGTACTTCTGGCGGCCAGCGGACTCGAGAATCAAGCGATCGCGCAGAAGCTCGAACTGAATCGAATCACCGTCCGGCTGTGGCGACGGCGGTTCGCCGCGACGCGGCTCTCCGGCATCGAGCAGGACCGCAGCGGACGCGGTCGCAAGGCCACCAAACGACGGCGATGGAGCCGCACGATCGTGGAAACCACGCTCCATACCCATCCCCAGAACGCCACCCATTGGAGCACGCGAACCCTCGCCGAGCATCTCGGCGTCGACAAGTCGATGGTGCAGCGCGTCTGGCAGGCGCACGAACTGGCTCCGCATCGGGTGCGTACGTTCAAGCTGAGCCGCGACAAGCGGTTCATCGAGAAGCTGGTCGACGTGGTGGGCCTGTATCTGCATCCTCCGGAGAACGCCCTCGTGCTCAGCGTCGACGAGAAAAGCCAGATCCAAGCCCTCGACCGCACCCAACCGGGGCTGCCGCTGAAGAAGGGTCGTTGCGGAACGATGACCCACGACTACAAACGCAATGGGACGACCACCCTGTTCGCCGCGTTGGAGATGGCCACGGGTCGGCTGATCGGCACCTGCATGAAACGCCATCGGCACCAAGAGTGGTTGAAGTTCCTGAAACTGATCGACCAACAGACGCCGGCTCATCTCGACCTGCACCTGATCGCCGACAACTACAGCACGCACAAGAGTCCCCAAGTGAAGGCCTGGCTGGCGAAGCATCCCCGGTTCCATATGCACTTCGTTCCAACTTCGAGTTCGTGGTTAAACATGGTGGAACGCTGGTTCCGCAACATCACCACCCAGCGCATTCGACGCGGCAGCTTCGGCAACGTCCAAGTCTTGGAGAAAGCCATCGAAGACTACATCGCCGCCCACAACCACAACCCCAAACCCTTCGTCTGGACCGCCGACCTCAAAGACATCCTGCCCAAGCTCGTCCGCGCCCACCAAGCCCTCGATACGGCTAGAAATCAATGAGACACTACACTAGCAAGACAATATGGATGCTTTCTGTTACCCACGATTCATAACAAAGCTCCAGTCAGGGATGACTATCACGCCTATTCGGCGGAACGATACGGTCAGTTCTTGGAAGCCCTGGTAACGCTGACGCCGCTTTTCGAAGTTGCCCTAACGTGCGCGTCACACGGGACAACGGGCAAGATAGACATTGTTGCAATAGAGCCGGACAGTCCGCTCGACCCCTGCCGTCGAGATTATGAGAACCTCTAACTCCGACATTGACTGGTCTCTCTCTGCGATGAAGGCGTTGGCGAAAGTGCTTCCTCGCCTTCCCATTTTTGCTTTGTAACGAGAAAGGGTTTGCAATGAGTGCAATGGCGATGCTGGGAATCGGCACCAAAGTAGATGGTGGGACGCCGGAGCGGATGCGTGTTGCCTGCAGTAATTGTGAAGCCGTAGTCGGCTTCTATGCGGTGATCGACTCCTGCCTCTGCCCATCAAACGAATGCGCACACCGTGATATGCAACATTATTGCATTAAGACAGTGTGTGGCGAGTGTCATCAAATTCTCTCGGTAGACTACATGCACGCAAGTTGGACGACCGAAAAACCGTGACAGCCCGAAGGCGTGTCTGCCATGCCGCGATCATGATGGACGGGTTTGGGGCTTCTCGCAAAGGCAGCAATGTGCGATCGATGTTCGCGCGGCCGATGTCGGAGGCATTTAGACGAGCTGCAGTTTGGGCCGCTAAACTCGCCAAACGAGTTACTCTTGGAGGCAAGGCAACCCAATATGGAATCAAAACAGAGGGCGGTTAAGGGTTCGATGACCGTGAAGGAACTCATCGACGGAGTCCGCAGCGGAAAGATCACTTTGCCCACGCGACCAAAACAACCGTGGCACGACAAAGAATTGAGCGAAAGGTTCATGAAAAGCCTGACTTGCGGCCACCGCCAGGTGTGGTTCAAATGCCAACAATGTGGATTGGAGTTCATTGTTACGACACTACGCGGCGCATTGGAACTGATCGAGGCGTATGAGCCGCACCTCGGAAAAGACGGCGGGTTACCGGGCGGCTGATCGTGGGTTCCCCAGCCTGACCAATCGAGCACAACGGGCAAGTTCTCGCTCCGGTGAAACTCGAAAGGAACTCCGAATGCGTCTCCGACCAAATGGCCGAAAATCGCCCCAAGCACGTGGCCTTCAAGATCATTGTTTTCCGCGGTCAAATATATCTCTAACCCGACCTTTCCCACTTGGCCCTTGATCGACCGGCGTTCGCGGTCCGAGCGACCATCGTACGGAGACCGACCATCGGATTCCACACACTTGCCATGGGTCACCCCAAACATCTCGACAGGGAACGCCAAAGGTGGCGCCGGATACGAACCAGCCGTTCCGAGCGGCATCGCGAAAACCTGCGGCAAATCCCCACAATTTCAGCAGGCGAAATCGCCGATGCAACATGCGCAGCGCCAACCTACACGACGATCCCAAGAAACCGCAATCCATCGCGAAAAAAGAAAATCGCAAATCCGACGAGCACCAAACCCAAGACCCGATTGATGCACGCGTAGCCCCGACTTTTCAAGAACAACCGTGACCGTCCGACGAGAACCGCGACCAACATCTTCGATCCGATGAGGCAGACGTAAAGACCGAGGATGAACGCCGAAGCCGAGAGCCAACCCACGTGAGCCGCCTCAAGCAGCTTCGGAGCACCGATCACGAACCAGAACAGGTACGGATGCGGGTTGAGCAAGTTCGCCATGAACCCCTTGCGGATCGAACGTGGCTCGACCTGGGTCTCGCTTATCTCGATTTCGCGAAATCGAAAACTTCCGACGGCGAGAAAAACCAGAAATGCCGCTCCGAGCATAGAGATGACCCCGAGGATCGGTTTGAATTTCGCAAGCTGACCAACGAGAAGAACGGCGACGATGATGATCGGTGCGTCGGTCAGAGCGGGTGCGATGGCGACCTTCATGCCATCGAGGACACCGAAGCGGAGCGTTTGAGAAACCATCACGGTCGTCGTCGGACCGGGGGAGAATCCGCCCGAGAGTCCGAAGACGCAGCCTGCCGCCAGATAAGGAAGGGCTTCGGTCATCTGGGCGAGTGTATCCGAAGCGAGCCCTTCGTTCGTTACATCAACCGATCGCGTAACGTGGACCCCGGTGGCCGGGCTACCCCCCGTATCTAAGATTCTTGGTGCCATTTTGCCCCTCCGATTGGGCACCCGTTTACTTGTTCGGCTAGCTTCGTCGGTCTTTCCTTCGGATGGATCCGAGGAGGATTCATGAAGGGCACGATCGGAAAAGACTCTCCCTTTTTCGCGAAAATGAAAGCCTTTGGCGTTCGATCATCGTCGTTGAAACCGGCTGGAGGGATGGAGTAAGGCTTTGCGTTGGAGCTTCGTCCCGGTACGATGCCCGGTTGGCCAGCGAGCCTGGTGTCCGCAAGGGTCAAATCGGAACTGTTGGACGAGACTATGGCTCCTGCTGGGACGAAGCGTGGTAGCCTGGAGACTGATATGAGACGCATCAGACCTACGATCGTTGGTTCCATACTCCTGATGTACATGGCGAGCGTCCTCGTCGGTTGCAGCGCGACACAACATGCGCGGGATGTACAAGGTGGGTTGGAAGGAGACCGATTGACGGCTGGAACCGTGCAGCGCGAGATCACGAAGGGAATGAGTTCAGCCGAGGTGGCAGAGAAGCTCGGTAGCCCGAACGTCCTCTCGACTGACGAACAGGGGCGCGAGGTTTGGATTTACGACAAGTTTGCGACCGACGTGGTCTCCTCAGAGAGCGGGTGGTCGATCTTCGGCCTGGGAGGAGGCTTTGGAAACAGCGGGGCCGGCGGTGGCGGCGTCGGATTCGGCGGACGCGCAGGTGCAAGTTCCAGAAGTCAGCGAACACTCACCGTGATCGTCAAGTTTGATGAGAGCAAGAAGGTACGCGATTTTGCATACCATGCCTCGCGGTTCTGATAGGAGTTGGCGTGATGACCGGCCCGCGATCCAGAACGGTCTGTTCGCTTGGAATGATGTTTGCCCCCCTCTCTGGCTGCGCCGCGAAGCTGCCGCACGACGCGCTTGCCATGCGCCCCCAGACCATGGAACATCGTCAACTGAGCACTCGTGTATTCGACACGACCGACGAGCCAAATATTCTCACGGCAGCGGCAGGGCTTCTACAAGATCTGGGGTTCGCCATCGACCGAGGCGAAACGAATTTAGGTTTGATCGTCGCGTCCAAGGATAGAAGTGCCGTCGAAGGTGGGCAGGTGGCCGGGAAGGTTGTGATGGCCATACTGTTCCGAGCCGATGTCTCCATCGACCAGAATCAGAAATTCCGAGCGTCCGTTGTCACTCACCCGTCGAACGGCCAGGTAGCGGTGCGCGTTACGTTCCAGCGGATCGTTTGGAATGACCGTGGGCAAGTTTCCAAGCTTCAGCTGATCGAAGACCCCGAAGTCTACCAAGAGTTCTTCGAGAAACTTTCGAAAGCGGTTTTTCTGGAGGCAAACAAGATATGACCGCTCGTTTTTCTTTGGTTACGGCGGCGTTCATCGGTGTAATCGTCAGCCTTGCCTCTTGCCAATCCTCTCGCAAGCAGCTCTTGGCTTCCGAGGAAAGCCAAGTGAAACTTCGCAGCATCCAGACGCGTGCTTTCGACACGCTGGACAAGCAGGCCACGTTGCGGACGGTCATGGCTACGCTGCAGGATCTCGGATTCGTGATTGATGACGCGAACGACACTCTGGGGACGGTGAGCGCCACGAAGCTAGATCGCTACGCTTTGCGAATGACCGTTTCGGTACGCCCGCGGGGGTCGTCGCAACTGCTGGTCCGCGCCAACGCCCAATGCAATCAGCGTGCCGTGGAAGACCCGGAACCATACCAACAGTTTTTCGATTCACTCGGTAAGTCGATGTTCTTGGCGGCGCATCAGGTCGACTGAACCGAGTTTCGCCGCTCGCTCAAGGCTCGAAGACGATGCAGAGAAGCCCCACTCCGTCGAGTTCGCCCCGGTAGCGAAGTCGGGTTTGCACATGCGGAAGAGCATGTCCGAGCGGAGGCTCACGTCCGTTGCGCAAGTTGCTCGTGCGACGTGCCCTCGCCGGTCTCGGATTCGCATCGATCCACCGCGGTTCCGTGGAGAGGAGGATCGACAAAGACTTTCCTTTTTTCGCGAAAACGAAAGCATCTTGTTTTCGCTCGTCCTTCCTCAAGACATCACTGAGACACGTTCCGAGCGGTGTGGACGGACCGGTTACCACGCGGTACGGTTCGTTCGTGACAACGAGCAGACCGACATCGTTCGACGAAAGGACTTCCGCGTGAAGTGTCCGTTCTGTGCGGAAGACATCCAAGACGCCGCCATCTTGTGTCGGTTTTGCGGGGCAACAAGAACACCGACGGGCGAGTGGGTTCCTTCTGACAGATCGTCCTTTGCACCAACCCGCCGCAAGGGCACGCTCACCATCCAGAGTTCCGGCGGATTCTTTCTCCTGTCGGGCGTTGTGTCGCTCGTTTCTCTCAACTCGAAAATCCCCTTGTTCGGTGCCCTGCGAAGCGGAAACATTGCTTTCTGCTACAACGCGTTCTATGCGGCTCTCTTCCTGAGCATCGGGTGCGGCTTGATCGTGGGACGGAAGTGGGGATACCGACTTTTCTGGATCGGAACGGTCGTTTACAGCTTGGACTCGCTTGCGTTTCTATTGAACAAGAGCACGAGGGATGCTTACCTGACCGCAAGCGGTGTGACGCGGGAGGTCAGTTCCTTGCTGGACATCGGCATGTTGGATCAAGGCGTCGTGCTGGCCAGCATCGGTTCGCTGCTTTGTTGGTGGGGACTCGCTTTCTTCATCTACTTGCGACGTGATTATTTCAGAGGACCGAATGCGGGGAGCCGCGCGTTGCCAAGGTAGATCACGACGAGCGGTTCGACGCTTGAATCGCTAACCGAACTGCCCACAGCAGAACTCCTCGCACGACTCTGAGGCTGGACAGTCCCACGTGCCTTCAAGCGTGGCACGTATGTCGGCCCACTCGAATTTTCCGTGGCCCGTAAGATCCCAGATTTCCTTGAGCATGGCCAGCAATGAACCTGACAGCGAGCCGCAGGGGCACCAAGACGAAATCTCGCATCCGACGAAGCAGTGTTGCCACTTGTCCAATTGCGGCGGAGCACACTGCGTGGGACGAGGGCGATTGTTCACGAGGAACACTCCCGTCCCGAACGCGGCTGCCACGCCCACCGTCGCAACGGTTCTCGACGTGGGTTCGACGAGAAACCCGAGATCCCTACCTGTTTTGGAGAGCCGCGTCACCCATGCGAGCGGGGTGTCGGCACGGACGGAACGTGGCTGCTGAGAAACAACAGGATCGCCAGGTTCGACGCGACGTGCACTTCCAGGTTCCGATTGGGCAATCGCCGGGGCTCGCAAGAATGCCACGAAGCCGGACAACGCAAAGCCTGCGAGAATCTGGCTTCTTTTCCGCGGCGAAAATGAAAGCATTTTGCGTTTTCTCGATTTCCTCGGGAACGTCAAGGAAACAGGTCCCCCATCATCCGTCATCATTGTAAGGTTCGTTACTCGCTGACGGAATCAGGACCACCGCGCACACATGCCCACTCTCGCGGTACGATTCACCGATCTCGCCTTCGGACTGATTCAGCGGGGATCCGCGGAAGGCACGATCGACAAAGACTTTCTCTTTTTCGCGAAAATGGAAGCATTTTGCGTTCGCTCATCCTTCTTGAAGACGTCGCGGAAGCACGTTCCCATGCGATCCATTCTTAAACGGCTATAATCGTCGACAGGAGTTGGCGCGACCAGGGAAGCGAATCGAGGAATACCATGACGAATCAATCACCGACAGGCGACGACGTACGTGAGATTGTCCGTGAAGGCTACGCCGCCATCGCGGACAAGGGGAATTGGCGGAGGGACGCGAAGGCCGATTGCGGCAGCGGTGGATGCTGCGGTCCATCGACCTCGGATGCGTCCGCCCTGGCTCGCAGTATCGGGTACTCCAACGCGGAGCTGACCGCGATGCCGGACGGGGCCAACATGGGCTTGTCGTGCGGCAACCCCACGGCCATCGCATCGCTCAAACCGGGAGAAATCGTGTTGGACTTGGGAAGCGGCGGTGGGTTCGACGCCTTCGTCGCCGGACCGAAAGTCGGCCCAACTGGCAGGGTGATCGGCGTGGACATGACGCCCGAGATGGTCGCGAAGGCTCGCCGGAACACGCAGTCCTACCGCCAAGCGTCCGGCCTCGACAACGTGGAGTTTCGACTCGGAGAGATCGAACATCTTCCCGTTGCCGATGCCTCCGTGAACGTTGTAATCTCGAACTGCGTGTTGAACCTCTCGCCCGACAAGCCCCAGGTGTGGCGCGAGATCGCCCGGATCCTGAAACCCGGTGGCCGTGTAGCCGTCTCGGACCTCGCTCTGCTACGACCTCTGCCCGACGCCGTGCGTCAGATGGTCGAGGCGTTGGTCGGATGCGTCGCCGGAGCGGTCTTGATCGAGGAGACTGAAAGGATGATCCGCGAGGCCGGCCTGGGCGAGATCGCACTCACTCCGAAACCGGAGTACGTGAAGGCGATGAAGGACTGGGAGGATCCGTTGTATCGCAGAGTTGCGGAAGCGTTGCCGGTTGGCGCAACGGCGAGCGACTACATCACGAGCCTGAACATCTCGGCTCGGAGACCGGAATGACAAACGGTACGCTTCGACGATCGTTCCCGTGAATCGTTTTGAGGCTCTGAACGGCTGAGTGCAGGCTTCGTAATGGCACGCAGCGTGACCAAAACCATCCCCGCCTACTTCGACCTTGAGGTATCGCTGCTCGACATCGAGCCCCGCATCTGGCGGCGCTTCCTGATTCATAGCGAAGCAACGTTCTTGAACCTCCACCACGCCATTCAACAATCCTTTGGATGGCAGGATTGCCACCTGTACGAGTTCCTCGATGGCAAGGGCAACATGAACGACACTGGTCCGCTCTATGCCCTGAAGTTGCCGCGAATCGCACGATCGGAACATGCCGATCCGCTCGATGACGAGCCGGACGCACCCGAGGCGGGTGAAATCGAGCTTGGACAGTATTTTTCTGCGAAAGATGAACGTTGTTTCTATGTCTACGATTTCGGCGATAACTGGCAACACGTCGTCGAACTCAAGAGTATTCTGAAGTTGCCCGAGACGTTCACGCGGCGGCTGCTGGATGGAGCGAGAGCGTGTCCTCCGGAGGACTGCGGCGGAACGATGGGTTCCGACTGCGTCGAAGGCGTTGCGATGTCCATCACGCCGGAAATCCAGGCCGTACTTCGAGCGAAGGAGGGTTGCCAAAATTGCTACCTAGAAAGCGAATGCGTCCTCGATCAAGAAACAGCCAGAGACAACCTACCAGCGTTGACCTACGTCGTTCATCCCACTAGACGTCTCGACGTTGATCTCCCGGTCACCGCGGAGTATCGACAACTTATTCTCGATGGTGCGAAACAGTTCAACTTCACCGAATGGTACCAGGAAGTTCTGCGTCGAACGCTTCGCGTCATGCCCACGCTGAAGTTCTCGCAGGTCGCAAACTGCGGGTCGTGATCGGCTTGGCGAGAACTGAAATAGGTGCCGCAATTCATTCCGGATTTTCCTGGCGCGGAGAAGGAGAACGCGCTAATCGACGTTCCGGTGTACAAGACTGCTTCGCAATGGGGGTCCGTTCTCGTCGCTGACGAGGAAACGGTGTCGAGCGCGAGTTATCAGGTTCAAGCCAAGGCGGCCAACGCCGAATCGAACGCGGTATCCACGACGCTGTGGCGTTGGGGCGACGTGCGTGGCGTGACCACCGGCTCCCCGCCCGACGGCGTCGTCAACTTCATCGATGTGAACGCCGTCGTCGCGTGTTTCCAGGGTTCGCCGATCGCCCCGCCCATGTCGGCCTGCGACCTGCACCCGGCCGTTCCCAATGGGCTGGTGAACTTCCTCGACGTTTCGAGTTGCGTGGACGCGTTCAAAGGCAAACCGTACCCCTTCACGCCGTCGGGACAGTGTCCGTAGGAGTTGGGGCCTGTTGGCAAGCAACATTTGCAATCGCCCCGAAAAAACGAAACAACTGGTCGGAACGGTGGCGAAGGCGTTGAGTCCGATCATCGGCGTCAGTACGATCTCTGGTTGGGCTGCGAACGCCGTGCAAGCAAAGGCGACTTGAGGGATTTCTGATCTTCGGAAGCATCGACGTGGTCATGGACAAGCGTCGATCGGTGGGCGTTCCTCACGCACGATGGTCGCCCCACCCGAAACGGAACTGCTAATGAGCGCGGGAAGCCAACCGAGTGGGACGGTCGAATCACTGTTGCAACTCCCCGAAGCGATGCGGGAGTTCCTGACGCACCTCCCTGCGGTCGTGTACCAATGTGGGCCTCCACCGAGCTTTCCAACCACGTTCGTGAGCGACAACGTCGAAGGACAATTGGCATACAAGCCCGAAGAGTTCTACGCGGACCCCTTCTTTTGGACGAAGCATCTCCACGAAACCGATCGCCATCGTGTCTTGGCTGAGCTTGCCGCCCTTGGAGACCGCGATCGTATTACCTACGAGTACAGATTCCGCCGCAGCGACGGTGAGTATGCGTGGCTTCATGATCAGGTGTCTGTTTTGCGTGACGATCATCTTCACGTCCGCGGGGTCATCGGAGGCTGGTTCGATGTCTCTGACCGCAAACGGATGGAGATGCTCCTATCGGGCCAGGCTTTGATCCTCGATCACTTGGTAAAACGCCGCAGCCTACAGGAGTCCCTCGAACAGGTCGTTCGTTTCTTGGAGAATCAGAATCCAGGAATGGTTTGCTCGGTCCTTAGATTCGACTCGGCTACCCAAACTCTTTGCCACGGAGCCGCCCCGAGCCTGCCAGATGCATACAATCGAAAGCTCGACGGCATCAAGATCGGACCCACCGTTGGATCATGCGGAACGGCCGCTCATCGGCGAAAACGCATCGTGGTAACCGACATCGAAACCGACCCCCTGTGGGCGGGCTACCGCGAATTGGCCGCGACGTGCGGCCTGCGGGCGTGTTGGTCACAGCCGATTTTTTCTTCATCGAATCATCTCCTCGGCACTTTCGCCATGTATTACCATGAGCCGCGTGGACCGACCCAGGGTGAGCTGCGGCTCATCGAGCAAGCCGCAGGCTTTGCCGCCCT
>ORJL010032461.1_pt1 | contig 14388 bp, 17 predicted proteins | sample 1779941 | NCBI WGS metagenome assembly ORJL01 (sample SAMEA104232317, study PRJEB22302) | groundwater metagenome | biome: forest; feature: aquifer; material: groundwater | place: USA | collected 2011-08-07 | depth 5.8 m
CGCCTTCTTGCTGTGGGGTGAAACCAGCCGAACAGCGACCTAGTTCACGGGCTCCAGGCACCACCGCCTACCAGATAATGGGGTAAACGCCTTTCTTTACCGCCCAGCCTAGCTATGTTTTCGGCTCATGAAAGACGCACAGCGAGACTGTTTAGTAAGTCGTTGGTCGAGCTGGTCGAGACCACGCCCGTCCCTTCGGCTTCGCTCAGGACAGGCTTCTCGAACTGGCTCGAAGAACTGGCTAAATAAACACTCTCAATCAGCGACATCGTGAGGTGGGCTGTTAACCGCAGTGCACCATCGGGTCCGCCGTTGCCGCCCTTGTGGCATGGCATCGGAAGTACCGCATTGAGGCGAAGGATCCCACAGAAAACCAGCACTTGGGGTTGAACCGTTCCTACACTTGGGAGTGAGGTGGCGCCCTTCGTGCTGGTCATTTTCATTCTACCGCGAAACTATTGCAACAGCATAAAAGACGACGGCAGATAGGGCTGTGAAAGCACCAAGAGGTTGAGAACTCGGTTTCGGGGCGATGAGTCAGTCTTTCTGGTAGCGGAATTCCAACAACGCGCTGGGGGCTTTTCGGAGATGTGTCACTATGATCCCTCAAAAACATCCCCCACAGCACCGCTGCACCATTCGCTTGACAACCACTACACCGACACCTAGACTCACATCGACCGAGGCCCTGCGGCATGAAAGAACAGAATCATAGGGGAGAATTTGTTGGAAATCACTATTAACAACCTGCTATTGGCGGTCTTGTTCGCGCTGGTGGGGTTCATATTGCTTCTTGGCGGCTACCGGATTTTCGACGCGATGACCCCCACGGACCTCAACGCGAAAATCTTCGAAGAAGGAAACGTGGCGGCGGCGGTCCTGGCAGGGGCTTTTATAATTGGGCTTGCGATCGTAGTGGCAGCGGCCATCCACGGGTGATAAGATCGCAAAGACACGCCAGATTCAGATTAACTCCTAGCCTGAATAAGACAAGGCCTATTCATTCCATCCTCACCCACTTCACGAAGGCGCGTACGCGTAACAACAGAAGTGGGTCGCCGCAGCTTTAGCAGGCCCGCACAAACATGAACACAAAGAAATCCGGCAAGGTTACTTTGATATTAGTAAGCTCCATTGCCGTCGGTATCGTCGCCGCCTGCTCCCCAACACAGTCGAGGGCCTGCGTAGACCCGAGCGGAGCTGTGGTTGACAGTAGATCCTGTGATTCCGGCCTGCCCGCTTATTTTTGGTACTATGGCGGCTTATACAGAGGGGGTTACGCCTCTGGCGGAAGTTACCAGCCGTCCCCCGGGGTGGCATATAAGCCTGCTACGTCGAACGTCGCCAGGGGTGGCCTTGGAACGACCGCAAGCGCCGGGAATTCCTCCGTAGCTTCCTGATGAAAAGGGTGAGTACCAGTCCCAGGCCCGACTGGGAGGAGAAGGTGGAAAAGGTCGGCCTGACCTTTCACCATACGGTGACCAAAGAGGGAACCAGCGCAGTCTATTGGGATGAGTCTGCCTATTACTCCTTTGCGTCCTACGAAATCGATGAACTGGAGCAGGCCACCAACGAACTTCAGGAACTGTGCTTGAAAGCAGCCCAGTACGTCATAGACAAAAACAGGTTTGAGGACTTGCGCATCCCGCCCTCAGCAGTCCCACTGATAAAACAAACCTGGGAATCGGAACCACCCTCTGTCTATGGCAGGTTCGACCTGGCCTACGACGGCAAGTCCCCACCCAAACTGCTGGAGTACAACGCGGACACCCCCACGGCCTTACTGGAGGCGGCCGTGGCTCAATGGTACTGGCTGCAAGAGCTGTTTCCAGGCAAAGACCAGTTCAACTCCATCCACGAACGTCTTGTGGAACAGTGGAAGGCCGCAAGGCCAAACATCAAGGAACCCCTCTATTTTGGGTACGCCGACAATCCCGACACGGAAGACGAGATGACCATTCATTACCTGAGGGACACGGCCGAGCAGGCCGGGATCAGGACATCTTTCTTACTGATGCGGGACCTGGGGTGGGACAACGATCAAAAGTGCTTTGTGGACATGGACAGCAAGAAGATCGAGAGCATTTTTAAGCTTTATCCTTGGGAATGGGTCATCCGTGAGGAATTCGGTAAGCACGTCTTGGATACGTATAGAAAAACGGTCTGGATAGAGCCCATTTGGAAGATGCTTCTGGCCAACAAGGGGATTCTGGCCATCTTGTGGGAACTCTTTGGGGGCCACCCCAATCTGGTGGAGGCCCAGATAGGGTACGAGTTCGGAATGAAGGAGTACGTGAGAAAACCCCTGCTGGGACGGGAGGGCGCCAATGTCTTCATCAAGACTCTGGACGGGGCGGTTGAGAACCCAGGCAACTACGGAGAAGAGGGCTACGTTTATCAGGAGTTCGTCAAGCTCTCCGACTTTGACGGCTTTCACCCGATAGTCGGTAGCTGGGTGATAGCCGGAGAGTCCGCGGGTATAGGTATACGAGAATCGGACGGGCTGATCACCAACAACCTGAGCAGGTTCGTGCCGCACCTTATGGAGTAAAATCACCGAGCCTATCGAGAAGCTTGTCCTGAGCCGGTTCGAAGGGACGGGCGTACCTCTCGACAGGCTCGAGGTACGCCGTTGCTGGACAGTCTCTCACTGAGCATTCCTGCAGCGTAGACCTTATGTAGATTTCCAGCCCAGGAGCATTGCCTTCGACAAGGATGGGCGGGAATAATTGCAGCCACCTTTTATGAAACAGTTACTACGGTAGGTAGTGGTTCAGTTTCACCGAGCCGCTCATCCTTCGACAAGCTCAGCTCAGGATGAGCGGCGTTATGGTTCCCTTCGGCTGTGCTCTCGCCCAGGCGAGTCGCCTCTGGAGACAGGGTAAACTGTCGGCTCACCATGAGCGGGGAAATTCTCTTCCAAACAAACTGAACCACTACCTACGGTTCAAGCTGTTGACACCCTCTTGGCACCCATGCTAGGCTAACATCCACAACTTAATAACAAATCTCTTATCGAGAGCGGCGGAGGGATACGGCCCTTTGAAGCCCAGCAACCGGCCAGCAATGGACACGGTGCTAAATCCGGCAGAGCTTTCTGCAAGATGAGAGGTCATTAGACCAACCTCTTCCTCATGCAGAAGAGGTTTTGTGTTTTCGGGGAGTTCCCATACACCATGAGATACCGGCGTTTCTATAGCGGCTTTGCAGGCCCCTGTCCCAGCACAGGCGGCCCCACCCAGATGTGCCTTTAGGCCACCCCCCAGCTGACATTTCTTCCCTTGCGTTCTGTCATTTAGGAGGCGAATCGTGTCCTTTGTAACTGCGTTGCGCTGCCGTGAGTGCGGCCGACGCTATCCCCTAGACCCAATACATGCCTGCGAATTCTGTTTTGGCCCCCTTGAGGTCGCCTATGACTATGAGGGTATCGCCAAGGCGGTGACCAGAGAGAGCATCGCCCGGGGGCCGCTGAGCATCTGGCGCTATAAAGACCTGCTCCCCGTCCTGGGCGATGACGTAGTCGACATCAACGCCGGCTTCACTCCGCTCATCAAGTCCAAGCGTCTGGGCGATGCCCTGGGCCTGGACAACCTCTACATCAAGAACGACTGCGTGAACCCCACCTACTCCTTCAAGGACCGTGTGGTGGCGGTGGCTTCCACCCGTGCCCGGGAGCTGGGCTTTGATGTCCTGGCCTGCGCGTCCACCGGCAATCTGGCCGGGAGCGTGGCCGCTCATGCCGCCCGCGCGGGCATGGACGCCTACATCTTCATCCCCGCCGACCTGGAGCAGGGCAAGGTGCTGGGCGCAGCCATCTACGGCCCCACCCTGGTGGCCGTGGAGGGCAGCTACGACCAGGTGAACCGCCTCTGCAGTGAGCTTGCCGACCACTATCCCTGGGCATTCGTGAACATCAACGTGCGTCCCTACTACGCAGAGGGCAGCAAGACCCTGGCCTATGAAGTGGCCGAGCAACTTGGCTGGCGCGCCCCGGACTGCGCGGTGGTCCCCCTGGCCTCCGGTTCCCTGTTCACCAAGATTTACAAGGGCCTGAAGGAACTCCAGCAGATTGGCATTCTGGACGAGGTGCCCACGCGCATGATGGCTACCCAGGCCGACGGCTGCTCTCCCATCGTGACGGCGTACAACGAGCACACCTTCAACATCCGGCCGGTGAAGCCCAACACCATCGCCAAGTCGCTGGCCATCGGCAACCCCGCCGACGGCTACTACGCGCTGAAGACCATCGAGGAGTCGAAGGGTTCTGCCGCCTCCGTCAGCGACGACGAGGTCATTGAGGGCATACGCCTTCTGGCAGAAACCGAGGGTATCTTTGCCGAGACTGCGGGCGGCGTGGTCATTGCCGGTCTGAGGCATCTGGTGAAGTCTGGCGCAGTCCGCAGGAACGACCTCACCGTGGCCTACATCACCGGCAACGGCCTCAAGACCCAGGAAGCCGTCGCCAACCACGTGACCCAGGCCATCACCATTAAACCTACCGTGGCTGCATTCCAGGAGGCCATTGAGTCCCACAAACCCAAGGCCAAGGTCCTGGTCAGTTAAGCCGGCCCCATCCCGCAATGGAACGAGTCAGCCGAAAGGAGTGTACCGTATGTCAAAACGCAGGGTCATGTTCACCTTTCCCCAGGGCCTCATCACCGAGCCGGTCATCTATAACCTGGGCCACAAGTTCAAAGTGGTCACCAACATCCGCCGCGCCGATGTCACCGAAGACCACGGCTGGGTTGTCCTAGAACTGGACGGCGACCCCGAGTCCATAGACATAGGACTCAAATGGGTGAGCGATCTGGGCGTCCAGGTGAACGCAATGGACGGAGATGTGGTGGCAGGATAACCGCCATAATTGTTTTCTGCGGTGATCAAGTACTCCCTCCCTTGAGGGGAGAGAGTTAGAGGGAGGGTGAAACGAGCCTTGATTCGACTCACCCTCACCCCATCCCTCTCCCTTGAGGGAGAGGGTGAGCCAAACTCAGGAACTGAAACCAAGAAGAAAGCAGGTTCCCTCAGGAAAGGAGTCGTTAGTAACTATGGAAATCAAAGTCAGAATCCCAACCCCGCTGCGGCCGATAGCCGGCGGCAAAGACGTCGTCAGCATCGTCAGTGACGACCTGCGCGAGTGCGTGGAGACCCTGGAACAGCAGTATCCTGGGCTAAAAGACCGCCTCTGTGACGAGACGGGCGAAATACGGCGCTTCGTCAACATCTACGTGAACGGTGAGGATGTGCGCTTCCTTAGCGGTCTGAGCACCCCCCTCAAATCCGGCGACGAGGTGAGCATCGTGCCGGCGGTGGCTGGCGGCTAACCTCGCGTTAACCAGACTTCTCATGTTCATATCTCTAAAGACGCCAGCTACCCTCAGAACAAAGCGCCTAACTCTTGCCAAGGGCTGATAAACTTTATATAATAAACTTACTTAGTCGATTAATTGTCACGCAGTGACGCCCATGCTAAAATGCTTACTCGGTGAATCAACATTATGGCGGGAACAGATAGAGCATCAGTATGAAGCTCTCCATGAAGGGCGATTACGGGATACGGGCGCTGGTGGACCTGGCGGAGCACTATGGCGAGGGTCCGGTGCAAAGCCGGGACATCGCCCAACGGCAGTACATTCCAGAGCCGTATCTTGATCAGCTTCTCACGGTGCTCCGCAAGGCTGGACTGATCCACAGCCGTCGCGGTCCACAGGGGGGGCACATCCTCGCCCGTGAGCCTTCAGAGGTGAACTTAGGAGAGGTCATAGCAAGTCTGGAAGGCTCGATTTCGGCCATTGGCTGCCTGGACGGCACTTTTGATTGCTCGCTCTCCGGGCGGTGCGGGCAGCAGGAGATCTGGGAGATCGTCACAGAGACCAGCAAGAAAGTGCTGGAGGCGACCTCAATTACCAACCTGTTGGAGCGCCAGAGGGCGCGCCTGCAGCGGCAAATGTATTATATTTAGACCTGAGTTCTACACGGGGAAAAACGTGCGAAAACTGGTAGCAGACAACATCCTGGACCTGGTGGGCAACACGCCAATGGTGCGGCTCAACCGCATCGTTCCCGCGGGAAGCGCTACGATTCTGGCCAAAATGGAGGAGATGAACCCCGCAGGCAGCGTGAAAGACCGCATCGCCCTCTCCATGATTGAGGCGGCGGAGGCCAAGGGGCTTCTCAAGCCTGGCGCCACCATAGTAGAGCCAACCAGCGGCAACACCGGCATCGGCCTCGCCATGGTCGCCGCAGTCAAGGGTTATCGCCTGATCCTCACCATGCCAGAAGACATGAGCATAGAGCGCAGGCGCCTCCTGAGCCGCTTTGGGGCAGAACTGGTGTTGACCCCGGCTCTGGAGGGCATGACCGGCGCGGTGAGCGCCGCCCAGGAACTGCTGCGAGGGAACCCGGGCTATTTCATGCCACAGCAGTTTGAGAACCCGGCAAACCCTGAGATCCACCGGCGCACCACCGCCAGAGAAATCCTTGAGGCGACGGCTGGCCGCATCGATGCGTTTGTGGCAGGCGTCGGCACGGGCGGCACTCTTACAGGCGTCGGTGAAGTGCTGAAACAGGAGATTGCGGGCGTAAGAATCGTGGCTGTTGAGCCCGCCCGTTCTCCGGTCTTGCAGGGCGGCAGAGCCGGTCTTCACGCCATTCAGGGCATTGGCGCCAGCTTCGTCCCAGGTGTCCTCAACACCGCAATCATTGATAACATCATCAGTATCGAAGATGAAGAAGCCTTGGAGATGTCCTTGCGGCTGGCCCGAACAGAGGGGCTGCTGGTGGGGGTGTCTGCCGGCGCAAACGTTTGTGCCGCCCTCAGGGTGGCGCAGGAGTTAGGTGCAGGCAAAATAGTTGTGACCGTGCTCCCTGACACCGGAGAGCGCTATCTGAGTCTCTCCATTGGAGACGAACAGTCGAGTGTGCATCAAGGCCAGACTGGCCCGCAACCTTCTCAATTGAGACGCTAGCAAGGAGGGGGAAGGATATGTCAATCAGCGTGTATATACCTGGGCCATTCAGGTCTGCCACAGGCAACCTAGCAAAAATAGAAGCGGATGGCACTAACGTTGAAGAGGTGCTGAAAGAGGTCGGACGCAAGTATCCCGGCATCAAGAGCCTCGTCTTCGATATGACCGGCGACGTCGCAGATCATGTCGCCATCTTCGTCAATAGCCGGGACATCGGCACCCTGCAGGGCAAGAACACCTCTGTTGCCGACGGCGATGAAGTCTCCATTGTGCCGGCCATGTCCGGGGGGGCCATCGGCTGGACCGAGGAGCAGATCCAGCGGTACAGCCGGCACATTGTCATGCCACAGGTCGGCGGGAAGGGCCAGCGCAAGCTGCTCAACGCCAAGGTGCTGCTGGTGGGCGCGGGCGGTCTCGGCTCACCTACGGCTATGTACCTGGCCGCAGCAGGCGTCGGCACCCTCGGCCTCATCGACGCGGACGTCGTCGACCTCTCGAACCTGCAGCGCCAGCTTCTCCACGACACCAATGACGTGGGCCGCCCAAAAGTCGATTCAGGCGCGGAGCGCATCCATGATCTGAACCCGGACGTGAACGTGGTGAAATATCAGACGCTCCTCACCTCCGATAACGCCATGGAAATCATCAAAGACTTCGACATCGTCATCAATGGCTGCGACAACTTCCCCACCCGCTACCTGGTCAACGACGCATGCGTGTTTTTGCGCAAACCCCTGGTGGACGGCAGCATCCTTTTCTTCGAGGGACAGGCGTCAGTCTACCTGCCAGGTCAGGGCTGCTACCGCTGCCTCTATCCCGCGCCGCCGCCTCCCGGCATGGTGCCAAGCTGCGCCGAGGGCGGCGTGCTGGGAGTGCTGCCGGGCATCATCGGTTGCATCGACGCCATCGAGGCCATCAAGCTCATCCTGGGCCTTGGCGAGCCGCTCGCCGGCAGGTTGCTGCTCTTTGACGCGCTGAAGATGGAGTTCCGCCTGATGAAGCTGCGGCGTGACCCACAGTGCCCGGTGTGCGGCGACAACCCCACCGTGACAGAGCTCATCGACTACGAAGAGTTCTGCAACGGCGTGTCCCCGGCTGCCGCGATTGCGGCAGGCCTTGCTGGCGACGACTAATCCAGGGAGGAGGGCACAGCTAACGATGACGCACACTGTCTGGTTCTCTTTCGACCTCGGGGTCACTGGTGATTACGAAGGAATGTATACGTGGCTTGCCCGCCAGAAAGCGGAGGAGTGTGGCGATAGCATGGCAGTCTTCAAGTACGAGCACACTGGAGACCTCATCGCAGCCATCAAGAGGGATATTCGTGACAACGTGGGTATCGATACGAAGAAATGTAGAGTCTACGTAATTCGACTCGTTGAAGGCAAAATGAAGGGTAGCTTCATCTTCGGTCAACGGCGCAGGGCACCGTGGGCGGGTTACGCTGAAACTGGTGACCAAGCCGATGATACGAGTGACTAGCTTCGCTCGCACGGTCCTCGTCGACACCGGTTTCTGGTATGCCCTCTGGGAACCGGGGGATGCTTACCATAATCAAGCTCTCGAAAGGGAACACTTCTTATCGAGCATGAACGTATTAGTGCCGTGGCCATCCCTATATGAGACGTTCAATACCCGTTTTGTTAAGAACAAAATAGCCGTTAGAAATTTCGAGGCATTGCTCCGAAAAACACACGTTGTTCAGATACCCGACGAGCCATACCGAGAAAAAGCTCTCACGGCCACGGTCAGTATGGCTCTCAATTCTTCAAGAAGCATTTCTTTGGTTGATATGGTGATTCGACAAATCTTGGAAGATGTTTATGTGCGCAAGCATGGGCTCTTAACTTTTAATCCAGGCGATTTCAGTGATCTGTGCAGAAGGCATCAAATAGAAGTGTTATGACTCCTCGATAACAAACATAGACGACCAACAATCGCGGTTACGGCTGGTTATGATACACAATGGGGGGAGCCCCAGCCATCAGGGTCTCCCCCCAAGCTTACTCTCAGGAGGAACTACATGGCAGTGGAAGTGCGTGTGACTGCGGTCCTGCAGCAAGTGGTGGGTGGCGTCAAGACTGTGCAGGGCGAGGGCGGCACGGTGTCGGAGCTGCTGGACGACCTGGAGCGCAGGTACCCTGGTTTCAAAGCCCAGGTCATGGCCCAGGATGGTCAGTTGCACCGGTTTGTGAACATCTACAAAAACGACGAGGACATCCGTTACCTTGGGCAGCTTGGCACCGCTGTCGCCCAGGGAGACGTCATCTCCATCCTTCCCGCGTTGGCGGGAGGGTTTGCCTAGAGGGTCTTTGACAGACTCGTCTCAGGGCCGTCTACGCTATGCCTCTCGATAATATCCTCGGCGCCATCGGCAACACTCCCCTGGTGGAGCTCAAGCGCATGAGCCCCAATCCCAGAGTGCACATCTTTGCCAAGCTGGAGGGACAAAACCCCACCGGTAGCCTGAAGGACCGCATCGCCCAGTACATGATCCAGGCCGCGGAAGCATCGGGCGAGCTTACCCACGACCGTACGATCCTGGAGGCCACCAGCGGCAACACCGGCATCGCGCTGGCCATGATCGGGCGCTTCAACGGCTACAAGGTGAAGGTGGTCATGCCGGAGAGCGTGAGCGAAGAGCGCCGTGAGATGCTGGAAGCCTATGGCGCCGAGGTGGTGCTGAGCGACGGCGCTCAGGGCAGCAACGGCTCGATCCGCGTTGCCCTCAAAATGGGCGAAGAAGACCCGAACTATTTCATGCCCTATCAGTACGGCAATCCCAACAACCCGCGCGCCCACTACGAGACCACAGGGCCGGAAATCCTCAGGGAAGTGCCTCGGGTTGACGTCTTCATCGCGGGACTGGGCACGGGCGGCACGCTCATGGGCGTTGGCCGCCGTCTCAAAGAACAGAATCCCAGGACCAGAGTCCTGGCGGTGGTGCCCCACCCCGGTGACCTGGTGCAGGGTCTGCGCAGCCTCGATGAAGGGTTCATCCCGCCAATTCTGGACCAGTCGCTTCTGGACGGCCGTTTTGTCGTTGCCAGCAAGGAAGCCTTCTCCGTGACGCGCCAGCTCATGGAGAAAGAGGGCATCTTTGCCGGCATCTCCTCCGGTTCCGTGGTCTACGCCGCCATGCGGGTGGCCCAGCGTATGGAAGAGGGCAACATCGTCGCGCTGCTTGCAGACGGCGGGTGGAAGTACCTGAGCACCGGCCTCTGGACCCACACAGAAATGGCGGACCAACCAGGCTTAGACAACAATATCTGGTGGTAGGTATGGCCTCTGCCGCAGCAGCAAAACCCAGCTCTTTTCTTCATCCCTGGCTCAACGGCTCAACGCCCCTTGGCCTGCTTGCCCTCGCTGTGGTTCTCCTAGCCGCCTACTTTTTCAACCTCCAGAGCCCGACCTTCGCGGTAATGTGGCTTTTTGGCCTTGCCTTTGGCGCCACGCTGCAGCGATCCCGCTTCTGCTTCACCTCTTCCTTCCGCGACCTCTTCCTCATGCAGGACGGTCGGGTCATGAAGGCAATCATTGGCGGCATGGCCGTGGCGACCCTGGGATTTGCGCTGGTGATGTACAATCTCGTGCCCAACCTGGCAACGGGGAGCTTCCCCATCAACGCCGCGATCACGCCGGCGGGCTGGCACATCCTCTTTGGCGGAGCGGTCTTCGGCCTGGGCATGGTGCTGGCCGGCGGCTGTGTCTCCGGTTCCTGCTATCGCATCGGCGAGGGCTACGTTGGCTCCGGGGTTACCCTCCTCGGCATCCTGGTCGGCCTCGCGCTCCTGGGCCACACCTGGGCCTGGTGGTGGAACAACGTCATCCGCTTCCAACCACGGGTCTGGCTGCCTCAATGGTTCGGCTGGGGCGGGTCCATCGTCCTGACCCTGGGGGCGCTGGGAGCGCTCTATCTCATCGTCCTCTGGTGGGAGTCCAAGGGTGGCATGACCGTCGGTGGGGCCAGCGCCCGCCATGATCAGCCAACCACCTTTGCCGAAAAGCTTGAGGACATGCGGCGCGGCATCTTGGTGCGCGCCTGGCCCGTTGGCCTGGCGGGCATCGGCCTCGGCGTCCTCAACACCCTGGAGTACCTCTTTCTGCGCCCCCTGGGCGTCACAGGCGAGATCATGCGCTGGGCCGACGGCGCCTCTGGCTACGTTGGCCTTGGCTTTGGCAGCCTCATGGCGGTGGGTGAGGACCTTGGGGCCTGCGCCCTTCCCGCTTCCGGCGATTTCCTTTCCTCCGGCCTCATGCTCACGGGAGGCCTGATAGCCGGCTCTTTTGTCGCCGCGTTGCTGGCGGGCGAGTTCAAGATCAGAGTGCCTCGCCAGAGGATCCGGTTTGGCCAGTCTTTTGTCGGTGGCATCATGATGGGCTACGCGTCCGGGCTCGCCGCAGGGTGCACCCTCGGCGGCTTTTTCTCCGCCATCCCGTCCTTGTCCTTGGCCGGCTGGATTTTTGGCGGGGGCCTTGCCCTGGGCGCCTATGCAGGCGTGCAGGTGATCAAACGTCTTTAGGAATGGGCTATTCCCCCGGTAATCCTTGTGCCGTAGGACGTAGGGGCGCAGCATGCTGCGCCCCTACCACAGGACTCTTCAGATCGAAGATCCCGCAGGGGGTCTGAACGACCTATCACATTACGAGCGGATTTTGAGACTGCAACTAGCCCCCATTGTAGTCATAGAGTAAAATAGAAGTTGATCCTACGAGGCATAGTTGATAAAGTAGACTAAGTTAGAGGTTTTTGGAGGCGCCATGACCAGCAAGCAGGAGACCATCGTTGAAGTAGACGTGCGTGGCGAAATCTGTCCCTTTCCCATGATGAAGGCAGTGGAAGCCATGAAAAAGGCAAAACCCAATGAGGCCATCCAGATGATCATCGACCACGCCCCCGCCCTTGAGACCATCCCCACACAGGCCGTCCGCTTGGGCTGGGAATGGGAAGTAGAAGAAACAGGTTCACCGGAATGGCGCATGACCCTGCGCCGCAAGTCCTAAGGAAAAAGGAACAAGACCACCATGAAGGCATTCTTTCGGAATCTTACCGTCCTGTCCAGCGCCGTTGCGGCGATGGCTCTGCTCGCCGCGTGCGCGTCATCGCAACCCGCCGCCCCTGCCGCTCAGCAGCCGCGGCCGGGCGAGAGCAACAAGCCTGCAGACACGCCGCAGCCCGCCGGCTACGCCCGGCCGGAGCTCTTGGTCGAGACGGCCTGGCTCGCCACCAACCTGAACGATCCAAAGCTCCGCATCCTGGATGTGCGCGCTGCCGACAAGTACCAGCAGGGCCACATTCCAGGCGCAATCAACCTGAACTCGGGCCTGCTTGATCAGAAGTACGGCGAGGTCCAGGACGTGGCTCCCGCTGAGAAGGTCGGGGAAGTCCTTGGTAACCTGGGCGTCGGCAGCGACTCCAAGGTTGTCATCTACGACGATGCCAGCACCTTGAGCGCCGGGCGTGTTTTCTGGGTCATGGACTACTACAGCCATCCCTCTCTGGCCATCCTGAACGGTGGTTATCCAAAGTGGGAGATTGAGAAGCGCGAGGTCACACGGCAGGCCGCGAAGGTGGAGCCAGCCAAGTTCATCGCCAAGGCAGACGCCAGCAAGCGGGCGGACGCAGCCTATATCAAGGCCAACCTGGGTAAGAGTTCGGTATCGCTCTGCGACGTCCGCTCTCCCGATGAGTACACGGGCAAAGACGCGCGTGCCAATCGCGGCGGCGCTATCCCCGGCGCAGTCAATGTGGACTGGACAAACAATGTAACCACGGGCGACACCCCTCAGATGAAGCTGGCCTCAGACCTGAAGAAGCTGTATAGCGAGGCAGGCGTCACGCCAGAAAAAGAGGTCATCACCTACTGTCAAACGGGCGTCCGGGCGGCTCAGGCCTACTTTACCTTGAAGCTCCTGGGATATACTAACGTCCGTAACTATGACGGCTCCTGGCAGGAATGGGGCAATGACGCGAGCCTGCCTCTGGAGAAAAAGGGCGGTTAGCTAGCCGGCCTCTGGGAAAGGAGAAACGATTGGCGGATTACGCCAGAAAAGATTTCCTGGTAAGCGCTGAGTGGCTTGCCGGTCACATAGACGATCGGGGGCTGCGGGTCATCGACGCGCGGGGGGCCAACCGCTACAGTGAGGGGCATATCCCCGGCGCGGTCAACCTCCCTGTGGCGCGCATAGACGACCCGTCCGCCGCCGTGCGTTCATCCTTACTGCCGCCCGACCGCTTCGGAGCGTCCATAGGACGCCTCGGCATCGGGAACGGTGATTCCGTTGTTATTTACGACGACGGCCCCGGCCTCATGGCGGCCCGGCTCTTCTGGGCGATGGACTACTACGGCCACGAGAAACTGGCAATTCTCAATGGCGGCATTGTCCGCTGGGTTGCAAAAGGTCATCCTGTCACGATGCAGGCCGCCGCGCCTGAGACAAAACTGTACACTGCCACCCCGCATCCCGAACGCGGCGCAACCAAGGACGAGGTCAAGGCCCGCATCGGAAAGGCCGACGCTGTGCTCCTGGACGTGCGCTCCCTGGAGGAATACACCGGGGAGATGGTGCAGGCCATGCGCGGGGGTCACATTCCCGGCGCAAAGTTTCTTGAGTGGACCACCGCCCTGAATGACGGCGCTGTACCCGGCTTCAAAGGCGCTGAGGAACTCTCCAAGCAGCTCACCGCCGTGGGGGCCACTCCCGACAAAGAGGTCGTCACCTACTGCCAGGGCGGCGTGCGGGCAGCCCACACCTACTACGTGCTGCGGCTTCTTGGCTATGATAACGTGCGGAACTATTCCGGCTCCTGGGGAGACTGGGGCAATGACCCTTCCCTCCCCACAGAGCAGGGTGGATAATAACAGAGAGTATTGGGAGGTTTTGAGATGGCTGAACAAGCGCTGGATTTGACTATCGTAAAGCTTGACCCTTCCGTCGGCGTGAATGAAGAGCTTGACCTGCGTGGCGAGGTGTGCCCCTACACCTTCGTGAAGTCCAAGCTCGCACTGGAAGAGATGGAAGTGGGCGACGTACTGCGCGTGCTCCTGGACCACCTTCCTGCGGTGGACAACTGCCCCCGCAGTTTCAAGAACGAGGGACAGGAGATCCTGGGCGTGGAGCCGGTCAATGAGTACGAGTGGACGGTGACCGTCCGCAAGGTGCACGACTAATAGCGTAGCTCAGAGCTTGTGAGTTTTTTCCGAATCGAGGTCCAAAGCCGAAAAATCCGTACCTGGATTCCGGTCGAAAAGGCCCCAGAAGGGCATTTCTTCACAAACTCTCAGAAGGTGTGGACAAAGTAAAGAACTTGTGGCATCCTTCTCGTAGTATACGAGGGGGTGTCACGTGGATTCGACTGCAACGGGGCCTGGTAACGTAAGCCAGCGCGGACGTCCGCAGAAGTTGGCGCCCGCGGAGA
>ORJL010626612.1_pt1 | contig 14388 bp, 15 predicted proteins | sample 1779941 | NCBI WGS metagenome assembly ORJL01 (sample SAMEA104232317, study PRJEB22302) | groundwater metagenome | biome: forest; feature: aquifer; material: groundwater | place: USA | collected 2011-08-07 | depth 5.8 m
CTCGCTGTCCGCCACCTTCCAGGTGCTGGCGTGGCGCAGCGAGAAGCCAAAGGTCTGGTCCTCGTATGTTGCGAATGAGGCCGGCACGACGATAGACGTAGCAGGCACCGTTGGGGTTGCGACCGGCGCAGCGACTGTAGGCGTAGGCGTAGCCGTCGGTGTAGGCGTTGCAGTGGTCGTTGGCAGCGGCGTTGGCGTCGGCGTGGGTACGGGCGTGTTGGTCGCCGTCGGCTCTGCCGTAGGCGTCGGCGTTGGGGCGGGAGAGCTGCACGCGGCGGCAAATAGGCCGGCCACGAGGATAAGGCTCAGCATTACAGTCGTTTTCAAGTCGTCCTCCAAAGGGGCAGGTGCGCCGCCGACAAAACTGGCTAGCAGCTATCCTAGCAGATAGCCAACGCCCAGCATAGGTAAGAACGTACGAGAAGGCCACGTTGTCTGTTGCCTGTTTCGCAACCAACTGAACAGGTTGCATGCACAGAAACACCACTGTCCTCGTTCCGTTTGCTTTGGCGTGTTATTCAATCCCCCGACTAAAGTCGGGGGTTAACCCAAGCCAAACCTGGCACTTTAGTGCCAGGACACAAAACTACCCCAGCCAAGCAAACGGTACCACTGTCCTCGTTTCCTTGACGCTCCACACAACCCATGCCAGAATTGGGCATCCTGCTGGCTATAGGAGGCTACAGGAGAGGACTCCCAACGTCATGGGGGAAGCCTTACTTTGCAGGAAAAGCCCATGATACCGTACGGAAGGTGCAGTCCCGACGTCTCGGGACTGCCGGGGGTCTGTCCCGACACCGTCGGGACAGATTCAATCTTCCCCCGCTGCGGAATTGGGGGTTCGGGGGCGTCCCCCGAATCTATTCTTCCCCCTTCCCTTCAGAGCCTGTCCTTGAGTCCCGATTGAATCGGGACGAAGAAAAGGAGGCCAGGGGAATGGTAGGGAAAGTGCAGGAAACTGCGTTTTCTGCCGGGAGTCTGAGGGTGTCCCTCAGATATAAATCTTTCCCCCTTCCCTGAAGGGAAGGGGGCCAGGGGGTTAGGTGGCGCTGCCAGGCCAGGGCGCTTATACGCAGAACCTCTGGCTCAGGACACAACGGGTCAGGACACTGGCGGGGACAGGGGACAGATGTGCGCAAACTAACCAGCTCCGTGCTGGACATCATAGGCGACACGCCACTGGTGCGGCTGGGGAGCCTGGAGCTGCCCCGGTCTGGACAGGTGTGGGCCAAGGTAGAGAGCCTGAACCCCAGCGGCAGCGTCAAAGACCGCGTGGCCTTGGCCTTGGTGCGCGAGGCGGAAGAGCGCGGCGCGTTGTCCCAGGGGAGCGCCATTGTGGAGGCCTCCGCGGGCAACATGGGCGTCTCCCTGGCCATGGTGGCCGGCGCCCTCGGCTACAAGCTGCACGTATTCATGCCCGAGGGCGTGGCCCTGGAGCGCCGCCGTCTGGTGGTGCGCTATGGAGCCGAGGTACACCTGACGCCCTCCAACATGGGCATGGCCGGAGCTACCATGGCTGCCAAGCGACTGATGGGGCGTAACGCCAGCGACGTTGGGCTAGACCAGTTCACCAACGCCGCTGCCGTCAGGGCCCACCGTGAAGGCACAGGCGCCGAGATATGGGAGGCCGCCCAGGGCAAGGTAGACGCCTTTGTAGCGGGCGTGGGCACCGGCGCGACCCTCATGGGCGTGGGACAGGCCTTGCGAGCCGGCAATCCCGCCGTCCTCCTTGTCGCCGTGGAGCCTTCCACCTCGCCCCTGCTCAGCGAAGGGCGGGCCGGTGATCACGGCATCGCCGGCATCGGCGCAGACTTCGTGCCCCCGCTCCTGGACCGCAGCCTGGTGAGCGAGGTAGCCACCGTGAGCACCCAGGAAGCCTCGGACATGGCTGTGCGCCTGGCTCGCGAGGCCGGCCTGCTGGTCGGCGTGTCCTCCGGGGCCAACGTGGCCGCCGCGTTGCGCATCGCCCAGCGCCTGGGGCCGGGAGCGCGCGTCGTCACAGTCCTGCCCGATACCGGCGAACGCTACCCTTACCTGGGCCAGTAGCCTCGTCATTCCCCCTCTTGTCATTCCGAGGAATCTACTGTCAGTGGCCTCAGTCACACCACAGACCCCTGGCAGCGCCGTAAACGTGCGTCGGAACCCAGGCGCTTGCAAGGGAAGCTAGCCTCCGCCCAGGGCGCGATCCGCGGGCTGGAGGGCCGCCTGAGCAACGTGGCCTTCCTGGACAAAGCGCCGGAGGAGGTGGTGGACAAGGAGCGCGAACGCCTGGACACGCTGCGGGAGCGCACGGGGCGCATAGGGGAGTTGCTGGCGGTGTTGGGGTAGGACAGGTCACTGCGAATCAAGACACGGCAGCACTTGTCATGATCCTTGACGCCGGGCCGAGTGTCCGCCGCGTGGGCTGTCAATGAAAGGTAATTGCCTGTCCAGTCCAGCTTCAGCAGTACGTGTTCCACTTTGATGAAGTTCAAAGGCGTGTCAACCAAGTTCTACGGAAGACGAGCCTGCTGTGAGATCCAACGTGGAGTGGCAGCCTAAATCCCGATGTGGGTCCATGTTGGCGTATAAACTGGCTGGCTTCCCTGCCGGACACACGCGGAGCTTACCCAACCGCCACCTCTAGCCGCGTCACGTAGACCTCAGTGTGCAGCCAGTCTTGTATCTCCTTGGCGCTGGCAACCTCAAAGAATCCCTCCAATGCCTCTTGTAGGTTTGCCCTTGCCTCTTCTACGGTGTCACCTTGGCTGGCAATGTCTAGCTCAGGGCAAAGGGCCACGTAGCCGTCCCCTTCTCGTTCAATGACCGCCGCCAGTTGTACTTTGCTTTGCATGTCCACCCTCCCAATGCCAAACTGCCCCTATTCTATCACCTGTCAACCTTCCCTGAGTCGCCCCGCCATCTCCCCCTCCCCCAAACCCACGCGCGCCTGCTACCATGGCAGTGCATCCTTTACCCTCGCGAGGCCCTTCTATGCCGGTCGTCTGCCCCTTCTCCTTTCCTCGGCTCCCCTTGATTGAACTGCACTCCCCAGAGCCTTCAACCAACGCCCAATCTGCGCGCGCCCCTGTTTTCCTATCTGCCCAGAAAAAATGTAAATCTTCAATCAACTTCAATCAACCCCATGCTCCTATGCCCGTATGTCCGTCTGCCTCGCTATGCTACAATAGCTGTCACCCCAAGGAGGGCAACACGATGCAGCAGGAAGCCATCCGGCTGACCAGCCTGTCCCACTGCGCGGGCTGAGCCGCCAAGTTTAGTCCAGAAGACCTGGCCCAGGTTCTGAGCCAGTTGCCTCGCATAGCCGACCCCAATCTGCTGGTCGGCGCCGAGACGGGAGACGACGCCGCTGTCTACCGCCTTTCTGACACTGTTGCCCTTGTCCAGACGGTTGACTTCTTCCCGCCCGTCGTGGACGACCCCTACTGGTTCGGGGCCATCGCCGTGGCCAACGCCGTCAGCGACGTGTACGCCATGGGCGGTACGCCGCTCCTGGGGTTGAACATCGTCGGCTTCCCCGTGGAGCTGCCCAAGGACATCCTGGTGCGCATCCTGAAGGGCGGCTACGCCAAGGCGGCGGAGGCGGGCATGCTCATCGTTGGCGGGCACACGATTGATGACAAGGAGCCGAAGTACGGCCTTGCGGTGACAGGCCTGGTGCGCCCTGGTGAGCAGGTGACGAATGCAGGAGCAAAGCCAGGCGATGTCCTGGTGCTGACCAAGCCCATCGGCACGGGCATCATCACCACGGCGGCCAAGAACGCCGCTACGGACGCCGCCACCCTTGAGCGGGCCATTGCTGTCATGGCTCAACTGAACGAAGGCGCAGCGGGGGCGATGATGCACGTGGGCGTCCACGCCTGCACTGACGTCACTGGCTATGGGCTGCTGGGCCACTTGCGCGGGATGATGGCGGGCAGCGGCGCGTCGGCGCGGGTCTCCTGGAGCGCTGTCCCACTCATTGAAGGGACGTGGGAGCTTGCAGAGCGGGGCATAGCGCCTGGCGGCACCCATCGTAACCTACATTCCCTGGAACCGTGGGTTGCCTGGGACCCACGCCTGCCCGAAAAGGCCCGGATCGTGCTGAGCGACGCCCAGACCTCCGGCGGGCTGCTCATCGCCGTGGCGCGGGAGAAGCTGCCGGCGTTGCAGCAGGAGTTGGCGCGACACGGCGTCGCTGTCGCCGCCATCGTCGGCGAGGTGCGGGAAGGCCGGCCTGGGACCATCACAGTAACGCCGTAGGAATGGAGCGCCATGCTGTCCCTGGAAAAGAAGTACGTTGACGACATGACCGCTCATGCCCTGAAGGATGACCCCAACGAATGCTGCGGTATCATCGCCGGCAAGGGCGGGCGGGCCACCAAGCTCTATCGCATGGTCAACGTCTCTGCCAGTCCCTATCGCTACGATATGGATGGCAAGGAGATGATCCCCGTCTTGAACGAGATAGATGACAGCGGCTGGGAGCTGATGGCCATCTATCATTCCCATACCCATTCTCAGGCCTACCCCTCTTCAACAGACATACGACTGGCGACCTGGCCGGAGGCCTACTACATCCTGGTGTCGCTGCTGGACCATCAGCACCCGGCGGTGCGGGCCTACCGCATCGTGGACGGCAAGGTGGCCGAAGAGGAGCTACGGGTCGCGTAGGACGCCAACACATCGGAGACGTCCATGCAGCTTCACTCCAAAGAAGGTACGGTCGTGGCTGCTTTCGGCGTTGAGGGAGCAGTTTGGGGGGCATACGGTGCGTCGGTGGGAAGGGCGTTTGTAGCTGAAATTGGACAAACTGGACACGGTCAAAGGGAAAGTGCGGGTTGCGGGACGGCCGTGTGACGAGAAGGTGCGCTGCGGGCTAGGGGTGGACGGCTGTAGTTGCACGATGGGCGAAAAAACGGCTGTTTGCAAGCGCACGGGAGGAGGTAGGCGGTGGTATTCCGAAAGGGGCGCAGAGCCGGGTTGTCCTGCCGACGGGGGAGAGGCTGCCGGGAGCGCGTGGACGAGGGAGGAAGGGGCCGGGGACGCTGCGAGTGATCTTCGCGGCAGGTGGCATTTGCAACGTTGCGCTCCTGGATAGCGCGCCCTCTTGCGGCCTAGCCGCAAACGTGCATAATGAGGGCTGTCCGAAGGGGCTGGTTGCCGGCCTGAGCTATTCCCAGCAAAATGGAACGCCTCTTGCGTTCTACACGGCCCTAAACCCATAGGGTAGTGCTTCATGTGGGATGACAAACGTTACTGTACCGTCGTTCTGGGCGCCCTGCTTCACGATGTTGGCAAGCTGTACCAGCGGGACAAATACGAGCCTCCGATAGAAGGGCAGCACCCCAGGCTTGCATCAGACTTCGTGAGCGACTTCAGAGCCTTCTTTCCGCAGTGTGTAGATGCGGATCTGTTGCAAACCCTCGTACAGCGCCATCATCAAGGGGATGGTTTTGGCGCAGACCTTCGCGTTCAAGACACCCCTGACCCCGGCAGCCGCGCGCTTGCTCACCTTGTTAGTACCGCTGACCATCTCTCCGCGGCCGAGCGAGGGCTGCATTCCGTGGAAGGTTATCGGCCTTTCAAGACGGTGCCCCTCGGCAGCATCTTCCATTCATTAGAGGTAGGAAACGCGGATAGGGCACCCACAAGGGATGCCCCTACTGCAAATCTCCATCCGTCCGCAATCACCGACGGCGCTTCACTGGAAAGGGCTTTCCCCAAGGACTTTCTTGCATACGCTGAGGGAGAGCTTACCCCGCATATCCAGGCCTTTGTCGCGGAGTTCAACAAACGGCTGAGACCTGAACTCACAGGCGATTTTCAGGGGCTATTGGCCCACCTGGACAACATCCTCTATCGGTACACCTGGTGTATTGCTGCGGATACCCAGGAAGACCGCCCCGACATCTCCCTGTACGATCACCTGCGCACCACGTGCGCCATTGCCGCGTGCCTCTATCAGGTGCATGAAGGTAGGACCGGTGCAGAGCTTGAAAGCGCCATGCTAAAGGAGCCTGCTAAGCCGGAGTTCCTGCTGGTGGCGGGGGATGTCTCAGGGATACAGAGCTATATTTTTGACATTTCTCGCATCGGAGAAGGTGGGGTGGCCCGCCGGCTACGGGCGCGGTCCCTGATGGTGCAGCTTTTCACAGAGGTGGCGGCGCGAGAAATCCTGACGCGCCTTCGTCTGCCCCAGGCGTGCCAGGTCATGGCTGCGGGCGGCAATTTCTACCTGCTGCTGCCCAACACCGACGTGGCGCGTGTGACGCTGCAACAGGTCGCCCACGAGATTGATGAATGGTGCCTGAAGCGACTGCACGGAGAGCTGGCGCTGAACCTTGCCCGGGTAGAGATGGGCCGAGAGGAGTTCGGGGGTGGGTCCGACGACGCAGGCGGCAAGGGCAGGGGTTTCGGCGGCGCGCTGCAGGGGGTGAACGGCGAGCTTCAACAACGGAAGCGCCATCGGTTCGTGGAGCTATTGGGAGACGGCAGCGACTGGAAGAAGGAACGCACGACCTCAGAAGGGAAGCCCCTTGATGCCTTCCTCTTGGACGTGCGCTACCAAGGCCAGGGCATCTGCCGTAGCTGTAACAAGTTCCCCAGGCTTGCACAGGAGCAAGAAGATGCAGCGGACGAGGAGCTTCCAGACGAGAAACGTCTTTGCCAGTGGTGCTTCCTGGACAAGCAAACTGGGGCCGATTTGCCACAGGCAACTTGTATCTATCTTTCTAAACAACAGCGGCGTTCGGTAGACATACCGCTGCCGTGCAACTGGTTCGCTAGTGTTGGCAAGGGGCCAGGCCCTTCGCAAGAAGGTGACATCGTCATCCAACTCAACAACTACGACCTAGCAAACTATTACGACCTAGCAAACTATGGCCGACGGGAGGCCACGGCCCGCTTCATTGCCAACCACATCCCTCAAGAGCCAGACGAGAAGAACCCGGACCGCTTGGTCCCGAAGACCTTTGAGCATATCGCTGAGAAGGCGAAGGGCCGGCACATGCTGGGTTTCCTGAAGATGGATGTGGACAACCTGGGCGAGCTCATGGTCTTCGGCCTCAAGCGCTCCCAGGGCGAGCACAAGGACACCATTTCCCGCATCATGACCCTCAGCCGCTCCCTGGACGCCTTCTTTTCAGGCTGGGTGCAGAAGTTGCTGGCGACGGATTTCCCCCTGTGCTACGCCATCTTCTCCGGCGGGGACGACCTGTTCGTGGCCGGCCCCTGGGACCAGGTGCTTGCGCTGGCGACCAAGGTGCGTGAGGAGTTCCGGAAGTGGGTTGCCAGAGACGACGTGACTATCTCTGCTGGGGTAGTGTTCACCAGCGACCGCTACCCGATCTCCCGCGCAGCCGAGGAAGCTGAAGAAGCCCTCAAGGAATCCAAACGCCGCGACGGAAAAGACGCTATCACCGTGCTGCGCCATACGCTGACTTGGAAGGAGTGGGCAATGGTCGGGCAAAGCTGGGAGAACCTGAAGAGATGGACAACCGCCGCCGACACGTCCACCGCCTTCCTCTACAGCCTGCTAGAATACGGGCGGATGTGGCAGCGGTACGACCGGTGGCGAAAAGACATCCACACGCCCAAGAGCGATCCTGGTGGCGTCCTGGGCCTGCGCTTTCAGCCCATGCTGGCCTACAACATCAGCCGCAATCTGAAGAGGGACAGTGACGAGGCCAGAAAGCTGTATGATTGGGCCGATGCTTTCACGAAGCCGCGACCGTTTTCTGATGACAAACAAGTTGAGCTAGACAACTTAGACTTGCTGGCAGAACTTCTCATCTACGGCAAGGGGAGGAGCGACGAATGACCAACGATTGGAAAGAGCAAATGCAAAAGGCTGCTGGACAATTGGGTATACCATCAGCCAATATCCAGCAAGCGCGACAGCAGAACCCCGGGCCAGGCGGCGGTGGGGGGGGTGGAGGGCCATCTAGTAGAGGACCTCAATCACCTCGACTAGAAGAAGGTTTGCCAGGGAATTATCTAAGTAATGGCTATTTTGATGCCCAGGGAAACATCTGGCCGTCGTTGATTGTTGAAGATGCAATCGCGCGAGCCAGAGATTTGGGATCAACCATCAAAAGCACGCAGTTACGTCGGTTCTTTGGCAGGGCGAGATACATTGAGCAGAAACTCAATGGAACGTCCTTTCCTGTCGTGATACCGGAACTTTATCAGTTCGAGCCAATGGTCGCCTATGCAGTGGGACGGGGGGTTGCTCCGCCAATCTTCAAAGCAATCATTGAAAGAAACATCCAATGGGCCGTTACAGGCGAGGCTGCCTTTCGCAAGGGATTCCTAGTGCATTTTGAAAGCATTGTGGCCTATTTCACGTATCTCAACCCTTCTAGCGCATCCTCCAGGAGGTAACAATATGCCCGTCCTATTCCCTCTCCACCTTGTGAAACACCTGGGTATCAACAACGGTACTCTCACTCTAAAGGAAGGTACACGAGTAGGAGGATCTCAAGAGAACATTGCCATTGGAGGCATGGACAACCCGGTAATCCGGGATCCTCTTACCAAACACCCCTACATTCCAGGTTCATCTCTCAAGGGTAAGTTTCGCTCTTCGCTGGAATACAAGTACAAGAAAGGAATGCTGGTGACAAACAGAGAAAGGCAACTGACAGCAGTGCATCCCTGCGATTGCGCTGAGCAGAATTGCCCCATTTGTGTTCTCTGCGGGCCTCACATGAAACCTAGGCACAATCTAGGGCCTTCACGGCTCATTTTCAGGGATTCCTTTCTTCTTCCCGACTCGGTTAAAGCCTTGGAAGCCCTGCAAGCAGAAGGCCTTCCGCTTGTGGAGGTGAAGACCGAGAATATGATAAACCGCAAGGGGGGGATCGCTGAAAGCCCGCGCCAAATGGAACGTGTACCCAAGGGTGCTAAGTTTGACTTCAACCTAACAATACGAGTCTTTGAGGGTGATTCAGAAACCCAAATACGAAACTGGGTAGATGAAGGTCTAAAGGAAATCCAGAAAGAGGGGCTGGGTGGCTCCATCACCCGAGGTTCAGGATGGTTTTCTCTAGACTACGAGATCAAAGACCTATGACCCTGTACCGCCTGCGCCTTGTCCCGCGCGGGGCCTACGCTACGCTGTTCCTGGCGGACACGCTGTACGGCCACCTGTGCTGGGCAGCAATCCGCACGGGCGCTGGCCTGGGCGATCTGTTGGAGGCTGCCCGCTCTGGTGCGCCCAAGTTCGTGCTTTCCGACGGGTTCCCTGGCGATCTTCTGCCAATGCCCGTGCTGCCGCCGTCGCAAATCCCGCAAGACGATGTATCAATACAACGAGTGCATTTTCAGCAAGAGAAGCACCGTAAGGAGACCCGCTGGCTCACCCGGGCAGACTTCAGCCGCATCCTACAAGGTAAACTCATCGTTTCCGCCGAGCTAATGGAAGAGGACAAGAAGGCCCAACCCAAGCACGGAGCTACGCTGAAGAACACCATCAACCGCCTTACCGGCACCACGCCGGCGGACCCGGGGGAAGGCGGGCTGTATGAGATGGAGGAGACCTTCCAGACCCAGGTTACGGTGTACGCCCAGGTGGAAGATGGCTACCGCGACACCCTTGAGGAGCTTCTGGGCTATTTATCTCAGACCGGCTACGGCAAGCGCAAGTCCATTGGGTATGGGGCGTTTAGGGAGCCTATCCACTTGGGCGACCCCTTGGCGGACGACTTCTTCGGCAGCCCTGCTAACCCCAACGGCTTTGTTTCCCTTTCCACCTTTGTGCCTGCGCAGAACGACCCTACAGAGGGCTGGTGGCAACTCCTGGTGAAATACGGCAAGCTGGGGGAGGAGCTAGCCGCTTCAGAGAACCCCTTCAAGCGGCCCTTGCTGATGCTGCGGGCTGGGGCCGTCTTCAAAGACGCGCCGGTGCGCCCCTTCTATGGCCGTGTGGTGGAGGATATCGGCTATGGCCGCTCCGCCAGCCAGCCAGACGGCTTGGAGGGCATACCGCCAGCAGTCCAAGTGTGCCTGGCCTTGCCGGTGGGGATGCGGCTGCCGGAGGACATGCCATGAACAAAGCGCTCATCCTTTCAGTAGGCACTACACCTGAGCCCCTTGCGAAGTCCATTGCGAATATTCAGCCTTCTTTTGTCTGTTTCTTGGCGTCCCAAGATACGGTGGAGAAAGTGGCCTCGGTTAAGGGCATTCTTCAGCAGGGCAATGCATGGCAAACATTCCAAGACTACAAGGTCATCACAGACAACCCAAATGACCTAGTAGTATGTTACCGGAAAGCATTGGATTGCTGGGGGTGGTTGGAATCTCTGGGCATGAATGGCAAAGACATCCTCGTGGATTTCACAGGTGGTACGAAGGTTATGTCCGTGACCCTGGCCCTGGTAGGTATAGCCAAGGAATCGCGATTCCTTTATGTTGGCGGTCTGCGGGATATGAAGAATCGCGGCATCGTAATCACTGGTTTCGAGGATGTGCTGCCCCAAGCCAATCCGTGGGAACTCTTCGCCGTAGAAGAGCAACGTCGAGCTTCAAGCTATTTCAACGAGTTCCAGTTTTCAGCAAGCGCTAATGCCTTTGCCCAGGCTTCTGCGCGGATCAAAAGCACCAACAAATCGCTTGCTGCGCTATTACGATCTCTCAGCGGGCTGGCAACGGGCTATGGGCTGTGGGATCAGTTCAAACATAAGGAAGCTGTACGCCAACTGGGAGAAGCCAAAGACCAACTTCAGGCATACTCAGATATTTCGGGCGAAAGAACGATCCAGGACTTACTAGATTGCCTTGAACCCAACTTGACGTTCCTCCAGACCATCGTTAAGGATTCTTTTGGTGGCAAGCAGTTCTGTGAAGCCCATCTCCTGGATATTATGGCCAACGCACAAAGGCGCGCCTCTACAGACCAGTATGATGAAGCGGCCGTCCGCCTTTATCGTGCATTGGAGCTTAAGGGACAACTGACATTGCAGCGGCTTGGTATTTCCTCTGATGCGGTCCCTACAGAGCGTGTTCCTGCCGAGATGCGAGAGGATTACATCAGTCGATATCAGGATCGCGAAACGGGCAAACTCAAACTGCCGTTGGAAGCCTCCTACGCCCTTCTCCGCGCTTTGGGCGACCCTGTCGGGCAAGACTTTCTTGCACATAAAAGGGAGTTCAAGGGAATCCAGACTGCACGGAACACTTCTTGGCTTATTCACGGCCCAAACACCATTCAGCGGGCCACCTACGAGAGCCTGTCAAGGATGTTGTTCACCCTTACCGGCATCCAGGAATCCCAGCTACCTGTCTTTCCAACTTTGGCGTCTCCCTAGCCTCCCATGCTTTACTCCACCATTCTTCGCCTGAAAGCCTTGCGAGAGGTTGCCGTGCCTGCGGCGGCCGGCTATCAGGCGTATGCGATGACGTTGAACCTGCTGGCGGGCAGTTCCCCTGCCCTGGCAGACGCGTTGCACGGCGATGCCTCTGTCAAGCCGATTACGGTCTCGCCGTTGCAGGGCGGCTTTCCACGCAAGAGCGGCGACATCCACTTGCAGGAAGGGACGCCCTGCTGGATACGTATCACCTGCCTGGATGATGCCACTTTCTGCGCCCTTGCCGATGCCGTCCTGCGGCTACTTCCGGAGCACACGCTGGACCTGGCCGGCTGTCCGGTTGCCGTCCAGAGCCTGGACACCGTCCCGGGCGGCGACCCGCTGGTGGACTGCACGACCTTTGAGGCTTTGCTGGACGATGCCCGCCCAGAGGCGGAGTTTGTCCTGGCTTTCCTCTCCCCAACCGTCTTCCGTTCCAAAGGCCGGCGGAACGTCTTGTTTCCAGAGCCGCAGCTTGCCTTTGGCAGCCTCCTTGCTCGTTGGAATGCCCTCGCAGCCCATAAACTATCCCTTACGCCGGAGCAGTTGCCTTCGCTTCTTCGCATGGGGGCGTACCGGCTTTCCACACGTCTGCTCAACTTCGGGGGCTACCAAGAATCGGGCTTCACCGGACGATGCGCCTACCGCGTCACCGACGGTCAGGGGCAGGAAGAGGCCCGCTTGTTGAACGCCCTCGCCAGCTTCGCTCTCTTTAGCGGCGTTGGGGCCAAGACGACGATGGGCATGGGCCAGTGCAGGAGGTCCACGAATGCCAGTCCTTTATTTGACGGAGCAAGGGGCCGGTGATGGGGCAAATCCGGCCTCTTCGGTTTCCACTGGGCCGTCCAGAGGTCTAACGGACAGGTGATTTCGGCGCGCCTTGCGTTTATTCATCCTGGGCTATTACCCCACTGCCTAAAGGGAAAGGACACTCCATGAAACGCCCATCGGCTCTTCGCAGGTTGGTCAGCACGTTGGGTTCTCAGGCGCAGCTCCTCGTCGGCTTCGCCGGCGGGACCATCGCCTTCGCCACGGATATGATTTCCTCTGGAGGCTGGTGGCTCGTGCTAAAAAGCAGTGGCTGGGTTGTCCTTGCTGGCAGCCTCTCCTGGACGCTGGTGAAGACCCATCGCACCGACCGCCTCGTCCAGGGCAAGAAGCCATTTCCCATTCTCATAGCCATCGGGCGTCCACGAAGCGAGTCCATACGTGCGCTGCCGCTGCTGCAAAGCGCCGTCACCAAGCAGTCCGGCTTCAAAGACTTTAGCGCTGTGGAGCAGCAGTTCAACGTTAAGTACGAAGAGATGTTCGTCCACCGCGCAGAGCAGCTTCCCCCTAATCCTACCGCCTGGCACGATTTCCTGGGGGAGGCCCAGCAGGAGCTTCGGCCCTTCCTGCAGCGGATCTCTGGCGAGCGGGTCTACCACGTGGCGATACAGGGGCCTGCATCCTTGGCGATTGGCCTCGGCGCGGTATTCGGCACCCGGTCTCCCGTAGTGGCATACCATTACACCGCTGACGCCTATTTACCCGTGCTGAATCTGACGCAGGACACCAGGCAGGTCAAGACCTACCTGCCTGCTGATGCCTTCACGCACATCACCGTTGCCTATCCTTTAACCGTTGGGTCCGACACTGCCGTGGTGCTGGATATGGCGGGGCACAACCCCATCGGCGACACTAAGGACTACCTTGCCAAGCAGATGGCGGGAACGCCACTGGTGGAGGTGCGCAACACCTATGGCGGCAACCTTACAGAGGCGGATTGGGCCCCCGTTGTGCAAGAGATTTTTGCGGCGATAAATACCTTGCAACGCAACCAGGACATCCAGCGCATCCACCTCTTTCACTCCATGCCTGTGCCCCTGGCCTTTGGGCTGGGCATGGCCCTGGGCTACTTTGCGGATATAACGGTGTACAACTGGGAGCGGGAGCAATCCACCTATTTTCCCGTGCTGCACTTGAACCATATCCACAGCTTGCTTTAGGCCCCTGTGGGATAGCCATGCCATCTAAGAACGCAGCACCGAAAGCGCTCCTCCCGCGTATCCTGGACATGGACACGCTCGCACAGGCCTGGGGGGAGGTGCGGGCCAACAGAGGCGCTGCGGGCGGCGACCTGATTACGCTGGCGCGCTTTGAGCGGCGATTGGAGTTGAACCTGCTGCACCTGGGGGAGCGCGTACAGGATGGCTCCTATGTGCCCGGCAAGGTCAGGCTGGTGCGCATCCTGACCGGGCAAAAGCTGCGGGAGATTGCCGTGTGGTGCGTGGCGGACCGCGTCCTCCAACGCGCCGTGCTAGACGTGCTGGAACCTACCTTTGAGCGCCTCTTTTTGCCCACCAGCTTCGGCTACCGGCCTGGGCGTTCGGTCAACAGTGCAATCCGCAAGCTCGTTGCCCTTCGCGATCTAGGCTTCAACTTTATTGTGGACGCCGATATTCGCAACTGTTTCCCCAGCCTGGACCACCAATTGCTCATGGACCTCCTGCGCCGGCGCATTGCCGACCAGGATGTGTTGCGCCTCTTTGCCCTCTGGCTGCCCTACGGCAGGCCCAGGACAGTCCGTCGCTCCCAGCAGCCCGTGGGCATCTCCCTGGGCGCAGTCGTCTCGCCCCTCTTGTGCAACGTCTATCTGCACCAGTTGGACATGGCCCTTCGCAAGGAACACCTCCAGGTTATCCGGTATGCCGATGACTTCGTCATCCTGTGTCGCACGCCTGGAGAGCGGGACCGCGCCCTGGAAGTCACTCGCGCCGCTCTATTTGCGCTCCGCCTAGAGCTGAACGCCGAGAAGACCCATCTCACCAGCTTTGACGATGGGTTCACCTTTCTGGGGGTCGCCTTCAAAGACAACAAGTTCTGGTATCAGCGCAACGGCGTTAAGATAGAAGCGGAGCGCGTGAGTTGGAAGTTTCCTGTGCAGGTGGATTGGTACTGAGGAGAACGACCTAACCCCTGGCCCCTTCCCTAGGAGGGAAGGGGGACGCTCAGGATGGGCACGGCATACCGTGCTGCTGCGACCTAACCCCTGGCCCCTTCCCTAGGAGGGAAGGGGGAC
>ORJL011086303.1_pt1 | contig 14386 bp, 20 predicted proteins | sample 1779941 | NCBI WGS metagenome assembly ORJL01 (sample SAMEA104232317, study PRJEB22302) | groundwater metagenome | biome: forest; feature: aquifer; material: groundwater | place: USA | collected 2011-08-07 | depth 5.8 m
AAGGGCGCGTCCTTCGTGACTGCGCGCTCAAGCACGGCGCCAGTCTTCACATCCATACCCTTGGCAGGAGGCATATCCAGAGGGGAGGGCAGGTAGTAGATTATAGCGTCCAACATGGGATGGATGCCCCAATACCGGAGCGCGCTTCCACACACGACAGGGACAATGCGGTTGGAGATTGTGGCTCTACGCAGGGCGGCGCGCAACTCCTCCACCGAAATCGCCTCGCCCTCTAGGTATTTGACCACAAGGGTGTCGTCAGTTTCCGCGATCTTCTCCACCATGTTGTTCCGGTAGTTCTCTACTTCATCCGTGAACTCCGCAGGGATAGGAGCTTCTTGCGGCGGTTCGTTGCTGTTATTGTTGTTTTGTGGAAAGAAAAGGGCCTTCTTCTCCATGAGGTCAATAACGCCACGGAAGGAGGCATCAGTACCCATGGGGAGTTGGATTGGCACAGGGTTACCCTTAAGCCGGGTGCGAATCATATCTACGGTGCGGAGAAAGTTCGCGCCAACCCTGTCCATCTTATTGACAAAGCAAATGCGGGCTACCATGTAGCGGTCCGCCTGCCGCCACACTGTTTCCGACTGAGGCTGCACTCCCGCCACGGCATCAAAGACTACCACGCCGCCATCCAGCACTCTAAGACTGCGTTCTACCTCAGCAGTGAAGTCCACGTGCCCTGGCGTGTCAATGATGTTGATCTGACACTCCCCCCAGAACGTAGTAGCGGCGGCCGCGGTAATAGTAATGCCACGCTCACGCTCCTGGTCCATCCAGTCCATGACTGTGTTGCCGTCGTCCACGGAACCCATCTTATAGGTTCGGCCCGAGGCGAAAAGCACACGTTCAGTGACGGTGGTCTTGCCAGCGTCAATGTGCGCGATGAATCCTATGTTGCGTATGTTTTCCATGAAACCAACTTGCCGAATTATTCGCCACACCACACCACTTCTTCACAAGAAGGGCGTCCTTTGCTGCGTGGCATCAAAGACGCACGCAGCAATATGCACATAATACAAGCCGGGTGCTTGCCCACTTGACGGACACAGTCCGATACTCTGCCGAAGGGAAAGGTGCATACAGACGCCCCTTTCAAGAAGGGGTGCTGCGTCAGCGGCTTACCAGCGGTAGTGGGCGAAGGCGCGGTTCGCTTCCGCCATGCGATGCAAGTCCTCCCGCCGCTTCACCGCCGTCCCTTGGCCTCGGGAGGCTTCCAACAGTTCGTGGTACAGCCGCTCCGCCATAGTTGCGCCACCCTGGGACCGGGCAGCGTTGATGAGCCAGCGCATAGCCAGGGCCTCCCGACGGTCCGCACGCACCTCTACCGGCACCTGGTAGGTAGCGCCGCCTACGCGACGGGGCTTCACCTCTAGTATCGGGGTAGCGTTGCGCATGGCCTGCTCAAAGGCTTCGGGAGCGGGACGGTGTGTCTCCTCCTCCAGCCTCTGCAGGGCCTGATACACGATTTTCTGAGCTACAGTCTTCTTTCCGCACATCATGATCCGGTTGATGAAGCGGGCAATCTGGTCATTGCTATACCTACGGTCAGGCGCAATAACCCTCTTTTCAGCTCTCCTGCGTCTAGACATACCTTCCTCTTGTTGTCGCGCCTGCTACTTGCTCTTTGCGCCGTACTTGCTGCGCCCTTGCTTACGGTTCTCCACGCCAGTGGTGTCCAGCGTTCCACGAACGATGTGATAGCGAACACCGGGTAGATCCGGCACACGCCCTCCCCTGATAAGCACAACAGAGTGCTCCTGCAGTGTATGACCCTCACCCGGGATGTACGCCGTGACCTCAATGCCGTTGGTCAGTCGCACCCGGGCCACTTTGCGCAGGGCCGAATTGGGCTTTTTGGGCGTCACCGTTTTCACCTGAACACACACGCCGCGGCGCTGAGGGCATCCCGGGCCGCGCACCGATCGGTTACGCAGAGAGTTCTGCACAAAGCGCAAGGCCGGGGCTTTAGTACGATTTTCGCCCTTGACCCGCCCTTTTCTGACCAGCTGGTTCACAGTAGGCATACTTAACTCGCAACCAAATAGGCAACAAAAGCACCGCTCCGCTCAAGCGGCAACATTCACGGAGTATACCAACCCCTATCTGGCTTGTCAAGGAAACCGGCAGAGCACCTGTTACTTCCTGCTAGTGATCGGCGACAGGGTAAGCAAGTCTTCCGGCACAGGAAAAGCCAGGGGCACTTTCGGCCCGTTACGGCGGGGCAGCACCACCAAGGCGCTGCCCGGGCAGGTCACCTGCCCACTCTGGTTAGCCACCTGCACGTCGCACTCCACATACCCAAGTCCATCTGTCCCCACGTAACTGCTACGCACCGCGCCAGTGGCGGTCAAGCCGTTCATTGGCACGTCCATGCCGGCGTGCCGGCAAGTCAGCCGTTTCAGAAATCCATCTGGGCCGATCCAGTTGGTCAGCATGATGGCCAGCATGGAGTTCTTAACGGGGCCGTTAATCAGGGTGTCCGGGAAATTGTGCCCCCGCGCCCACTTGCGGTCCTGGTGCAGGTGCTCATAGTTCTCTACCGCTGAGCTGAAACGAACAATGTCCGTCGTGTCCCAGACTTGAGGGCCCAGGGACGGAATCTGGTCGCCCGAGTGAACGTCCTCAAAGTAGAGCTGCTGTGCCATGTGTCACCTCGCGGGGCCCTTGCCCGTCCATTTTCTTCTATTTCCCCCAGTTGAAGAGGGGCCACGATGGGGGTACTACAAAAGCCGTATCGTCGTCTGGCGGGAAACTGCAACCAACTCGCCGCGCTGGTTGGTGAAAACCGTCTCAGCGATGATGGCTGCGAAAGGGCCGGAGCGCCCCTCGCGCTCGTAGATGTCGGCGATTCGCGACTGCTGGGTGATGGTGTCGCCTTCTCGCACAGGGCGGAACCACTCGCACTCGTTACCGCCGTTGACCGTCCGCGTCGTCCCAGGGATTTGCAAATCTGGAATGGCGGACTCCCCCAGCATCCCTTTGTCCCAGAACCCAAAGGGCGGGCGGATGACGTAGGCCGGCGGGGCGCAAAGTCCTTCGGACCGTGCCGCCGCGTAGCCGGGGTCAGCGTACTGGGGCTTCTGCTCGTAGGTGGCTTGCACAAAGCGCCGGATGGCAGAGCGGTCCAGTGGCTCGGGCCAGGTGTAGGGCTCGCCCACCAGGCCGATCATCCTCTTGACTTCCGCGGTGACCAAGCGTGTCGTGGTCATGTCTGGCTCCTCGCTCCCATGATCCGTCCGATGAACTCCGCATACTGCCGTGGCGCTTCGTACTCCGTGGGTACCGCGCGGCCACCTCTTTTCGGCAGGATAAGGGTGGCTGTGCCGGGGCACGTTATCTGGCCCTGGCTGTTCTCAATGCGTATCTCGCACTCCACGTAGCCCAGACCATCCTCCTCACGTTTGGCTGTCACCTTCCCCGTGGCGGTCAAGGTGCGCCCATCGGCGTAGTCTAACCCCCGGTGCTGAATGCTCATCTTCTTCAGGAATCCGCCTTCACCTGCAATCTCGTCTAACCACGACGCCAACAGCGCCTGACGCATGGGGCCATTAATCAGCGTGCCGACAGGGAAGCCATTCTCCACGCACCAGTAGTAGTCCTGGTGCAACTTGCTGTAATTGTCTACCGCGGAGCCAAACCGGACGATGTCCACGGTATCCAACGGCCCCCAGTTCTTGAGGGGCAACTCCATGCCCACCTCTAGGTCTTCAAAGTAGGTCTGCCTCTGTTTCATACTACGCTCCAATGAGAACAACTGACCGCTCAACCTAGGCCTTCACGGAAGACGTATCGTAGTCTGGGTGGCTACAGCAACCACTTCGCTCTCCTGGTTACGCAAGATGCGCTGGGTGGTGACGACCACAAAGGGCCCAGTGCGGCCCCGCTTCTGTTCAATGTTGGCCACGCGGGTGCGAGCGTAGAGGAGGTCGCCCAGGCGCACCGGGCGGAACCACTCTATCTGAAACCCGCCGTTCATGAGCCGGGGACAGCCGGGAATGATGACGCGCGTGCTACTGGGGTCTTCGTCCACGACGGTAGGCTCGTTGTAGTCGGTGGGTGGCTCCCCAAGGCGTGGTGGAAAGCCCCGAGCCAGGTAGAAGGGCGGGGCAGTCAGGCCTCCATAGCGGCTCTCCCTGGCAAAGGCCTCGTCAGAGAACAGCGGGTTGGTGTCGTGCGTGGCCTGCACGTAGCGTCGCAAGGTGGAGCGGTCCAAGGGCTCCGGCCAAGGAACGTCGGGGCTCTCGCGGCCAATGTAGGACAGCACCCCTGTGGTCAGGTAGTTGCGTTCCTGGTGTTCCGTCATTGGCTTCCCCTCACAAGGACGTTGTGTCCGGCCCGTATCATAGCGCGAGCCCGTGGTCTTATTCCGTAATGTACAGGCTTACAACGATGGCGGCGTTAGCCATTATAGCAGTGTCGTGGTTTCCCCCATCCCCGGGGACCTCCATCCCGCCTTCTACGACGTTGATACTCTTGCGGCCGTAAGGTACCTCCAGAAGGACCTCTCCTGGCCTCACCGTCTCATAGTTTGGAACGGCTATGTTCACTTCCACGTAGATCAACCCCGGGTCGTGCCCGAAGACGGCGGGAAAGGACGGGAGGCAGTGCCGCAGGGCATCGGCGACAGCACGCCGCGCTGCTTTGGTGGAGTCCTTGCCATGCAGGTCCACCCCTGTTCCAAACTCCAGAAGACATCGCCTTATCGTCATTGCGCTCTACCCGTCTTCAGTCACATACAGAGCCGCTTTGGTGCGAGGCCGTGAGCCTCGGTACACTCAACCAGGGCCTTTATAACACCAAACTGAAAAGGCCGCAAGAGCAATCTTGCCAGAAGGCCGCTGAAACTCTTTCGCCTGCTACAATCTACCTGCTGGGAGGAACGATTGCATCAGACCATGCCAACCACCAAGACCAAAAAACAGCGTGTTGACTTGCTGCTTGTAGAGCGCGGCCTGGCGGAGAGCCTAGAGAAGGCCCAAGCCCTGCTCATGGCGGGCCGAGTGACGGCGAACGGCAAGCCCATCACCAAGCCCGGCCAGCAGGTAGGCGTCTCCTGCCAGCTTGCGGTCAGCGCGCCCATGCCCTATGTGGGCCGGGGCGGCTTTAAGCTGGCCCATGCGTTGGATGAGTTCGGCGTAGATGTGACAGGGGCGACGGCCCTGGACGTGGGCGCGTCCACCGGCGGCTTCTCCGACTGCCTGCTTCAGCGCGGCGCGCAGCGCGTGTACGCTCTGGATGTCGGGTACGGCCAGCTAGACCAGCGGCTGCGCCGAGACCCTCGCGTGGTGGTCATGGAGCACGTGAATGCCCGCTACCCTTTTCAACTGCCGGAGTTGGTAGACGTTGCCACGGTAGACGTGTCCTTCATCTCCCTGGCCCTGGTGCTGCCATCGGTGGCTAAGCATATCAAGCCCGCAGGACATATCGTGGCCTTGGTGAAGCCGCAGTTTGAGGCGAAGCGAGGGCAGATCGGCAAAGGCGGTGTGGTCAAAGACCCCAAGGTACATGCCGAGGTGCTGGCAAAAGCCATCGTGTGGGTAGTGGAGCACGGCTTTCGCTTGCAGGGTCTGACGCCTTCTCCGCTTGTGGGGGACGCCGGCAACCGCGAGTTCCTTCTTCTCCTGCAGATTTGAAATCTCGCTCCCTCTCTCGTATTCTTAGGCCCACATTTCAGACCGTGCTACTCCTGCCCCCGAAATAACCCCCGGATGAGCCTTGAGGTTTTGCGCCAGTGGGAACCCCTGCCACGCCCTGGGAAAAACTGCATGTCTCGCCCGCCGTCGCCATCAAGGTAGCGGTGGCCCTCGGTGTGTTCCTCGCGCTGCTGCTGTTGCCCCTGCCCGGGGGTCTGCCGGCTGAAGGGCAGCGGGTGCTAGCCATCATGGGCCTGGCGGTGACGTTGTGGATCACCGACCTTCTCGCCCCTGCCCACACCGGCCTGCTGGCAGTGGTGCTCTTGGCGCTGTTGAAGGGTGTCCCCGACCTGAAAGCGGCGCTGGCGGGGTTCGCCAGCCCGGTGGGCTACTTTGTCATCGGCATCCTGGGCCTGGGCATGGCAATGAGCAAGTCAGGCGTGGCAGAGCGAGTCGCAGGCCGTCTCACCACCTGGGCCAAAGGCAGCCCCCGTTTGCTGTACTGGCAGATGCTGCTATCCTTCGTCCCTATGACGTTCCTCCTTCCGTCAGCAACAACGCGCAACTCCATCCAGATCCCGGTATACAACCGTGTGCTGGAACAATGGAACATCCCACCAGAGAGCGCCTTCGCCCGCGCCGTCACTCTGGCGCTGGGGTCATTGAACCGCCTCTCCTCAACAGCCCTGCTGACAGGGGGTACCGCACCCGTGGCCGCAGCGGGACTCATTGGCGGCCTGAGCTGGTCCAAGTGGTTCCTGCTGCTCAGCGTGCCCTACTGGATCCTGCTGTTCAGCGGTGGCGCCTTCGTGTTTTTGTTGTACCGCAAGGGATTCCGTGTCGCGCCTAAGATAGCCCCAGAGTCGGCGGGGACACCCTGGACAGGGCTAGAGGCGCGCGCACTTGCGATTGCGGTGCTGACCTCAGTTCTATGGGCCACCGACTTCTTGCACCACCTGCCGCCGGAGGTGCCCGCATTGCTGGCCCTCGTGCTGTTGTTGATGCCCAAGATCGGCGTGCTGACGTGGCAAGAGTTTGAGCGCAGCATGAGCTGGGCAACGTTCGTCACACTGGCGACCTCGCTTTCCCTGGCCGTAGCCATGACCAGCAGCGGCGTAGCCCAGTGGCTGGCCGAGGGCATCCATGCGGCGGTGCAGCCCATGACGGGGTCGCCTCTCATCATGGTCATGGGACTGATGGTGCTGTGCGGGCTGGTGCGCCTGGTGGTGCCCAGCATCGTGGGTTATCTGAGCATCACCATCCCAGTCGCCATGTCTCTAGGGCAGGCGGTAGGCCTGAACCCAGTAGTGTGTGGGCTAGTGGCAATGATTGCTGGCGACGCTGTGCAGTTCTACGCCGCAGCAGGCAGCTCCGGTCTCATCGCTTATGGCAACAACAACGTGAGCGGCGGTGAGATATTCCGGCTGGCCCTGGTGATGTTGGTGATGGCCTTCGTAATGGTGGCGGTGGTGGCCCTCCCCTGGTGGTCGCTGGTGGGCGAACCGCTGGTGAAGTGACCTCATCCCCATTGACAGCGCAACAACGGAGCGGAGGCTATGCTCCCGATAGACCTCTACGTACCAGGCTGTCCACCCCATCCCCTCACCATCCTGGACGGCCTGCTGCGCCTGTTAGGGAAAATTGAGAGCAAACCCAAGCCCTAATACACCCCCAGCGCCTTCCGGGTTTCTGCCACATCCTCTGCAATCTGCAGCTTTAATGCCTCGGGGCCGGGGAAGGCTCGCTCCTCGCGCAGCCGCTGGACAAACTCCAGGCGCACCTGCTGCCCGTACAGGCTGCCGCTGAAGTCCAGCAGGAAAGCCTCTACGGTCCGGGCATTGCCCGGGCCAAAGGTGGGCCGCACGCCAATGCTGGCGGCTGCAGCGTACCGGCGCTGTGCCACATGCGCCCAGCTAGCGTAAATGCCATCGGCAGGCAACGCCGTTTCGGGATCCGGCTGAAGGTTAGCCGTGGGATAGCCCAACTGCGGCCCGCCGCGACCTTGGCCGCGTACCACCTCGCCGACGATAGCGTACCTTCGTCCAAGGCCGTGGGCCACAGCGGTAAGGTCACCCCTGGCTAGCGCCTGACGGATACTCGTGCTGCTCACCCGCTGACCTTCCTGGAGGTAGGGCTGGGCCACCACCACGCTGAATCCCATCCCCTTGCCCATCTCCCGCAGTGCCTCTGGCGTACCCTCACGGTTGTGGCCCAATGCAAAGTCGGGGCCAATCACCATGCCCTTCATGCGCAGGCGTCGCTGCAGCAGCGCCACAAACTCTTGCGCCGGCAGCAACGACACCTCTCGCGTGAACATGACGGGCACCACAACGGCAATGTTCAGCGCCTTCAGCAGGCGAGCACGCTCCTCTATGGGCGTTAAGAGGGGCACACTGGAACCGGGGCTGAGGACGGTGCGTGGCTGGTTGCGGAAGGTGACAACGCCGGGCAGGCAGCGCGCCTTGGCCGCCTCCCTTTTCAACAAATCCAACAGGTGCTGGTGACCCACATGGACGCCGTCAAAGACGCCCACCGTGAGGTACGTGTCTTGGGTTGAGGAGGCTTGGGCCAGTTCTTCCTCTAGGGTAGCCATCTAAGCCCGTGTGGTGGCGCGTAGGTTGACCGCGCCGCGAAGGTAGATATTGACCAGGGCTTCCGGAGGTTTGTCGGTGTTCACCAACAGTAACACACGAATGCACTTGGGCAAGGCCCCAGGAACCTCCATTTGCTCGCTATCCATGAGGGCAACGTACTCCCAGCCCAGCCGCACCCTCGCCGCTGTGGAGGGAAATGCAGCGTTGAGGTCGCGAGTCGTGGTGAAATAGGCGGCGGCGACCTGCTCTTTTCTCAGGGCATTGCCTTTGAGAATGGCTTCCAACATCTCCTGGGTCGCCTCGTGAATAGACTCTGACGTATTGGCGGCGGTGGTCGCCCCGCGGATGCCTCGGCAGACCATGGTCATCGTGCGCCTCTGGATTCGGGTTTGGGGCCGCCCTGCAACTCGCGGACGAACTTGACAGCCTGGGTCACGGCCTGGCCTGGGGCAGCATTATCAATAGCGCTCACCAGCGCGCTTCCGACAACAGCGGCCTCGGCGTAGCGGCCCACCGCCTCCACGTGCTCGCGGAGCGAGATGCCAAAGCCCACGGCAATAGGCAGCTTGGTATGCCTCCGAACACGCCCCACAAGACGCAGACCTTCCTCGGACACCTGCGACCGCGCCCCGGTTACCCCTGCCAGGCTCACGCAGTATATGAAGCCGCTGGCAGTGGCGCAAGCCTCGGCGATGCGCTTATCGGTGCTAGTGGGCGCCAGAAGGCAAATGAGGTCAATGTCCTTGGCGGCTGCGGCTTCCCGCAGGGGTACGGACTCATCGGGCGGCAGGTCCGGCACAATCAGGCCGTCTACTCCGCACGCCTTGCACTGGTCTACAAACTCCTGGATTCCCATGGCAAGAATGGGATTATAGTACCCCATGAAGATGAGCGGCAAAGCCACTCCCCCCCGTCGAAGAGTCGCGGCGGTTTCTAGGCACGTTCGTAGTGTCACTCCCTGCGCCAGGGCGTGAAAGCTGGCCTTCTGGATCGTTGCCCCGTCGGCCAGAGGGTCGCTGAAAGGGACGCCCAGTTCAATGATAGCGGCGCCCGCCCTTTCCAGCGCAGGCGCCAGTTCCAACGTTGTCTTGACGTCGGGAAAGCCCACCGTGACGTACAGCACCAGGCCGGTGCGGCCCTGGCGTTTCATTGCGGCAAAAGCCTGCTGAATGCGAGGAGAAGGCATAGCGTTCCTTCGGTTTAGGCGCTCATCAGGGCCGCCCACAGCGCCAGCGTATTCTGCAAGCCGTGGGCCATCACACACGGCCACAGTGAACCGGCCCGGCGATACAGCCAGGCCAGCAGCAGCCCTGAGACGAAGGCCGGCAGCAGCAGCCCTAGAGAGGCGTGGCTCAGCGCGAAGAGCAGGGAACTGGCTGCCGCGCCAGGCCAGAAACCCCAGTAAGCGGCGAAGGCTGGCAGCAAGAAGCCCCGGAAGAAGACCTCCTCAGCAAAAGGGGCAGCTACGATAGCCGCAAAGCTGCCCAGGAGCTGCTGGGGCAGGCCTTGGGTGATTTCATCGGGCAAACCATTGGGCAGCAGAGAGTCCAGGCCCAGGGCAACCATGATGGAACTGTATACAATGCTGAAGCCCAGGATGCCTCCAAAGACCGCCGCCGCCAGCAACGAACTCCTGAGCGGGCTGGGCACAAGGCCCAGCGCGTCCCAAGAACGCCGGTGCTTCCATAGGCCGAAAACCACCACGGAGAGAAGCAACGCCCCTTCCAGAAGGAGCGTCGCAACAAAGCCGGCGATGCCGTTGTTAGCCGGCAGGAGATCGTTGAGGATGCTGGCCGCCAGCACCAGCGCCAGCGCAATGGCGAAGACTTGCAACAGGGCCCAGGCGACGTCCGCCAGGGACCAGGGAACCGTACGTAACGGTGGCCTACCGATAGGGGTCACGACAGATGGACGAGCCTTTGCTGGGATACCGAATGGCATAGTAGCATGGGCATCGTTGGAGAAGCAACGGCGAAAGCCGTTGACGCGCCTTGCGTAGCCATTATAATCTGAGGGCATACATCACATTGGTTCGCGGAGGCTGTCATGGACCCAAAGCAGATGGGTATCTACTTCAGCGCTAAACAGAAGAAGGTGGTGCGCGTCACTTCCCCGTACTGGATCCCCGAAGCCCCGGAATGGGTACTCGTGACCAACGAGGCCAACTCCACTCTGGTCAACATACGCAACACTATCAAAGACAAGAGGCTATTGCCTGACCCCTCCGACGTCACCTGGGGGACGATCCCACTAAAGAGCTAGGGCATCGTTTCCCAAGAGAGAACCCCAAGGGGCCTGGGATGTTCCAGGCCCCTTGGGTCTTTGGTTCAGAGTATGACGGCGGAGGAGAGCAGAAAGGGGTCAGGAACCTGAGCCATCTTCCAGGAGGTTCAGTCCACCTTGGCGGTCAGCGTTTGCCGAAGAAAGGCCTTGGCCACATGCACCGGCACAGCGTAGGCGATCTGGGGCCCCGTGATCATGGCGTTGATACCCACCAGCCTGCCCTGCACATCTAGCAGCGGGCCTCCGGAGTTGCCGGGCCGCAAGGGCAATGCCGCCGCAATCAGCTCTCTACCACTGTATGGCGTCTCCGGCCAATAGTCGCTGACGCCAATGACAACCCCCGCTGTCACCGCGCCCCGTAGACCCCAGGGGTGACCGATGGCCAGCACCCACTGGCCCGCCTGTAGCCTCCGCGAATCGCCCAACGCAATGGCCGGTAGCCCACTCGCATCCACCGAAAGCGCTGCCAGGTCATTAGCCTGGTCGTAGGCCAAGAGGCGGGCTGGCAGGCTTGCGCCGCCGGGCAACTCTACCTCCACGTTGCGGCTGCCAACCACGTGGGCGTTTGTCAGGATGAGGCCATCGGAATGCCAGATGGTGCCTGCCCCTGCGCCGTGGCGGCCGCTGCGCACCTGCACCAGGCTGCGGCCGGCCTCGTGTGCGACGCTAGCCATATCGTCGTTGAGTGTCTGTAATGTGGTTGTCATGGCGTATCTCCTGTGTTCCGGTGACAGGCAGATGTAGAGGAACCCCGATTCGTCGGGGTTCCTCTACATCTGCCTGTGCTATTCTTCCCGGCTCCCGAGGGTCACGGAGCGCTCCTGAAGTTGGCCGCCCCGGATTATGCGCATGCTGATCGCCTTGCCGATGCGCTCGCTGGTGAGCTGGCCCAGCAGGTCTTCCAGGCGGCGAGTCGGCTGGCCGTCAAAGGCAACGATAGTATCCCCCATGACCAGTCCCGCCTGCCCGGCAGGGCTGTTCACGTCCACCGACACCAGCAGAAGTGCAGTGGCCTGGCCGAGTTGCGTCTCCAGGGCCGAAGGCAGGCGCACAGGCTGCGCGCCGACGCCCAGATAGCCGCGCTGCACCTTGCCGTGGGCCAAGAGCGTTTCTACCACACGCCGCACCGTGGGCGCTGGAATAGTCACCGAGAGGCCGCGCAGGATAGCGGTGGTGTTCGGCCCGAGAACCCGTCCCGAGGCGTCCATAAGGGGGCCGCCGGAGAAGCCGGGGTACATGGCGGCGTCGGTCTGCATCAGACGGTCAACGCGCCCGCCCAGGGGGGTGCGCCAGCCCTCACCCAGGGCGCTGATGACCCCCAACGTGGCCAGGATACTGGGCCCCGGGCGGCCCAGGGCCAGCACCAGGTGGCCCACTTTTGCCGTGTCGGGTTCGGCCCAGGGCAGCGGCATCAGACCCGTAGCCTGGACACGCAGCAGGGCGAGGTCGGTCGTCGGATCGCGGCCCACAAGGGCAGCCGCGAGGGTACGGCCCTCAGGCAAGCCCACTTGCAACCCGTCGTCCTGCTCCAGGACGTGGTGCGCCGTGACGATGAGGCCGTCGGCGGACCAGACGATGCCGCTGGCGTGCATCCGTCGGCGGGCTTCCACCCGCACGACGCCGGGGCTCGCAGCGGCGACGATGCCGGCAAGGTCGTTGGATACATTGACAAGAGTGTTCGTGGTACTGGTCATTGGGGCCTCCTCTGGGTAGTGACTGCCGCAGTCCCCGAGGTATCAGAGCTGCATGGCATTACTCTACCCGCCCACCGAAGGCAACGCCCTAGTCAAAGGGCTAGGGCCACTACCAGAAAAAGGACTGGCCTTTCAAAGCTAGCAGTAGGCCGAGCACTAAAGCATTTGACGTTAAAACGCTTACGCTGTAATGTTTCTACCATGAAATCTGGGCAGAAACGCTCCACCATCTACTTTGATCCAACAATTCACCGAGATCTGCGGCTAAAGGCTGCGGAAACGGAAAGAACCGTTTCAGACCTAGTCAATGAGGCGGTCCGCCAGAGTTTGGCCGAAGACCTGGAAGACTTGGCTGCCTTTGAAGAGCGAGCCTCTGAACCTGATCTTTCCTTTGAGGATGTCCTGAAGGACATCAAGCGCCGTGGCAAACTATAAGGTTCTTATTAAACCTTCTGCCGCTAAGGAGCTAGAGGAGGTCCCTGATAAGGACAGACAACGCATTGCCTTGTCGCTGGCTGCTTTCCAATGCGACCACAGCCACGGGAGACTCCAAGTGCATCCCCAGAGCCATGAAGAACTTGGAGAATACGGTGAAGGATACCATATGACGTTAGTGACGGTTGACGAGGGAGTAAAAAGTGACTATCTTACCAATAGAGGTGGCAGGCACTATCAGTTGCCTTGTGAAGCGTTTTTCAAAAAAAGGCGGGACGCGCGATGGCAGACATCAAAATCATGACACCGGAACCCAAGGCTGAGCCAGGCAAACAGCGCCAAATACCTTCAAAGCAGCCTCCACAGGGAGGAGAGGTCGTCATCATGAAGGGCGACAAACCTGCAAAAAAGAGGTAGCCTCAATGCAGGTTTGTCGCCGCTATGAACAGACTTGCAATGGACACTAGCGCGACAAAGGCTTTGTAGGTTCTATCTAGCCAATAAGCTTTATCGGTCAAATGCTGTTCGTTCTCCGCATTAGCTCTGTCCATCTCGGTAGCAGCCCAGAATACCAATTCAGTATCCAAATACGTTGGGTCATATATGTGACCCGCATATTCCTTTAGAACTGGCCTCAAAATCCACCCTCTCAGAGCCAGTTCATTGTAGACATAATGAGCTGTAAGCAGGAAGATAAGGAGCACCGGCCCAAACAATCCCACCGTCAGGCGCGTCCATTGTTCAGTAGTAAACCCCGTTAGCGCCACTATCGCTCCGGACACGCCCAGCATCGCTGAAGCCATCGTATCAAAATGAATCCTTCGCTTATCCTGTTCTTCAGTCCGAATGCGGGCCAAATCGTAGTATGACTCTATTGCTTCCATAGAGACCTCCTGTACGCCGCATATGCTGCCTCCAACCGCGACCTTTGGGCGCAGATCGTATCACCCCATGAACAAACCCAACAAACCAGGCCTCTTTTGCCTGTTTTACACCCTCCCAGGCGGCAATTGCATCAGCTCAATGCGCGTATCGTCCGGCCCTTTGATAAAGGCGATGCGCAGCTCTCCAGGATTACCGTTGGGCCCTTCCAATAGCTTGGCTCCCATATCAGTGAGCCGCTTGATCTCCGCCAGGATATCCGGTACGCTCACGCCAAAATGCTCAATGCCCCAGTGGGCGTTGGCATTGCCGGGGTCTATGGTCTCCCCGGAGCGCGCCCCGGAGATGTTCACCGCCACGCCGTCTGCCGTCTGACAGCGGATAAAGCGGTCGCCCACAGGCCGCACAGCATCGCCAACGATCTTGAAGTTGAAGGCCTGCACGTACCAGTCAGCGGTCTTCTTGGGGTCCGGGGCCTTCAGATGCACATGGTTGAACTCGTAGGGCATGGGGGTTCTCCTTAGGTATTGGGTTGGATTGACCCGACGCAGCCTTAAGGCGCAACATACTGTAGCAGACTTTACCAGGGTCGGGTGCGCGGTGGCTCAACTGGTTCGCTTGTTGTTGACGCCACCGCACCCTGAAGAGTGTAGCTTGATGTCCCGACTAGTCGGGATTCACGGGGCGGTACAGCAACACAAAGCAAACGGGACTGCCAAATTATCGTGAGTTATGAAGCCCGCTGAAAGAACTCCCCAAACCATAGGCCGCAAGGCGGTGTTAGCCGTTATCGTCTCCCTGGTCTTTGCAGCGGCGCTGACCCTGTGGGTGAGCTTTACCACACCACTGCCTGGCGATGTCG
>ORJL011322967.1_pt1 | contig 14382 bp, 12 predicted proteins | sample 1779941 | NCBI WGS metagenome assembly ORJL01 (sample SAMEA104232317, study PRJEB22302) | groundwater metagenome | biome: forest; feature: aquifer; material: groundwater | place: USA | collected 2011-08-07 | depth 5.8 m
AACGAAATAAGAATTGCCATAATTGAAATTTTTGTGGCCCAACCTAAGAAAGTTGTAATACCAAAAGACAACCCTCCACCAATAGCTATGCCCAGCAGGCCCCCAACTAGCCCAATAACAACGGCTTCAATTAAAAATTGAAGTAACACATCACTTTGCCGTGCACCTAAAGCTTTCCTTAAACCAATTTCACGTGTTCTTTCTTTTACAGAAACAAGCATGATATTCATAATGCCTATCCCACCCACAAGAAGAGAAATAGCTGCAATGGAACCTAATAAAAGTGCCATGATTTTTGTTGTTGAGGTTAAAGCTTCTTGAAGTTCAGCCATGTTCCGAACCGAAAAATCATCCTCCTGATCTCGCCCCAATCGATGCCTTTTTCTTAATAATTCTGAAATTCCAGCGACAGCTCGATCTATCGATTGTGAATCTTCCGCCTGAACATCAATAGAGCTTAAATAATCTTTTCCTAAAACTCTATTCATAGCTGTTAAAACCGGCATCATGATAGCATCATCTCGATCACCCCAAGCTCCGCCCCCTTTTGTGGGCAGCATGCCAATAACTTTAAAATTAACTCGGTTTATTTTAATAAGCGAACCTATTGGATTTTGAGCACGCTCAAAGAGGTTTTCATACACCGTTTTTCCAATCACACACACCCTCTTTTTTGAACCGTTCTCCGATTCCGAAAAAAAACGCCCGAACGTGGGTTCATAGGCATGAAGTTTTGCATAATTGGGAGAAACACCCTGAACCCGCGTACTCCAGTTTTTATTTCCATAAACTACCTGAACTGTTCCCGTAACTTCAGTAGAAACATCATCTACCCCACCACCTACTTCTTTTAAATTTTTAAGCGCCTTAGCATCCTCAAGAGTTAGTCGTGAATAATTTCCTGTTGCCTGAGCAACGTGCCCTAACTTTGGACTCCCGGGGCGAATCATCAATAAATTAGAGCCCAAGGATTTAAGGCTCTCCTCTATAGATTGCTGTGCCCCCTGCCCCAATGCCACCATGGTAATCACAGCTGTGACACCAATAATAATTCCAAGCATTGTTAAACCAGTACGCAGCTTATTAAGTTTTAAAGCCCCGACAGCCATACGAAAATTTTCTTTTACTTCAGTAAAATCAACAAGACTTAGTTTTTTAATGTGTGGAGTTTCAGTATGAGCTCTGCGCTCTAAGGCAGGAGCCTTTTTTTCATCCGAAAAAATTTTACCATCCACAATCCTAATTGTTCTTTGGGCATGCGAGGCAATTTCTAGATCATGCGTTACAAGCACAATCGTCACGCCTTTTTTATGCAAATTTGAAAGTGTTTTCATAATTTCACGAGCCTGTTCTTGATTAACATTCCCAGTTGGTTCATCAGCAAAAATAATTTTTGGATCGTTTACAAGAGCTCGTGCTATTGCCACACGCTGTTGCTGTCCACCTGAGAGTTCATGAGGGGCATGGTGCAGACGATCCCCCAAACCAACTTGTTCAAGTATTTTTTTTGCTTTTTCATGACTTTCTAAAACACGGGCGTAAATAAGTGGAAGCTCAACATTTTCTAGAGCAGTGGTTCTCGCCAAGAGATTAAAAAATTGAAAAACAAATCCAACATAATATGATCTTAAGTAGGCAAGTTCTTCATCTGAAAGTTTTGATACATCTTCTCCTAAAAACCTATACTCACCCGACGTGGGGCGATCTAGAAGCCCAAGAATTTGCATAAGCGTTGACTTTCCAGAACCAGAAGGCCCAACAATAGAAACATATTCACCTTGTGAAATAGTAAGATCAACGCCAGCTAAGGCAGAAACCTCGAGCGCTTGCCCGCCATTTTTAATTTTTGGCTTATAAATCTTCTTGAGGTTTTTTATCTCTATTAAGAGGTTACCCATGAAAACTTATTTTCTCCCTCCGCCAGTAGGCTTTCGTCCACTTCGCGCACCAGGGAAAAATGGTGACATACCTTTTTTATCGCCTTCTAACTGAAATTCCGAAACATAAATTTCTTCTCCCTCTTGCACGGTCGAGAGAATTTCAACATTTTTTCCATCTGAAAGACCTAATTGAATGTGCTTTGATTTTTTATGGCTATCTAAAACAGTGAAATTTTCTTCTTCTCGCCCCTGCACAGCCCAAATAGGAATAACAAAAGCATTTTCTTTTTCGGCCACCACAAAATTAATATTGGCTGTCATACCCGAGCGTAAATCATCTACCGACTCCTCTAAGGCTAACTCAATAGAATAAATATTAACATTGTTTACCAATTCAGACTGGTGGCCTATTCTTTCAACTCGAGCTTTAAACTCCTTACCAGGATGGGCATCAACGGAAACTATAGCCTTCATGTTTTGTTTAATTTTTTCAATGTCAGCTTCATCCACTTGGGCACGAGCAATGAGCTCGTCAGACATCTCAAAAAGCACAGATTGAGCACTTACAGTTTGTCCAGGCACGGTTTTCTTACTAATAATTCTCCCTGAAACGGGGGCAATAATAGGTGTGGGCTGATACATTTTTTCCCATTCCGTATATTCACTTGGATTTCGACTACGAGTAATATCTAAAAGAGCAGCCCTGTTGGTAGAGCTCATCCATGCAATAACCTTACCTTGGAGAACTCTCTCCCCTTCTTCTGCTAAAATTTTATCAATTCTTCCAGCAACAGGTGGTAAAATTTCAACCTTATTCATCGGTTCAATATTACCTGTTGCTTGTATTGTAACCAGAAGAGGAGATTTCATAACTTTAACTAAAACAAGAGCTTCAGTTTTTTCTCCATTGAATCTTTTCGCAACAACAACGAGTAAAAAAACAACGCACAATGAAACCGTTAAAAGAAATTTCTTATTTTTAAAATTCATGGTGCAGGCACCTCCATACCTCGCGCTTTTTCAAAATCTGCCAAGGACACGACAGCATCTCTTTCACTTGTAAGATGCTGTTTTTCTGTTTGCGTAAGAAGAGCTTGAGATTGCTCCCAGTCTAAAAAGGTTTTAAGCCCTGATGAATATTCTTCTTCAACAACTGCTGCACGAGAGCGCGCAGCAGCAAGTTGTGCCTTTGTAATGCTCACTTTATTCCTTGCATAGCGATAAGTAGTATAAGCATCTTTCAATTCACTATCGATAGTTAAAACTGTGTCCTGCAACGTAAAGTCATCTTTAACATAATTTTCTCGTGCGGCACGCGTTGCAGCGTATGTTTCTAAACCTGAAAACAGCGCCCAACTAAATTCGAGCCCATACGACCATGCTTTTTTATCAGGTGGATTATTAACACCCTTGAGAGAATAATCGGCAAAAAGTGAAACAGTAGGCCAGAATCCACTTATTTCTTTTAGAATTGTGGCGTGAGACAATTCTTTTTGAAAATATTGGTATTTTATGTCTGGATGTTTTTCTAAGACATTGGTTTTTAAATCCTCTAGTGTCGACACTTCTGGCACTGAAAAATCCCCCGACACCGAAAAATCATCTGATTTTTGGAGTCCCACTACTTTGTTAAGTTTCTGTCGCGCCACTTTTAATTCTTGTTGTGCTTTTTCATGCTCCCACACAGATTCTTTCCAATCGGCCTCCGCCTTTTGAAAAGCCCATTTAGCCTCAAGCCCACCTTGATATCTCAATTTTAGAAAATTCGAGTTCTTTTTAAGCCTCTTTTCTATTTTTTCGGAGAGTTTCACATTTTCTTGAGCATAAAGAGTTTGGGCAAAAGCGTGTCGAAGCTCTGCTAAAAGAGAAACCTTCGTCTGAGAAAGTGAGGCTTGCGACTTTTCTAAAGTAGCTTGTGATTCTTTAATGCTTGCAAAGGTTTCAAAACCGGAAAAGATTTCAATGGTCGCTTTTCCTGTATACGTTTGAGATTCGTTAATTTTATTTGAGATGCTAGTATCTTCATATCTCTTAAGCGTTCCACTTGCAGTCACATCTGGAAAATAACCTGCACGGGCTTTCGTGACTCCAAACTCTGAAGCTTTGACATCATGTTGTGAAGATTTTAATTGAGGATTATTTTGCCACAAAAGTTTAATACAATCTTCCCATTTTAAAATTTGGGCTGAGCTTTTTGTGAAGGTGCACAGCGAAATCGTTAAGATAAACAAAACTAATTTTCGCATTTTTTTTGATCCCTTATATGCTGGAACACCCACAGATGAATATGTTTCTACAATAACACAAAGGCTAGAGGCCGTCATATTGCATGTGTTTATCTTAAGTTGTACAATGCCGATAAGAAATTAACATTCAAAAGGGGGCTACTATGTCATTTAAAAAGGCTTTTGCATTTTTAATGGTATTACCACTTTTTACGATTTCATCTCAAGTCTGGGCACGAGGTCATTCTCATGAAGGTCATGAAGTTCATGGCAAATCTCAGCATAAAGAAATGCATCACAAACATGAAGCAAAGAAAGAGCAATTTGCAGAAACTAGCACACGCCGAGCTGAGAAAATTGCTAAACAAAATGAAAGAAAAATTAAGAACTTAGACGCGTGGAAAACAAAAAAAGTGGAAAAGTGTGCGGGTGATCAAAAGTGCCTTGATAGAGTAGAAAAACAATATTCTAAGAGAAAAGAGCAGATTGATAAGCAGCACGAAGCACAATCAAAGGCTCTCGAAGAGTTTAATAAAAAACATGAAGTAGAAGGCACAGAGTCAGGAGAAGCAACAGAGCCCACAGAAACTGAAAGTCCTGAAAAATCAGAAACTCCAGAAGCTCCAGAAAATTCAACTGAATGAGAAAATCTCTGGTTTTCTTAGCTATTCTTTTTTTTGCGCAGGTAGTGAAGGCTGAGGTAGAGCCTTCTTTGAATGCTTCTACCTCAGTAACACCTGATGCAACAACACAAGGTGATACAGAAATTTTCTATGATATAGGTGCGGCACTTGGCATACCTTTAAATAGTGCCTGGTTTCTCACACCTAGCTATTCTTTAGGAATCAACACAATCTCTGGAACTGTTGAGTATTTTTCCTCTGTTTCAGCTGCACTTGGCTATGATTGTGCACCTCAATGGAATATGAAACCAGCATTCTTTGAAACCCTCAGTCACAATACCGATTATCATTCTGAAAAAGCAAAAATTTCTCTAACCTATTCCATTCCAGAACCGAGCACACTTACTTTTTATTTTGGCCCCTCATATTTCCATGATTCTGATCACAATCAAAAATGGGGTGGATTTGCTGGGCTCTCAGGAGATTTTAATCAAAGTTTTTTCTGGTATGCGGATGCAGGAATGTCCTTCAAAACCAGTGGTAATCAAAATAGCATGGACCAAACAGCAACTCTCGGCGCTGGTTATGACATGAACAATCATTTCACTTTTTCATGTGATATCACATTGTTTCGAGGTATAAGTGGCACAGCTGTTCACCAAAACAACAAACAGATATCCACTTTAGCCAAACCATCAAAAACAATTAATCAAAACAATAGAGATGAAACCGCAACGGAAATTACATTAACTGCCGGACTCAATTATAATTTTTAAATTTCTGCTTTTTTGACTTGCCAATTTTACTTTTATCCTTAAGATAAAAAATGATTTGAAGTAGGAGGTTATCGTTGAGGTACGTTGCTATTGAAGGCGTGATCGGCGTTGGAAAAACAACACTGGTTAATTATTTAGCACAAGACTACCAAGCCAAGCCTTATTATGAAATTGTTGAAGATAATCCCTTTTTAAGCCTGTTCTATCAAGATAAAGAAAAATATGCATTTGATACAGAAATCTACTTTCTTTTGTCTCGCTTCCGTCAACAAAGAGAACTGGAAATTGACCTAAAAAAGAACAAAAATTTCATCGTAAGCGATTATCTCTTTGATAAAAATAAAATATTTGCCCAAATTACTCTTGATTCAGAAGATTTTAGAACATTTTCTTTAGTTTTTTACGGCATTCATACAAAAATTGTTCCCCCTGACCTTGTTGTTTATTTACGCTCTGATGTGCCCCCGCTTATGAAGCGCATCCGCCACCGTGACCGCCCTTTCGAACGAAATATGGATGAAAAATACATTGCTACTCTCTCTCACCAATATGATGCTTTTTTTGAAACCTACAAGGCGAGTGATGTTCTGGTGATTGATGTAAGTGAGCACGATTTCGTGGCAAACCGTGAAGATTATAAATATATTAAAAACCTTATAGATCAGAAACTTGAACCTGCAAAAACTTGAAAATCGGAGATAATATGAAGTCTCACAATCAAACCCGCATGGTTTCAATAGCTGGCAATATTGGTATTGGAAAATCAAGCCTCACCACACTTCTCTCAGAAAGATTTGGATGGAAACCTTATTATGAAGTTGTTGATACCAATCCCTACTTAGCTGATTTTTATGGTGATATGCGCCGCTGGTCGTTTCACTTACAAGTTTTTTTCCTTTCTAAAAGATTTAAGCATCATAAAGAAATGTTGGAAATCGGCGGAACGGTTATTCAAGACAGAAGCATTTATGAAGATGTAGAAATTTTCGCAAAAAACCTGTATCTACAAGGTAAATTTGAAGAACGTGATTATCGAAACTACCACGAGCTTTTCTCATGCATGACACATTATTTAAAGCCCCCTGACCTTCTCATCTATTTAAGAGCTACCGTTCCCATCTTGAAAAAAAGAATTCAAATTCGAGGCCGTCCCTACGAGCTAGAAATACCCACAGAATACCTGCAACAACTAAATAACCATTACGATAACTGGGTTGAACATTATAAGGCAGGGCCTCTTCTCGTTATAGATAGCAATAATTTAGACTATGTTAACAGCCATGAAGACTTTCAGTATGTAGCTGGCCTTATTGAAAAGAAACTTTCTCCTCTTTCATCCTGACCTTTTTCTTCTGTCATCCCTGCGAAGTCTGTCATCCCTGCGAAGTCTGTCATCCCTGCGAAAGCAGGGATCTAAAATTTGACTCAGTCCTTTTAGAATGTTACCTAAGATTTCGAAAAATATAACCACTTTTTAGGAGGATTTAAATGAAGCGCATTCTTATAGCCCTTGGATTTGTCGTTCTTTGTTTTCAAGTTTCAGCTAAAAATGTAGTACTTTTCATAGGCGATGGCATGGGCCCAGCCTATGTTACAGCTACACGTAATTATTTAGCAGAACAAGACAAAACACTTTATTTAGATTCTCTTCCACAAACAGCCATGGTGAAAACAAGATCTGCTGATTCTATCGTAACGGATTCAGCAGCAGCAGCCACAGCATTTGCCTGTGGAGAACTCACAAATAATGGTGTTATCGGCCAAGATAAAACAGCCGTTGTCGGACAAACAGATGGTAATTCTGTTAAATCCATTGCTGAATTAGCAAAAGAAAGAGGCATGTCTGTTGGAATTGTCACAACAGCACGTATCACTCATGCAACGCCAGCTGGCTTTTATGCACATGTTAATGATCGTGACGCTGAGGAAAAAATTGCTGATCAACTCGTAGAAAGCGGTTTCGATGTTTTTTTAGGTGGTGGACGTAAATATTTCTCAGCTTCCAGTAAGAGATTAAAAAAACTTAAAGAAAATGGTTATCAATACATCAGCTCACATGGGGAGTTTAAAGAACTCAACATTGCCTCTGTGACGAAGCTAGTAGGTCTTTTTAATGAGGAACACCTTTTATATGATCTAGAAAGAGAAGCACAGCCCAACTCGGAACCAAGCCTTGAAGAGCTTACACTCACAGCTCTTTCAATATTGAAGAAAAATCCACACGGCTATTTTTTACTTGTTGAAGGTGGAAGAATTGACCACGCAGGTCATGAAAACCGTGCTCGGTATGCAATTCACGATACCATTGCCATGGATAAAGCAGTGAAAGCTCTAGTTTCACAAGTTAATGAGGAAGAAACACTTGTTCTTGTCACAGCAGATCATGAAACCGGCGGACTTGCTATTAATGGTTATCCAGATGCCGATGTACCCATGCTCGGGTTCGTACGTGAAAATGGTGAGCAACTTGAATACCCTGTTCTCACATGGGCAACAGGCCCAGGAGCCAGCGGCAAGAAAAAAGCCAAGCCAAATGCGGACGGCTTGTTTTTAGAGCAAAACCCTGCAAAATATTATCTCAGTTCTTCAGCCCACACAGGCGTCGATGTAGTTCTCTATGGTTGGGGTGTTAAAAGCCCTCAAGTTCACGGCACTTTAGGCCATGTAGATATCTTCAAATTAATGAAGAAAACTCTGTAATCTTGTCATCCCCGCCCTGCCTGCTAGCAGGCAGGTTTTGGAGGGGATCCAATAGATGTTTTCTACCATTCCCACGCAAGTCCGTAACTAAGGCCTACGCGCCTTTCCATAATGTTGCGAGTACTTGCCGGACCACCTAAGAGCGTTTGAAGATTGGTACCTAATTCTGAATCATCTACATCTGCTCGCAAGAAAAAATAATTATCAGCATCATAATCAGAATTTATTTTATCAAAATAATACTTCATACCTAAATGTGCATTCCAACGCTCAAGGTTTTTATCAAGAAGAGATTGATACGGACTTAGTTTATCATGCCAAGCTTCATCAAGCTGTTCCCATTTATAATAACCACCAGCATCACAAGCCCAATGTCCACCTATTGATTTATAACAAAGATTCAAGCGAACCAAACAAGTAGTCATATTTCGGCCGCTTGTTAGGATCTCATCCATACGAATAGGTTTTATTGGGCCACCTTCTATGTGTTCGGCTTGTTGAACCCACTCCGGAGAAACCCTCGACGTCGAGCTATCAGAAACATAAGCTCTTCCCTTTAAAGCAAATGTAGTATCCACATCCACACTAAAGTGTTGTTCTGGAAATGGACGAAATCTTACAGAAGGGCCTATTTGCCACGCATCAATAGCTTCAAAACCTCTTAATTTATCTGTTTCAATACCAACAACTGCCCCATTTATTCCATATTGAAAGTTACTGTCATTAAAATCAGAAAAATAACCTACACCTCTTAAAAGATCAAAATTCGTTCTACAACTTTTACCATCCCCCTCTTCTAGATGAAAGCGAAGAAGAGAAAAATTACCAGCTCTATGATCCGAAGTTATTAAATCCAGATTGGCTACTCTCGTGTTTTCAGCTCTCGTTTCATCACCATTCTTTCCCTGAACACTAGCGGCACCAACCTCAATATTAAAGAATCGATTTGTAATTTCTGGATCTTTCTCCTGGGCTTCAAAAGAAGTTTCGATTGGGTCAGAAAAGACACCTGGAGGATCTATGGTTGTAGTTCTCGCCGTATAAGACTCAAGCATTTCTTCCTCATTGAAAACCAGATTTTTTTCAGAGTGATAAATATTAAGTTCTATTGTTTCACCACGCACAGTCGTAAATGAATAACGTCTATTTTCTGTTGTTTCAGGGGAGAGTTTAATTTCCGCCACAGCTCCATTTAGATGAAATCCATAAGGTATGACACTTTGACCTTGAAGTTCAATAGAAGTAGGAGGCACATACTTCGAGTTCCAACTCTCCCCAGGAAGCCACTTACCACTCACATAAACTATACCTCGTGGGCTAATACCCACTCCTCCAATATTTTCAAGTGTTCTTTCTCTGGCTTGTAAAACAATATCTGCTGTTAAAGAAACGGTATCTTGATTCAGTATAATAGGAAGAGTTTTATCAGTGATGGAAAAATATGGAGAGCTTATCTTGAGAACCGTTTCATGTGGCAACGCCAGTGAAATATTACCTATATCAAGTTGTTGAGCACCATTGAGTTTCATAGTATTTTTTTCGCCAGTTGTCTCAAAATCAAGATTAAGAACTCGCGCATAAAAATCTGGAATTACTTCACCTTCAATAACTTGATTTCCAGTAATTTTTAACTGCCGAGCACCTTGAGATAAATAGTGTTTTCCGTCTATTAAAATAGTTGAAATATTGGAAACTTTTTCACTGTCTTTAAGAAGTTGTAAATAATCTTGTGCCGTATATGTATTAAATCTGTCTGAACTTACTCCAAAATTAAAAAAGCGTGTATTATCTCGGTAGAAATCTTTTTCTCTTAGGAGAGAATCTTCACCTATGATCTCGTGTAAAATAATTCCCGCTCGAACTATTTCTTGTTCTTCTCCCTCTCCAAGATTCCATGCCTCCTTCACAAACATAAATCGTTTGAGATTACCCCTTAATTTATTAACACGAATCGCCATGGTCACTTCGTAACATTTGGTTTGATCATCCTCAAAATTAGGATTGTGAATCGCGTTCATGTCATTGGTCTTATACAATGGATAATCCGTCATATACTCTTCTAAGTGTGACAAAAGCTTGTCTGCCTTACTGCGAAGGCGTGCTGCACGATAAGGATCAAATTGTGACAAGCGATCTAATACATAATGAATCTTATTTTCAAAACTACCGGGTCCAATATCTAAATTATAATTGGTTAAAATCTTTCCCTCCCAATAATCAAAAAGTTCTATAGTTTTTTCACCTGTTTTTTTATTTTCACAAACCCGAGCCTGGCCACCATTGCCGACTGAACTTTCGCCATTATTTCCATCTGCAAATGCCTGTTGATTGGCAAAGCTCCAGCACAGTGCACCCACTATTAAAAAAATAGTTTTAAAATAATTCATAATTCCCTTCCCCCTTTTGTTAACGGAAAAAATTGAACATTGATTTGATATGTTTGCTCTCCACCCTCTTCTTCTAATAAACGACAAAATTTTTGTTTAAATTTTCGAATCATTTCTTTGGCTCTGGGCACATTTGAAACTTTAATTGTAAATGTTGAGGCTGTTATTTCTCGTTCCTCAACTGGTATAAGCCTCACAGCATCTTTCGCATGAGATATCAGCTGCTCATTAAAACGTTTGATCCCCTCGCTTGCTACATCATTCTGCTTATCAAGCCTGCCATAAGAGACTTCAAGCGTGCCATCTTCCGCTCGCTTTAAAAGTTGAAGTTCAAGAAGTGTTTGGATTGCCACCTTCACCTCACGAGGTGTGATTTTAAAGTGAAGATTTCTTGCAATCCAATTTGAATCTTCTTGAAAGTCTACGAGCCTCGTCTTTTCCCGAATGGGATAATAATGCCAATGAGAAATGGCAGAAAAAGTTTTGTGGTCTAAAACTTTAAACTCTTGATTGGGATGAGCTTAGCTCATTTGTTCCATCAAAAGAACAGAAAGCCGCGGATCATCTTTTACTTTTTCAAGTCGAACAAGATCATAAAAATACTCTCGTTCCTTGCCTTTTAATTTAAAAAAGCCAATAAATTTCTGTGTCATGTTGGGGCCAGGACGACGCTGGCCATTTAAAACCATGGTGAGAGAGGCCGTGCCCCGAAGATCAAGCTGCATAGCCCATTGGCCATAACTCCACCGTGCATTCTTTCTTTTTGAATCATGGGCGTAGGCGTGGAGATAACTTCGATAATCAGTGTACTTAAAAATGCTCCCTGTCTGCATGGAGCGTGCTTATTCCATAGGCATTAGCAAGCGTCAACAATAATTTAGCAAATCTTGAAAAAAGCCTTAACAGTTCTGCTAATAAAAGCACTATTAAAGAAATCTTCTACATTGATCGATAAACTAAAGTAAGGGGGTGTTATGAAAATAAAACAAATTTTATTTTTAATTATAATTACGATGGGAACATTTTCCCAAGCTCTCTATGCACGAGAAGAGGTTACTTACATGTGTGATAAATTAGAAAGAGTCATAGTCGTTATAGAATCTCAAGATTCTAACGCTTGGGCACAGGTAAAAATGAAAACTTCTTCTGGAAGTCAAATGTATTCCATTAGAGCATCAGGCTCCAACTTTGATAGTCGAGCTTCACAAATAGCTAGAGATTTAAAAGATTGTAAAAAAGTTAGATTTTATTACGATTCTTCTAGAAATGGAAGTAACGTTATTCTCGTAAATCGTGCTGAAATTACTTTGCTTCATAGATAAGCGCATCAACTATAGAACATTTACATTTCACAATATGTCCGCTACCCATTCTCTATGGGATTATCATGTGGCATTGTTGGACTACCTAACGTAGGTAAATCTACCATTTTCAACGCTTTGACTCATGCCAAAGCAGAAATGGCGAATTACCCTTTCTGCACCATTGATCCTAATGTTGGGATGGTTCCTATTTTTGATCCCCGCTTAACAACATTAACTCAAATTTTTAAACCAAAAAAAACAACTCCCAACATGCTTGAAGTTGTTGATATTGCAGGTCTGATAAAAGGCGCATCCCAAGGTGAAGGATTGGGAAATAAATTTTTAAGCCATATTCGTGAAGTTCATACTATTCTTCATGTTGTACGATGCTTTGAAGACCCGAATGTTATTCATGTAAGTGGTGATGTTGATCCTCTGCGTGATATTGAAGTTATTAATACAGAACTTGCCATAAAAGATATGGAAACCGTTTCAAAGCGCCTGTCCTCCGCAGAAAAACAAGCGAAGGGTCACGATAAAAAAGCTCTTTCCGAACTTGAAGCGTTAAAAAAAATAAGCGCCTGGCTCGATGCCGGAAAAATGTTGCGAAACATGCCCAAAACTGAAGACGAAGAAAAACTTATTCAAGAATTATGTTTTCTTACAGCTAAACCTGTTCTCTACATAGCTAATACTAGTGAAGAGTTTTTACACAAAGATCCTCCATCCATGCAAAAAATAATCGACTTAGCTCTCCAAGAAAAATCAGAAGTTTTAAGAATTTGTGGAAAAATTGAAGCAGAACTAGCTGATTTAGAAGAAGCCGAAAGAGCCGAGTTTTTAAAAGATCTCGGCATTGAAGAGCCGGGGCTTCATAAACTTGTTAGAAAAGCCTTTCACCTTTTAGGACTTCAAACTTTTTTTACTGCCGGTCCAGATGAGGTACGAGCCTGGACAGTAAGACAGGGCACAAAAGCTCCACAGGCGGCAGGTGTTATTCATACAGACTTTGAAAAGGGTTTTATTCGAGCTGAAATTTACCACTATAACGACCTCATTGCCGCTGGTTCTGAGGCTCAAATTAAAACAAAAGGTCTTATGCGCCTTGAAGGAAAAGAATACGAAGTTAAAGACGGTGACATGATCTATTTTAGATTTGCGTTATAATCGATCTAATTATGGTACGGAGTATTTGTAAAATTCTTTTTGAAAACTACCTTTAAAGGCGTGCCTTCAAAACCAAACTCCTCTCGCAAAGCATTAACCATGTATTGTTCGTAAGAGGACTTAATTGAATTATCACTGGCAATTTTAAAGTAAAAAATAGGCGGAGCCACATCGAGCTGAGCAAGTTTATTTATTTTAGGACGTCTTCCACGATGAATAGGTGGTGGCAACTCTATAAGTTTTTTCCTCAAAAAATAATTAAGAGTTTCTGCATCTACCAGCTTTTTACGCCCCTCAAAGAGAGTAAGAGCCTGGTCTAACAACTTATGAATTCTTTGCCCACTCTCGGCGGAAATAAAAATAAGTGGTGCCCAGTGAAGGTGTGGGTAAGTAATTCTAAAATCCTTTTCGAACTTTTGCGCTGTTTTATGATCTTTATTAACAGCATCCCATTTATTAACTAATATGATGAGAGAAGTTCCTGCCTCAATCACAAGATCTGCAATTTTAACATCTTGTTCAACAATTGTTTCTGTTGCGTCAACAACAAGAAAAGCCACATCAGCTCGTCGAATGGCTTTTTGAGAGCGATTAACTGAAAAAAACTCAATCCCTGTTTCAACACGGCTCGATTTACGAATGCCTGCTGTATCAATAAGTGTAAACAAAATCTTGTCGCGAATAATATAAGTATCAATAGCATCACGTGTTGTGAGCGCTTGTGGACTGACAATACATCTCTTCTCACCTAATAATTTATTTGTAAGTGTAGATTTTCCAACGTTGGGGCGTCCAACAATAGCGATCCGAACTTCTTTTTCAATTTTCTCTTCTGATATTTCTGGTTTTGGAATATATTCAACGATTTTCTCTAGAAGATCCTCTAAGCCAAGCTTGTGAGAAGCAGAAACACAAATTAATTCATCTGCACCCAATTTATTAAATTCATACTCCCTTCCCTCATGGCGTGGATCATCCATTTTATTAACAACATAAAGAATAGGTTTTCCTGTTTCCCTTAACTTTATAGCCACTCCGTGATCCAGAGGATGCAACCCTTCATGGCTATCAAGAACAAAAATAATAAGGCTTGATTCATGGAGCGCTAAATTAATTTGCTCCTGCATAAGACGATCAAGCTCTGTGTGTGCAACTGGCTCTAGCCCCCCGGTATCAATTAATAAAAACTTTCTGTGCTTCCAAAAAATAAACCCATCGTGGCGATCACGCGTGACACCTGTTTCGCGGGCAACAATGGCACTTTTTCTTCCAACTAAGGAATTAAAGAGTGTGGATTTTCCAACATTGGGGCGCCCCACT
>ORJL011628716.1_pt1 | contig 14381 bp, 12 predicted proteins | sample 1779941 | NCBI WGS metagenome assembly ORJL01 (sample SAMEA104232317, study PRJEB22302) | groundwater metagenome | biome: forest; feature: aquifer; material: groundwater | place: USA | collected 2011-08-07 | depth 5.8 m
ATCCGCCGGAAGGCAAAAGAGAAATGCGCGGACAGGGCTCGGGGCCGCGCGTAATCGCGCGGCGAGCGCCGAGGCTCTGCGAGGCGCGAGATGTCAACATTCGCGTTCGAAAAAGGTTCGAACTTGGTCGTATAATGTAGCCCGAATAAAACTAGTCTCGTTTTCTGAAAAATTCGCCCGCGCGGCGCAGAGCGCCGCGTAGGGTGGAGAAGGGATTTCAGCCACTTCCTGATGGGAGAGGTGCAGATTCAAAATTCAAAAGCCGAACATTTTTTGGAGGGGAATGCAAATGCGAAATACAATCCTAGTGTGCTTGCCCCTCCCTCCCATGCGCGCACCGACTTTTCGCCAAACCTATGCTTTTGGCGAAACTCCCATAGTTGGCAATTCAATTCTAACCTCGTCCATAATTTGCTGCGCCATTAATTGAGTTGCTTCCAACTTCAACATTTTCTTTTGCTCTTCGTTAAAATATAAATCCTCCTGCACGCACGTTCTGGCTATTTCTAAAATTGTTCCTAAGGTTAAGAGCACCGTACTAAGAATCATTGAAAATTCGTAAACATCACCTCGCCGGTTCAAAAGAAAAGAGTCCATCGTAGGGTGTGCGAAGTTTGAAAGGTTTCTGTAGTGTTTACTATGAATTGCGAACCTGGTTTTGTCGGGAATACTATCTAACATTTGCTTGAAAGTTTTATCTGTCCACATTCGTTCGGTGCTTTTGAATTGACTGAAATTCAGGAACTGATCAACTCTTTCTTGAGTCCTTGATTTTTCAAGAAAAATATATGCAAAGACCACGAGCATTTCATACGTATATCTAGCGACTAAATGTACTGACAACGAATCCTTGAAGTTCAAGCAATTTTCGCACGTTACTAGTATCGTAAATACCTTGTTGAAGATTTCCCAGAGAAGACGGTCAGGAGTAATGTCTGCCGTCGACACTTTGCCAGCCATTGCAGCCTCAAGGTTATGAGAGAACAGCTGTAGCAACGCTACTGTTTTACTCACCTGATTCGGAAACTGAATCGTGTTTTTCTGTGGCATTTAGATCGTAGTGTTTATACGGAAACCACAGCGCGCTCTGCAAATGCCGTTTGCGCTATCTGCGTTTACTGCATAACTGAATTTTGATTCACCGCATTGTGGACATTCAATAATCCCTCCTTTTGATTTACTGGCGAGAATTGCACTCACTACTTTGTTCCGGTTACGGATATATTCGTTCACCTTTTCTCTGTTGTTAAGGTACCCCTGCACCCATAGATCAGTCGTAATTCTTCCCGCGGATGTTTCTTTGTGAGGAATCTTTCCTTCATTCAAAAGCTTCTCCCAATATTGTCTCGTGTGTCCGTATCGTTTTGAAACATCGCTGGATGACATAAAGCGACTATCCGGCGGGAGATATCCTTTGCTAAGCATTGCCACGCGGTTTTGGCGCAATGATTCGGCAAGGGCCATTTCTTTTTGTTCTTTCGTTACATTTTTATTGGGAAAGTAAAGGTCCAGCGAGAGAGTGCCCTCGCTACTTATATTGCTGTGCCAAGAATAGTCGTAGTTATCCTTTTTGGTCATATCCACAACCTAGCACAATGGGTTTCCAAAAGCAACCAAGCATTTGATACACTATAGATATGCGCTACTTTCTCTACGCACGTAAAAGCACCGATGTTGAAGACAAACAGGTTCTCTCTATCGAGGCGCAGTTATCCGAATTGCGCGCGCTCGCCAAGGACGAGAAGTTAGAGATTGTCGCGGAGTTCGTAGAGAAGCGGAGCGCGAAGATGCCCGGGCGCCTCGTGTTTAACGAAATGTTGAAGCGGGTACACAAAGGCGAGGCGCAGGGCATTGTCTGCTGGAAGCTCGATCGCCTATCGCGTAATCCGGTAGACGGCGGGCAGATAAGCTGGCTCCTGCAGGAGAATATTATCCAGCATATCCGCACGCACGACCGGAGTCACTATCCGAGCGACAATGTGTTGATGATGTCGGTGGAGTTCGGCATGGCGAATCAGTTTATCCGCGATTTGAGTTCCAATGTGAAGCGAGGGTTGCGACTTAAAGTGAAGCGCGGCGAGTTCCCGAGTACCGCGCCTGTCGGCTATTTGAATGATGTTCGCGCGAAAACTATTGTTATTGACAGCAAGAAGTCTAAAGTGATTCGCGCGGCATTTGAGCTCTACGCCAAAGGCAACTCACGGCTTGAAGACATTTCCATATTTATGGAAGCGAACGGAGTGAAGAGTCATCTCAACAACAAGACGCACAAAGACAGGGTTAAATTTATTCTCTCCAATCCGTTCTATGTCGGCCTGTTTAAATACGGCGGCGAAATGCACGAGGGACGGCATACGCCCATCGTTGAAAAGTGGCTTTTCGACAAGGTGCAAAAAGTTATGGCCGAACGTGGACATCCACAAAAGAACCACAGCAATCCAAAAGCTCTTTGCGGCCTTATGTGGTGCGGCGAGTGCGGTTGTATGATCACCGCCGAGGTGCAGAAGGGTCACACATACTATCGCTGTACCAAGAAGAAGGGTGCGTGCTCGCAACCGTATGTTCGCGAGGAAGCTCTAATACCTCAACTGGATGAGTTATTCAGAAAATACTCCATGCCGTTGGCGTGGCAGGAGGAATTTGAGAAATTGATAGCCGAAGACGAACATTCGTCCTCTATCCAAAACGCGGCATTCGTTCAAGAATTGCGGGGCAAAGTCCACGACATCTCCCGCAAGCTCGACCGTCTTACCGACCTCTATATCGTCCAAGACATCGAGCGCGAGGATTATCTCGCGCGCCGACGTGTGCTTGTGTTGGAGAGGAAGTCGGTAGACGAGCAAACGGCTCGTCTTGAAGCGAACGCCGGACACTGGCTCGAACCGATGCGAGAATGGGTCAAAGAGGCTTCAATGCTTGCTGAAACAGCCCTATCAGAAGATACCCCCTCCAAAAAATCCTCTCTCCAAAAAATGTTCGGCTCGAACCTGCACCTCTCCCATCAGGAAGTGGCTGAAATCCCTTCTCCACCATACGCGGCGCTCTGCGCCGCGCGGGCGAATTTTTCAGAAAACGAGACTAGTTTTATGCGGGCTGCCAGACTTGGATTCGAACCAAGATACTCAGATTCAGAGTCTGAGGTCCTACCATTAGACGATCTGGCAATACAGAGACTTTACGTTAAAGCATTAGTTTATTCAACCAGAAATGGTCGCTGTTGCGAATACCTCAACCCGTTGAATTAATAGGACGTTTACATATTATGCGCGAGGTATAAGATGTGATAGGAATCTCGCACGGTTGCCGCGGTCGTGGCAATCTCTTCACATTCTTTTCTGGAGGAGAAACGATATGGCAAAGAATTATGTAGTGAACGATATGGCGAAGGTGCATCCTGGCACGCGTTATGGTGGAAAGGCGCAACGAAGTTACGACTATTATCAAAATTCCGATATCGATACATTGGTTGAGCGCGCAAATAAGTTTCTGGAGAAAAAACATCATTCAGTGCGCAACATCAAGAAGTCAACCGGAACACTTTGCGTCCAGAATATACAGTGGGTAACAAAAAGGACAAAAATTAACAGGATGGTCAATTGTCCGTGCCTTGCCGATATCGTTAAGAAGATGATGACCGGTCGGTCATTGCTCTTCAACCCGCTCTACAAGGTTCTGCTCCGCGCCCTCAATAATCCGCACGTTCCGCCTGTCGCACGATTTTGTGTAATCGCGACCGGCGCGGGTCCGCGACATAAGAAAGAGACGGTGACTTTCATCAAAGTGAAAATCGTCAATGATGAATTCGTACTACCGAACTCTTTTTTGCTAGATTGCTCGGATGCGTTTCTAAAAAATGTTTCATGCTGAACGCTGTCTCTCATCCCAGCCCCCGCCATCGGGGGCTTTTGTTTGCCTGCGTAGTTTTTATTTTGTAAGTTTTGTTGTATAGTGAATTCACCGCCAGCTGGCGGATTTATATTTCATGGAAATTCGTAATATTGCCATCATCGCGCACGTGGACCACGGGAAGACTGCTCTTACCGACGCCATCCTGAAGCAGACGGGCGCGGCGGCAGAAGGCACGACGATGGACTCTAACGCTATTGAACTAGAGCGCGGTATTACCATTTACGCCAAGAATGCCGCTGTAGAGTATAAGGGTACGAAGATAAACATTGTAGACACCCCCGGCCACGCCGATTTCGGTAGCGAAGTTGAGCGCGTTTTGCGTTCTATAGATTCGGTGTTGCTGGTCGTAGACGCGCAGGAGGGTCCGATGCCACAGACGCGCTTCGTATTGAAGAAATCTCTGGAACTAGGACTTAAGCCAATAGTAGTGCTCAATAAAATAGATAAGCCTGCCGCCAATCCGGAGCGCTCTCACGACCAAGTGCTGGAGCTTTTCTTAGAGCTCGGCGCTACGGACGAACAATCTGATTTCCCAGTTGTGTACGCCATTGGGCGCGACGGCAGAGCTTCAATGAAGCCAGATGACCTTATGATGGGCGGGACAGAGGCAAATAAAGACCTCTCGCCGCTTTTGGATTTGATACTTGAGAAAGTACCACCGGCCAATCTCGGTGCGTCTGCTGACGCGCCGCTCATGCTCCAACCGTTTAATCTCGCGTACGACAACTTTATGGGCCGTCTCGCCGTCGGCAGAATCTATGAAGGAACTGTGAAGCCCAATCAACAAGTATTTATCAAGAAGCCGGACGGCCTGACCGGCCAGGTCACGACGCGCACCGGCAGAACAACGAAAGTTTTTACATTCAAAGGCCTTGAACGCGTTGAGGTAGCCGAGGCATCTGCCGGCGACATCGCTCTCATCGCCGGTCTTCCGGACATCTATATTGGCGAGACGGTAACGACGAACGAGAGCGCGACACCGCTACCGGCTATCGCCGTAGACGAACCGACCATCGCGCTCAACTTCTTAATTAATAACTCGCCGTTTGCGGGTAAGGAAGGGAAGTATGTCACCAGTCGGCAGATACGCGACAGGCTGATGAAGGAGCTGGAGGTCAACGTCGGTCTTAAAATAGATTTTGATCCGCCAGCCGGCGGACTAGAAGCATTCCACGTCTCGGGCCGCGGCGAGCTTCACATTGCCGTGCTCTTGGAGAATATGCGTCGCGAGGGCTACGAGCTCCAAGTCTCTCAACCGCACGTCATTTTCCGTAAGGAAAATGATGGCGAGGTACTCGAGCCATTCGAAGAAGTCATTATTGATACGCCGTCAGAATTCCAAGGGGCCATTATTGAGAAGCTAGGTGCACGCGGATTCATTCTTTCTGATATCCGTCTAGCTTCCAGCGACCGGTCTCCAGCCTCCAGTGTGCGCCTCACGCTTGTCGGCCCGACGCGCGGGCTACTGGGTTATAAGAATATATTTATTATAGATACGAAGGGCGAGGGCATTCTCTCGTCGCGTTTTATCGGTTTCAAGCCGTACGCTGGCGAAATAAAGAAACGGCAGGTCGGCTCTATGATATCTATGACTAGCGGGAAATCACTTGGTTATGCGCTCTGGTATTTGCAGGACCGCGGACAGCTTTACATAAAGCCGGCGACAGAAGTATATGAAGGTATGGTGGTGGGGAACACGGCCAAGGGAGAAGAGATGATGGTCAATCCGACGAAGGGGAAGAATCAGTCCAACGTGCGCTCATCTTCTATGGATGAAGCCATCGTGCTCGTGCCGATATTTGACCTCACGATTGAACGCGGATTGGAGATTATGGGCGACGACGAGTATCTGGAGATTACGCCGCTCTCGGTCCGTCTGCGCAAGCAGTACCTCACCGAGAACGACCGCGCCAAGGCACGCCGCTAACCTGGACAAGTCTGACTTGTCCAAAATCGCGACTCCTTATTTTGACCTATAGGACAAATTAAGGAGTTGTTCCATATGCAAGCCTATAGGCCATCATAAGGAACATTGGTTTTCAGGTGGTTTCAAAAACTAATCCCGAGGCGAACCTCGGGATTGTGGTGATGAAGAAATGTCATTCGAACGGTACTTCTTCGGTCCGATCTTCGACTCCGTAGATCAGTTTTGGGTACTGCATCTCCTGCGCTTGGAGCCTCGAATGATATTTCAACACGAGCCCGCTGGCTACCCACTCAAAAAGCTTCGCGAAGAGAGCAAGACCCTCTGTCTCCGAGCGTTGAAACTGTTGAATCGACTTCGAAATCTCGGAGAACAGTTCGAGCGCTAGTTCCATGTGTGTCGGTGGAACATTGTCGAACTCGGCGTTGCTTATCGATGTTTGCCCACAGCGAAGTCTCTTGTCTGTCATGTGAAGGAAAAGTCTAAGCAAATTAGTTCTTCCGACCATGTCCTCCAGAGAGATGAGTTTTTGCTGGATTCCTTCGAGAAGCTTTTGCCGTGCTGATTCTCGTACTTGCCACGCTGGAGCTGTTCCGTTGCTCATAATGTGCACCTCGCTCTAGTGAATGTTCAGATACCCAGACCAGACTCTATCACGAAAATGTTGATTTGCAATGCCGTTAAAAGTTCAGTATCTTTTATCGCATGGCATCGGCGCGAGAATTTTGTGAGGGATTATTGAAGAAGGCCGATGTGGCTATCGGAGGAAGTCGCCCGCAGGACATTACCGTTCATGATGAACGTCTTTTTAATCGCGTTATCCGTTACGGGTCACTCGGTCTCGGCGAGGCGTACATGGAGAATTGGTGGGACGCGAATTCTCTTGACACATTTATATACACGGTCATTAACGCCCATTTAGACAAAGAAATTGAAATCAATCTCGCGTCCGTTTCGGCTATCGCAAAAGCATTTCTCTTTAATCAGCAGTCGCGCTCGGGCGCAACAGTCGTTGCTCGCGAACATTACGACTTGAGCGCCGAGCTCTATATGTCATTTCTGGACCCGTACAATCAGTACACCTGTGGATATTTTAAAAATACCGACAACTTGAATGTCGCACAGGAGCAGAAACTTGAATTGATTTGCAAAAAGTTACAGTTAAAGTCTGGTGACAGAGTATTGGATATCGGCTGTGGCTGGGGAGGATTCGCCAAGTATGCCGCAGAACATTATGGCGTTAAAGTAACAGGTATAACTTTGTCAAAAGAGCAGTTAGCGTATGCAAAAGAATTTACCAAAGGATTGGATGTAGAACTGCGTCTGCAGGATTATCGTGACCTAAATGGTGAATTCGATAAAATTCTTGTTTGCGGGATGATAGAACACGTCGGGTATAAAAATTATCGCGAGATTATGAAGGTTGTGAATAAGAATCTAACTGACGACGGACTCTTCCTTTTACACACTATCGGTTATGCTCGTTCACAAGTAATCGGCGATCCGTGGATGGATAAATATATTTTTCCCGGAGGAATGCTCCCGTCTGTCGCGCAGATAGGGAAGGCGATTGAAGGACTCTTCCTTATAGAAGACATGCACAACTTCGGTGCCTATTATGACCAGACACTTATGGCGTGGTTCAAGAATTTTGATAATGCATGGCCGAAGTTGAAAGAGAAATATGACGAAAGGTTTTACAGAATGTGGAAGTATTATCTCCTCGCCTGCGCCAGTACGGCGCGAGCCCGCGAGATGCAACTCTGGCAGATAGTCCTCTCCAAGCGCGGTGTCGCCGGCGGGTACACCTCTGTGCGCTAAAAAATGTCGAGACGTACCACGTCCCGACATGTAAGTATAATAAAAAAAGCCCACCGCGTACTACATGCTACGTGCGGTGGGCTCGGTTCGCGTTTGTTGCCAGATTCAGGCGGCAGCCGCAAGGTACGTCCGAATGTCTACGTGAAGCCGGTCGCTCATTTTGCCGGCGTCAACGTAGAAGTCCAGCAGTTCGCTGATCGTGAACACCGCATGCGAGCAACAACCGCGCTTCATCAGTTGGTCGTAGCCACCTTGTTCGCGGTCCACGAGGACGATGAAGTCGTTGACCTTTATACCTTCGTGCTCGAGGATTTCCCGTGCTTCAATCTTCGAGTCAGCTCTGGTGATAAGGTCGTCGACCCCAAGGGCTTTTTTGATTGACGGAGGCACCTTACCCACCAGTGACGCGATTTGGCGTTTCCCGCCATGTTCGTATTTATCCATCACGATGAGCGGTCTGCCCGTGAACCTTGAAAGCACTTCTGCGAATGGATTGCCTGCGCGCGGTACGCCCGCCACTCCGTCGAACGTCAGCCCGCTTCTTTCAATGAGCATCTGCATACAGCTGGCCGAATGCTCAACAATCTCTTTCGTCAACGGCCCAGACTTGTTGTCGGCCGTACGCAGATTAAGGTAAAAGGGCGAGAGAGCGGCATCGGGATTTTTTTCGTGCAGTTTCAGTTTGAAACCACGCTCCATCCCCTTGAGTCCTTTCCGCTCAACGACGAGTGGATGGACGGAATCCTTCGTGAGCACCGCCCCGATGTCCATTAATGCGAGTGCGAGGTTGTAGCGTGCCTTGTGATACGCAGAGGGTGATGCCGTGCGAGATACTGCAGGCGATATCGTGTTCATACAATTTCCTTTCGACTGGTTGAAGAACTTTGTAACCCGTGCCGGACGAGCCGGCTATTACGAAGACCATGCTAGCAAAAAGGGAATTAAAATCAAGTAAAAAGAAAGGGCCGCTTCCTTCCCTAATGTATACTTTATTAATGACACTGATTGAGTATAAAAAGGCATTTCTGAAGTACGCGCCGATAGAGAGCTTCCATGCGGGATTAGAGCTGACCGGACAGGAAGTGAAATCTTTGCGCAATAAGCTCGGCTCAATGGATGGGTCTAGAGTTGTCGTGCGCGGTGGCGAGGCGTTCATAGTTGGAATGACTATTCCTGCATATCAAGTAGCGAATGCGCCAAAGAGCTATGACCCAGAGAGAGCAAGGCGGTTACTATTAACAAAAAAGGAAGTCGCATATCTTTATACTGCAGACTCAAAAAAAGGCTTGACAATTATCCCGTTTGAAGTGTATACTAGTAAGAGGTTAATCAAGGTGCGCGTAGCCATAGTTCGCGGCAAGGGCAAGTCTGACAAGCGCGAGGACTTGAAGAAGCGCGACGCGCTTCGCGAGACAGCACGAGTTTTGAAAAACCGCTGAGCACTCATTCGCCTAAAGAATGTTTTTAAGATAAAGTATTCTTTAGGGGAGTGACCGGCTTTGACGGTCTGTACCTTGAAAGATGTGCGACGCAGTGCTCTCCCGCCAACACTTTAAAAGGGCAGGGAAACATACTTGCTAAGAATACTCTTGCAAGCGCGAAGAAGTCTCCTTACTTCGGTAAGGTCGGCGACATCGCGTTCGCCTACGCGACGGCTCGCGGCTAACCCCGTTAGAAATCCGATTTCTAACGGGGCTAACGCCCCGTTCCTCGCCTAGCGCGACGTCTGTCTTCTCTCGGCGCTCACAGCGTAGAGGACGGGCGGAATCATCTGTGAGACCGATGCTCGGCCTCCCGACCGCGCATCTAAATAAGGGATCGGGCAGGAATGGTTTCGTCTGCGTTGTGACATCCTGCCTTAAATCCGCCAGCCGGCGGATAACGCTGACTACGCGTCGTAGACTCTCTCTCATAGACGGATTCGGACTCGGGTTCGATTCCCGACACTTCCACTACTTCGCAAAAACCGCTTTCTGAAAGCGGTTTTTGCTTCGAAGTGCGCAGCACTGCGATTTTTCGAACGGTAGTGAGAAACGAAGTAGTGTCCTTCGAAGCTACTTCTGAGGAGCGAAGTAGGACGTATACTTTACCGTTTACTTTTTATGCAGCGTTCAAAAACAAATCGAAAGCCCTCTCATTTGAAAAATATTTGAAACAAGGTTCAGGATTCGCATTCGCGAACAAGCATCTTATCTAGCATTTGCAATAATCCGCTAAAGATATAGGATTATTTTGGAATATAACTGAGGAGAAATACATGCAAACCACTCTAAAGCAGGTGCTATCGGAACTCGCATCGGTTGGACTGAATGACCGTGATTTGGACATCAAAGATTGGATCGACGATATAGTCGCATATCGAAATACGGGGAAGTGTGGATCAGTAATGTACAGCACAGTCGAGTTCATCCCAGTTCTTTCGAAGATTCTCCAGACATTCAAGGCACCAGATGCCAAGGATTGAAATGAGTTGCTTTTATGCGCCCGCCCCGGCGGGTGTTTCTTTTGGGTTGGACAGGTTATCAAAAAGTTAGCGTTATGGTAGAGTATCTTTCATGTCTCCTGCGCCAATTAAGAAACAAAAGAATGGTAAAAAGTCCGCGCCACGCGGATGGCGCGCGATGCTCGGCGGGCCGTCGTTTTTCGGCAATCTCCTGACCACCGTTCTCATATTCCTTCTCCTCATGAGCGCGTATTCAATCATTGAGAGCTTCACAAAGCCGGCGAGCGACGTTCCTCTCTCCGTAGTCGCTGCCGACGTCGCAGAAGGAAAGATAAAGTCAATTATTGTAAAGGGAGACTCGCTTGATTTGGTTTATACCGATGAGTCTATTAAGGTCTCGCGCAAGGATTCTTCAGCAGGTCTTCCGGAAACGCTTGCGACCTACGGCGTTACGCCGGCAGAACTCTCCAAAGTTTCAATCACGATACAGGGTCAGTCGGGGTTTGAATTCTGGTTTCTCACTCTCGCACCGATTCTTATTCCTCTTCTATTCATAGGATTCATCTTTTGGTTCCTGTCGCGACAGGTGAAGGGTGCCGGCATGCAGGCATTCAGCTTCGGCCAGTCCAAGGCGCGCGTTATTGACCCCGCAGACTCCTCGCAGCGCGTTACGTTCGCCGACGTCGCCGGCGCGCGAGAGGCGAAGGAGGAGCTTCTGGAGATTGTAGATTTCTTGAAAAGTCCGAAAAAGTTCTTGGACATCGGCGCGCGCATCCCTAAAGGCATCATTCTAATGGGCGCCCCGGGAACCGGAAAAACTTTGCTTGCAAGAGCCGTAGCAGGGGAAGCTGGAGTACCGTTCTTCTCCATCTCAGGTAGCGAGTTCGTGGAAATGTTTGTCGGCGTCGGAGCATCAAGAGTGCGCGACTTATTCCAGCTCGCGAAGAAGGCAGCGCCAGCGATTATATTCGTTGACGAGATTGATGCAGTCGGGCGCGTGCGCGGAACTGGTGTCGGCGGAGGCAATGATGAGAGAGAACAGACACTTAACCAGATACTTGTAGAGATGGACGGCTTTGAACCGACTGAAAAGGTCGTCGTCATGGCGGCGACGAACCGTCCGGACGTTCTTGACCCGGCATTACTGCGCCCCGGGCGCTTTGACCGGCGCGTGACTATTGACCTGCCGGACAGGAGAGACCGCGAAGAAATTTTACAGATACACGCGCGGAAAAAGCCGCTCGGACCCGATGTCGCACTCGCCGTAATCGCAGAACGCACGCCCGGTTTCTCTGGAGCCGAACTATACTCTCTTATGAACGAGGGCGCGATTCTAGCTGCGCGCGAGAACAGGACAGAACTAACACAATACGATTTGATACGCTCCATAGAGAAGGTGATGCTCGGCCCAGAACGCAAGAGCCACCTGCTTTCAAAAAAAGAAAAAGAACTCACTGCATATCACGAGGCCGGACATGCGCTCGTTTCTTCTATACTCCCGAACGCCGACCCTGTGCACAAGATTTCAATCATCAGCAGAGGCAGAGCCGCCGGCTACACGTTGAAACTTCCGTTTGAAGACAAGAGAATGCATTCAAAAAAACAGTTTCTTGACGACATAGCCGCGACGCTCGGCGGATACGTCGCTGAAGAAATGCTCTTTAACGATGTGACGACTGGGCCGTCAAATGACCTGATGGTTATCACGGCGCTCGCGCGTGAGATGGTTACTAGATACGGAATGAGTGAAAAGATGGGACCGATAGCATTCGGCGAGAGACAGCTCGGTAACGAGCCGTACTCTGAACACGTCGCGATGCAGATTGATGCAGAAGTCGCCCGCATTATTGACGAGGCGAAGACGCGCGCGAAGCAGGTTATCAGCGAGCACCGTGGTGCACTTGATGCGATAGCGAAAGAGTTGATTGAAAAAGAGACTGTTGAGCGCGCAGAGTTTGAAAAGATTCTTATCGCGAACGGCATCGTTCCTAAAAAGCGCGAAGAAGAGGGCCTGCCCGGCCAGGGAATAGACATCGTGCCTGTGCAGATGTAGAAAACCCCAGCAGTGCCGGGGTTCGTGTAATTGGGGCCTTTCTCTCCCCGGTCGTTGTTATTTTTGCGGGAAATTGTGACATCCGACGCATTCGCCGGTGAATGTGGTGCATTCTCCGACGCCACGGCACTGCCCCTTTTGAATCGTTGGGGCGAATGTTGTCGACCCTGGAAGCACGTACAAATCATGCTTTTCACCAGGATCAATCGCCTGAATCGGGACCCCGATCCTTGATTGCCGTAACGGGTTACCCGGGCCGAATGTTTGGCGGCAGACTACTACCATTGTCGGCGGAATTGGCTTGCCGTTGTCGCCGATTATCACAGCTCCGCTGTTCATAACCGCGAGCGCCGCCATGAACGGTTTTTCGTTCACGATTCCCCCGCCAGCATGCTTCAGTCGAATTGTGTTACCGCCACTAACGTTAAGTGTTCCACGCTGATTGCCACCGCGGGTATTGCCTGTCCCTAAAGCCATTTTCGCTCTCCTTTGGTTGATGGTACAAAAGCAGACTGTACTCTAGCACCATGCGCGAATATATTCAATGTTGTAGTATGAATAATATCCGCCCCTAGCTCAGCTGGTTAGAGCATCGAGCTTATACCTCGAGGGTCCTTGGTTCGAGTCCAAGGGGGCGGACTGAAATATAACGAAATATTAGTTTACTCCTTGTTTCATCCTATAGGTCAGAATAAGGAGTTGAGGATATTATGGTAAATGTAAATCTATTCCAAATGCATCTCACGCTCGGCAAGGGAGGCGCGGAGGGCGAGGACGGGGTGTTTTTTTAATTCTGGGTCCTCGGAGACGACGCGCGCCGCCTCCTCCCGCGCGGCCTCCACCAGTTTGATATTCTTTAGCGCTTCCATCGCGATATCCGAAACGCCCCACTGCTTTCCACCGCCGAGCTCGCCGGCGCCGCGAAGCGCGAGGTCGTACTCGGCGAGTTCAAAGCCGTTCTTCGCCGTCGTGAGCGCCTTCATACGATTTCTTGTTGCTTCGCCAAATGTTTCTGGGAGTGCAAAGCAGTATGACTGATGTGTACTACGCAAGACGCGTCCGCGTAGTTGATGGAGCTGTGCGAGTCCAAATCTCTCTGCGCCTTCAATCAATATGACAGTCGCGTTCGGCACGTTGACACCAACTTCAACGACGGAAGTCGCGACGAGAATATCTATCTCGCCATTCTCAAAATTTTTCATAGTTTCCTCTTTCTCTTTTGGCGTCATTTTACTGTGGAGTATTCCAATGGTCGCATTAGAGAATACGAATTTTTTCAAGCGCGTCGCTTCGGCTTTGACAGACTTCGCCTGAAGAGCAAATTCTTTCTGCGGGTCCGGTTCATCTATTCTTGGGCAGATGACGTATGCTTGATGACCTGCCGTTAGCTCGGCGCGTACGCGCCCGTACGCGCGCTCTCGTTTTTCCGGTTCCAACACTTCAGTTATGACCGATTTCCGGCCCGCAGGCATTTCGTCAAGCAAAGTAAGGTCTAAATCGCCGTAGATAGTGAGGGCGAGCGTGCGCGGTATGGGCGTCGCTGTCATTGAGAGCAGATGCGGGCTCCGCCAGCTGGCGGAGTCACCCTTGGTCGCGAGCTTTTGTCGATGTATGGTGCCGAAGCGATGCTGTTCATCAATGATTGCGTAAGCGAAATATTTGAACGAGAGCGACTTCTCAATGAGCGCATGCGTGCCAATGATGATCGGTATCTCGCCGTTCTCTATCATCTTTTTAAACGACGGTTTGGAGAGTTTCGCAGATTCTTCGTAGCGTACGCGGGAGGGAAATTTACGACATTCGCTCCCCGTGATGAGGCCAATTGGTATCGGATGGTCACGAAAGTAGGAAACGAATGTGGAGAAATGCTGTTTGGCGAGAATCTCTGTCGGGCATAGATATGCAACTTGAAGTGTCCCGGCTATTCTGCCTGTCGGTTTTGATGTCGCGACGAGATACGCGGTCGCCGCGGCGACCGCGGTCTTACCGCTCCCGACGTCGCCTTCAAGTAGGCGCAACATCGGATGCGGTTTTTCAAAGTCCTCCACTATCGGGTTGATAGCCCTCAACTGCGCCGAAGTGGCGGGGAAGGGGAATGAGGCGATGAAGTCCGCCACCCGGCGGCGTGCCGCCGCGTCAACGGATGCGGAGGCGATCGCCCGCTTTCGGGGCCTCCCCTGGGTGCGTCCGGGAAGCGGCGAGAAACCTGCATTGCCGAAACCGCTGATCCG
>ORJL011704309.1_pt1 | contig 14381 bp, 13 predicted proteins | sample 1779941 | NCBI WGS metagenome assembly ORJL01 (sample SAMEA104232317, study PRJEB22302) | groundwater metagenome | biome: forest; feature: aquifer; material: groundwater | place: USA | collected 2011-08-07 | depth 5.8 m
AGGGAAGGAATTCTTCAACCTGAGCCAGTTATTGATGTTGAAGTTGGTGCAAATAATGAATCTGGTCTATTAGGAATAGGTGTTGTAGATTCATCAGTTTATCTTTATTTCACTGAATCTGAAAAAGATGGAGGACACACATTTGCCAATAATGTTTATAGATATACATGGGATGGTCATACTCTAAATAATCCAATTTTAATAAATACACTTTCAGGTGAATCCTCTTGGCACAACGGAGGTGGAATTACAGTAAACAAAGAAGGAATTGTCTATGTTGTAATAGGTGATCAAATGGGAGAAAAACTAGATGAAAAAATGGAATTTAGAATTCTACAAAACCAACAGAAAGGAAAGATAGACGATACCGGTGTAATAGTACGTGTTGGATTGGATGACAAAGTGGTACAACCAAAATTGGCTCAAGACCCTTTATCGCACTATTATGCTATGGGAATTAGAAACAGTTTTGGTTTAGCAATAGATCCAATAACTGGAAACATGTGGGATACTGAAGATGGTCCTGAAAATTTTGATGAGATTAATCTAGTGTACCCAAAATTCAATAGTGGTTGGGCAGTTGTAATGGGTCCTGCTACTGAAGAACAAATATCAAGAATTCTTCCTTTGGGAGATTTTCAGTATAGTGATCCTGAATTTAGTTGGGAAAGAACTGTTACTCCTACAGGCCTAACATTTCTTAATTCCAATCTATTTGCCAAATACAAAGATGAGATGCTTGTAGGTACTTGTAACTCTGGACAGCTGTTCAAATTCAAACTAAATGAAGAACGAAATCAACTAGTATTTGATACACCTCATCTACAAGATCATATTGCCAATTTCACTACTTTAGAAAATGAGCAAAAAGACTTTGAATCACTTGATGAAATAATATTTGGAACAGGATTTGGCTGTATTACCGATGTGGAGATGGGACCTGACGGATCGTTATATGTAATTTCAATCACTGATAATACAATTTATAGAATCACATCAAAATAATATGATTGATAGATGTGATCGAACCAAAGTCTTTCAATAGGAAGATGAGTTGATGAATCAATACAAAATTTTGAAAAAACAGAATTTTAGTTTTCAAAATTATAAACTAGTTCCAATACGTGAAGAAGATATCCAACTGATTAAGAATTGGAGAAATGATCAAATAGGTATTTTGCGACAAGAAGAACCGATTACAACAGAACAACAAATTGATTATTACAACCAAGTAATCAAAAAATCTTTTAGTGACGAAAAACCAGCCTTAATGTTATTTAGCTTTCTACATAATGATTCTTGTATTGGTTATGGTGGTTTAACTAATATTAATTGGGATATCAGAAATACAGAATTATCCTTTCTTGTAGATCCAGACAGAACGTCTGATCCAAAGATGTACGAAAATGATTTTTCATCTTTTTTACATCTAATCTTTGAATTGACATTTGATGAGCTCAATTTTACCAGGATTTTCACTGAAACATATGATATTAGACCCAGACATATCTCCATTTTAGAAAAAAATGGATTCCTACTTGAAAAACGACTCAAACAACATAAACGCATTAATGATATTCTTATTGACGTACTAATTCATTCCTGTGTGAAGAATGTTAAAAGTTGATTTATTTATTGAACTATCCTTGACCATAATTGAACCTTGATCAAAAGCTTGACATGTAGTAAGAGGATTTGATATAATTATGAACAATTCTGATGTTTGTGTTCTTGTGACAGGCGTAGGTGGAGGAAGTCTCGGACGTGAAATAATTAAAGCCTTCAAAATGGCCCCACATAACTACAAAATTGTTGCAACTGACGTTTCAGCAAAAAGTGTAGGTTTGTTTGAAACCTCACATAGATACATTGTTCCAGAAGCAAGTTCTGAGAAATATCTTCATAGTATACAAGACATATGTTCACGAGAGAAGGTACAGGTGATAGTGCCAGGCTCCGAGCCAGAAACTGAAATTATGGCCAAAAATAAAAAATTATTCTCTGAAAAAAATATTACAGTACTTACTAATCCGTGGGAAACAATACAAAAATGTCATGACAAATTAAATCTGACAAATTTCTTATCCTCCAAAGGAATCGCTTGCCCCAAATCAATCCTTTTTGAGAATGAATCAACAGTCAAACAAATTGAAAGATATCCTGTTGTTATCAAGCCACGAAGTGGAGCAGGATCAAGAAATGTCTTTCTTGCTCATGATGAGAACGAGGCAAAATTTTTTGGGAATTACCTACTAAAACACGGAAGCGAGGCAATAATTCAGGAATATGTTGGAGATTATGATGCAGAATATACTATTGGAATTCTTTATGCGGACAATGGAAAACTAGTGACTTCCATTGCCATGAAAAGATTTTTGGAAGGTGGACTCTCTACCAGACAAATTACTAAGGGACAGTATAATGAGAAAAAATATGTGATATCTTCTGGAATTTCTCAAGGCGAGTTCAACGAGTTCAATGAAGTACGAAGATCTGGTGAAGCAATTGCAAAAATTCTAAATGCAGATGGTCCAATTAACATCCAGTGTAGAAAAACCGAAGATGGTATACTTCCTTTTGAAATAAATCCAAGATTTTCTGGCACTACCGGCTCTAGAAGCTTGGTGGGTTGTAATGAACCAGACATTCTGTGTAGATATAGATTATTTGGGGAAATACCCTCACAACCAAACTACCAAGTAGGTTTTGTACTAAGAGATCTTCAAGAAAGATTCATCACACAAGATGATATTGGAGAGATCCCAAAGATATGATCAACTTAGTAATCTTGGATTTTGATGATACTATAACTGATAATAGGTTATTAGATTTTAAGGCGTTTGAAACACCATGCAAAAATCTCGGCATAATTCCACCTTCACCTCAAACGATCTCTTCTTCACGCAAAAAGGGACTATTAGCAAAAGACATCATACAAAAACATCTTAGGAAAATCGGAAAACTCAACTTCTTGAATGATTTTCTATCGAGAAGAGACATGTTTTTGAGTGATTCAAAATCAATGTATCATATACAACTCAAAAAACACATAATATCAGTTTTATCTCTTTTAAAGAGAAAAAAAATAAAATGCATTTTATGCTCTGCACGCAAAAATAAACAAATGGTAAAAGCATTTTTGAAATATAGTAAAACTGACAGTTATTTTTTTACAACATATTTTATGCAGGATATGGGATTTGTACTTGATAATATAGTCAGATCAAATCGTATTTTGATAAAAACAAGCTTACTACGACAAATAATTAAAGATGAGTGCATTGATCCGCAAAGAATATTGTATGTGGGAAACTCTTCTGAAGACTTTGAAGCTGCAACTAGATTAAAAATACCGTTTGTTTATATGGAAAATCATTATCTGGACAAAGAATCACATCTTGACCTAAACAGAGTTAGTAACATGTTAGATCTAAAGCAAAAAATACAATCATTGGTGTTAAAATGAGGATTCTTGTTACCGGCGCATCAGGTTTTATTGGCTCACACCTAATGAAGTATTTATCAAGAAACTACACGATTCACGGTTTATCTCGCTCTAAAAAATCACAAAATATTTTTCAAATTTCATTATCAGACAAACAAAAACTTGCTAAACACATGAAGAAAAACAAGTATGATGTGGTAGTTCATTTGGCAGCATCTCTTGAAGAAAGTGCACCACTTGACATGTTCATCAAAAACTGTGTTAGTACTGCAAATATTTTGGAATGCTGTGTAAAAACTAATGTTGCAAAGGTTATTTTTTCATCCTCACAATTAGTGTATGGCAAATCAGAATATCTGCCAATTGATGAAGATCATCCTAAAAATCCAATAAGCAATTACGCTTTGTCTAAGTTAATCTGTGAAGACATCTGTAAAATGTATCACAATACATATGATCTTCCAATTCAAATTTTACGCCTTTCATCTGTGTATGGTCTAGGACAATCACCAAAATATCTCATACCGACCATGATGAAAAATAGTATAAATAACAAAAACATAGAAATTCATCATTACAGAAATGGATTACAGTTGATGGACTTTGTTCATGTCAAGGACGTCTGTAAAGCTATTTTATTAGCTTGTAAATCTAAATCCAAATTCGGTATCTATAATATTGCATCTGGTAAGCCCATAACGGCAAATAACATAGCCGATAAAATTTCCCAGATCATTCAAATACATACAATCAACACCAGCATAGATAAAGAAGCCAATCATATTTTTTATGATATTTCTAACGCAGAAAGAGAATTTGGCTTTAAACCGTCTGTTAAACTAGAGAAAAAAACACTCAAAGAAATATACAAAAACATTGTTTCAAAAAGATGATTTTCTTTAATTACAACAAATAAATCTTGATGGTTGGTATAATCTATCATGAAAACAACAGTAATAGCAGAGATTGGCTCTAACTGGGAAGGCAGTGTGACAAAGGGAATCAAAATTATCCAAGAATGTAAAAAGGCAGGTGCAGACGTTGTAAAGTTTCAGATGTGGCGTGCAAACGATCTTTATTCCTCAAATCATCCTCAATGGAAAGTCATCAAAAAATCAGAACTTACATTTGACAAAGCAAAAAAACTAAAACAAGTATCTGATTCAATTGGTATTGAATTTTTATGTAGTGTATTTTATCCTGAAGCAATAAATTTTCTTGAAAAAATTGATGTCAAACGATACAAAATTGCATCAAGAACATGCTTATTCAAAGATCCATATTCAAAGGAAACATTGAATCTTGAAGCATCAACCAAAAAACCTATGATAGTGAGTATGGGGATGGGTGGTGATAAAAACAGTATAAAAAAAATATTTGGCAAGAATGAGATTACCTTCTGTTATTGTATTTCTGAGTACCCACTAGAGTTTAAGAAAATTAACTGGAAAGATGCTATACAATATGATGGGTTTTCAGATCATACAATAGGCATTACAGCACCAATAGTATACGCTGTTTTAAAGAAACAACAAGGATCTAAGAATATTCTTATTGAAAAACATGTCAAATCAAAAAATTCCAAAGGACCTGACGCAGAAACATCAATTGATACAGAAGAGCTGACTAATCTGGTTTCCCACATTAGGCTTATTGAAAAAGCAAATTTCAGCTAGTACACATCAAATGTTTTGATTTATTACTCTTATAATCCTGTCAACATCGACATCTGACAGATTTTGATGTACCGGTATTGACACTATCTCTTTACCTGCAGTTTCAGTAATTGGTAATGAACTATTTTTTTTGTACAAAGACATTGTGTGAACCGGTCTATAATGAATACCTGTCTCTATTCCGGCATTGAACATTTTTTCCATGAATATTTTTCTATTTTTGACCATTATCCAATAAAGATGATAGCTGCAATTCTCATCAAAAGGCATTTTTCTTTCTAAATTGATCTCTTTTGAATATCGTTTGGCTATTTGTCGTCTAATCCTATTCATAGCATCCAGCTTTTTCAACTGAATCAAACCTATAGCTGCTGAAATCTCATTCATGTAATAATTCCATCCAGCTTCCTTTACGTCATAACCAAAATTATTCCTGTTTGTTATACCGCACCATCTTCGTGCCAGCAAAACATCTCTCATTTTACGATATCCTGAATCATTAATTGCAATTAACCCCCCAGTTGGCATTGCCAAATTCTTTACTGGATGAAAACTAAAACACACTATGCTTCCATGGCTTCCAATTCTTTTACCAATAAACTTGGCTCCTGCTGCATGTGCCGCATCCTCAATCAATATCAAATCATTTTTTTTGCATATTTGTTGAATCTTATCTAATTTGCATGGCATTCCTGCATAATGAACAGGTAGAATCACCTTGGTTTTTTTGGTGATCAGTTTTTCAATCTGATTGGAATCTATACACATTGTGTGCGGTTCCACATCTACAAATACTGGTTTCCCACCATTCAGAACAATGGCATTTATTGTTGCAACGAAAGTAAGCGATGGAACTATTACCTCCTTTCCTTTTAGGTCCATTAACGATAAAGCAAGATTTAACGCAGCTGTTCCACTATTGACTGCAATGCAATTGTCTGAGCCAATATATTTTTTGAATGAATCTTCAAATTTTTTAACATAACCAATACCTGCACCGGATGCCCAAAAATGACTTTTTAGAACTTGTTGGGTCACTTGCTGTTCTTTATTTCCAACAGATGGATCGAATAGCTTGATTTTTTTACCCATATCTTCTCTTCTCTTGCTTGACAAACTCTTCATCATCTTTTAATGATTTCAAATAGCCTTCATTTGGATTGTCATTTCTGTTTATATTAAATAAGATTGGTTCTTGTGCATACAAATTCATTATATCTTTAAGTAGAATCGGTCTGCTTTTAATGCGTTCCACAATTATCTTTACAAGCTCAAAATCTTTTTCCCTGTCTACTTCCCATCTTAAATGTGAAAGATCCTCGGAGTTAATCACATTGAATATCTTAAACTTCTCTTTATGATTATAGATGTACGGTGTCACATGTTCCCGTTCGGATGGAAGTCTTGCTAAATTCCATACTTTCTCTAATGTTTCAAAAGAAAACACCTCTACTTCTGTTCCGTACGGAAAAGTATAATGCAGAAAATTTGAAACATAATCGTATTCTGACGTTGTAAAAACTTTTACAACTTTATCTACTATCTGAGGGTCTATCAGTGGCTTATCTGAGGGAATCCTGACAATTGTGGAAAATGCAAATTTTTTTGCACACTGATAATGTCTATCTAGAACATCTTTTTCAGAACCTCTAAAATACTTGAATCCATTTTCTTGTGCGAATTTTACTATGATATCATCTTCTTCAAGATCAGTTGTTGCTATAACAATATCATCTAACAATTTGGAATATTGGAGCTGACTTATGACATAATGGAGAATAGAATGTTTTTCATCTAATAATTTCATTGCTTTGTCAGGTAGCCGTAAAGAACCAGTTCTTGCCTGAATTATACATCCAATCATGATGTGACCAGCTTATTTTTTTTTAAAAACTGGAGATATTGCATTTAGAGTAAGTTGGATTTTACGATAAGTTCTTTTAATCTGTCTTTTTCAATTAGTTTCACTCTATCTGATGAATATGGCTCAGTCAATGCAGTCCTTTCCATATTGGAATACTTTTGTCTAATCTCTTCATCAGAAAGTGAACGTTGAAGTATCATGTATCTTGTCTCGCTTTCTAAAGTAGTTCGAAGTTCATCCGTGTTTATCAATGTCTCATGAAATTTTTCTCCCTGTCTAACCGGTATTTTTTCTTCACCTGTATTTCCAAGTAGTTCCTGTAATGATTCCTTGACAGTTTCAATCGTATATGCTTTTAATTTTGGCACAAAAACTTCCGAACCTTTTCCTACAAATGTAGATGATAAAATAAAATCTAACGCTTCATCCATGGTGATACTGAATCGTGTCATCTCTGGACTCGTAATGGTAAGTTTTTGTTTTGATTTTATTTGTTGAATAAACTTGGGAATGACTGAACCACTACTTCCTAAAACATTACCATATCGTAAAGCTATGAATTTTGTTCTGTGGCGTTTTTCATCCAGATAATTACTTGCAGTAACAAATAATTTTTCCATTAATAATTTTGTTGCACCATATGTATTGAGGGGAGATACAGCTTTGTCTGTACCCACTCCAACTGCAATCTCTACATTTTCATGAAGACACGCTTCAATAACATTACGAGATCCTATCACATTTGTGTTGATTGCCTCAAACGGGTTATATTCAACAACTGGTACATGTTTTAAAGCAGCTGCATGAAATACAATATCTATGTCTTCTAATGCTCTCTGCAATCTTGGAAAGTCTCTGATATCTCCAATCAGATATCTTAATCTATCATCATTTAATTCCGATTGCATCATAACCTGTTTATTTTCAATTCTGCTAAAAATACGCACAACATCAACTTCAGTTTTTAATAATCTTCTTGTTATAGCCTGTCCTAGGGAACCAGTTCCACCTGTACTGAGAATTTTTTTACCTTTTAATTCATTCATACTGAATTTGTATATGACTTGTGTTAAATAATCTTACCTTCCAAACTCCCAATTTTCTCTTAAGTGGTCAATAAACCTAAATCGGTCTTGGAATAATTTCTGATGATCTCTATCTACCTAAAATAATCCTATGGAGATCACTGAATTTTAAAAACGATAATTACAACATATTGTTAAATATAGATTAACGGTCAATAAAACGTGAAAAGCTTTTCTGACCATTTACGTTCAACACATGAGTTTGGAGAAAAGATTGATTACAATAAAAAACCAATTTTACGAAGTTCAGGTATTTTTCCTGTAGTTAAAAATAATTCATACAGTTCAAGAATATTATTTTTAGGATACTGGGTTATAAAGCGAAAAATTCCTGAAGTTAGCTTTGTTGTAACACTAAGAAGTCATGATGGAATAATTATTATGCGAGATTTCTTTACAATAACCAATCCAAAATCATACACGATTAGTTTAGATTCTTTATTGGAAAAAACTTCTATATCTGATAAATTAAATTTTCTAGGTTCAATAGAAGTAGAGATATTTTCCACACAAGATATGATTTTTCCTTACCCTGCGCTGGTATTAGACTATTTCAATAACGAATTCAATACATGTGTTCATACGTTAGGACGAATCTACAACGATATCGAGGATCTACATGAAAATGAAGTATTCAGAGTACCAGAAACTGGATTTGATATATACGCAGACGATGATCTACATGCATTCTTGTCTTTTGTTAACGGCGCACTTCCTAATCACGGCGCTATAATTGATTATATTATCACAAATAACGAATCAAAGAAACTTGCTGGAAGTTTTACACTAGATCACATTAAACCGTACCAAACAGTATTTTTCAAATTTCAAGATCATATCCAAAATTTGAGCCAGTTTCTGAATGGTAATGCAGGCACCATCACCATCAAGCATAACTTTGTAGGATTCTTCCCTCGTTTTCTTGTAGGAAATATCCAGAATTCTCTGCAAAGTGTAAGCTTTACGCATTCATACTATGACTGCACATCATGCTCAGATTCTTCGGATTACTGGGACCGACTAAGTGAATCCCATTACGATAGCTCCGTTCCAATCCCACTGTTTACTGATAATGGTTTTTTTACAGAGCTTGTTTTTTACCCCAATCTTTCACCATCGACTTTCGATCTGAACATTAAACTTTATGATAGACAAGGATGTCTTTTGCTCGATCTTCCTAATTTTATGAGGATTAATAGTCATGATTCAAAGTTGCTAAAGATCAACTTTAACGAACTAATTACTAAGAATAACATTGATGCAAAAAATGCTGCCACGGCATACATAATTACTAATTTTCAAGACAGAAAGATCCCAACCAGAATAAAGTTTGGCCTCAACATAGGAAAAAAAGAAAGCAAATCAAAATTATCCTGCAACATTTGTTTTAATTCAAATGTTGGCAATCCACTAATTGATACCAAGCCAGGCTCTTTTCATTGGTGCCCAATATTTTCCACAGGCAATACAGTCATCTCATTTGAAAACTCCTCGTCTAGAAAAAATTATTCAAAGAACGCAAATTTGATGCTAACCTTTTACCGAGAAAAAGATACAAATTCCATGGAAAAAGAAATTACAATACCTGCAAACGGTGAATTTAGATTCGAGATTACAAAGAATCATGAAGTTTTGCAGTTTTTGGATGGAAATGTAGGCTGGGTCACTGCCAAAGCAGATAATCCTCACGTACAAGGTTATTATTTTAATTTCCATTCCTCTGGAGCAGTTGCTGGAGATCACTTCTTCTAGTATTGCATAACTTGTTGTACGGTTAATAATTAATCTTATCTTTTTTACAGCTGTTTATGTCATAAATTTTTCCAAAATGATTATTTAATTAAGGCTAAATTTTTAGTGTTTTCAACTAATTTAATTATCTTTGAATAAGAATATCTGTTGTATCTGTAAGTTCATATTCAAATCATTATTTTTAATTTTCTTTCATTTCTTTAATAATATCCCAATAGGTATTATGCCATTCCCCATCTGATTTTTTTACCCACATTGGACCCCTAAATTTTTCTACAACTTTCCAAAAACTTTCCAAATCAATATCTATATAATCACAAAATTTCTTAATATAAAACTCTGAACATTTTCCATCATATTTTCTTACTAAATCTAGTGCCTCTTTTCTAGTAATTCTATTCTCTCTTAAATCATAGCAAGCTGCATCCATACACTGCCCAAATCCAAATTTGATATACTTTAGCATTTGATTAACTTGAGTTAGATCTGTATCAAGTGCCATAAATGGCATATAGTTACCTATAGAATTTGGATCAAAATCTTGCGGACGCCATTTCATGCCATATTTTTTTGAAAATTCTGCATTACCTCGCTGTGACCATTCTTTCAAAAAATATTGTATCCAAATACCACGAATACCTTTTCTCTCTAATTTCTCTCGTTCATAATGAAATAAATAAAGATCTTTTTCTTCAACTCCTTCAACTTCTAAATATTCTTTCCAACCTGATGCGAGAGTTTGTAATTCATTTGCTTTAAGGGCATTTGAATCTGTACCAACTCCACTTAGACGTGTTCCTAATGTTAACCCTGGATTTTCTCCCTGAATAATTAATGGAATTTCAAATTTTTCTGCAATAATATATGTTGAAGAATATAATGAATATTCTGTAATTTTTATTGGATTAAGATATTTGTAAAAATCTCTTTTGATAAGTTTCTTTATTATTTTTGGATTTGGCCTTAATGATATTACATCAAAACCTAATTCTTTTAAATTTTCAATATTGTGTTTTCCGATTTCCGTAATCCCAACAGGTTCGGAATTAACAAGTAGACAACGCAATCCTAGATTATCGCGTGCAGTGATTGCTTGTTTTGTACTATCTTTGCCTCCACTTACTCCAATTGCACAATCATAGTTATTTTTAGCAGTTTTTTTTGCCCATTCTGCAATTTCGCGTAATTCATTTTCACGTTCTTTCCAATCTATTTCATTTTTCTCTTCTTCCCAAATACATGCTCCACATATACCATCATTAAAGTAAATTCCAAGTCTGGTATCTGGTTGGATGCATTTCTTACAAATCTTCATTTCTGTTACTTTCACTTAGCTATTTCTATTGATTTCTCTGGATTTAATCATTATCATGCAAACTGATTTGTCCTATTTTTTACATAGTCAATTGATTTCACAGGTGATGGATCTATCTTATCTAATACAGCTTTGTATATTGTAGAGTAATCCAAAAGATAAATCAAATTTATTATTTTGGATAAAATATTACCCTCAATTGAAATTATTTCTCTATATTTAATTTTCTTTTGCTGAAAATATTCTGCAAGAATTTGATATTTCTCTTTAGTTTTAATGTGATCATCTGCTCCTTTTATCAAAATAGGTTGAACATTTGATTTTTTTTCCCATGCGACAATTCCATTATGACATGATTCTACAATATCTTCCATTATTACATGGGTCTTTGAGTTTTCTTGAAGAGAATTTTTAAATCTAATGGCAGCTGATTGTAATCCAAAAGGATAATAGATTAATGGCGTATTTGTTATCCATTTTGCTAAAGATAATGCTAGATTATTTTCAGAAAGATTCTCTGAAGAAATTTCTTTTTGTAACAACTCTAATTCTCTTATCGATTCTAATACCTCCTCTTTCTTAATTGGAATAATAGGTGATAGTATATTCAGTAATGAATACAAAAAAGATGGAAAAGATGCTCTTGGTGAATGAAATTCTTCAATTTTTCTAAACTCTATATTTTTTTCTAAACAAATTTGTTCCATCTTTCCACCTGATGTAAATGCAATTAATTTACAATCATGCTTCTCTGCTGATTCTAAAATTCTAAGTGTTTCATCAGTATTGCCTGAAATACTAATTGCAACTACTAATGTATTTGAATTGACAGTGTTTGGTAAATGATATCCCTTTACAACACAAACATGGATATCTGTTTTTGATAAAATCGCTGAAAAAATATCCCCCAGTGCACCCGATCCTCCCATTCCTGCAAAAACAATATGATCAATTCCTGTAAAATTTATCTTTTCAAGATTTTTTTCATAATGTAATTTAGCAATATTTGGCCAATTATCATAAATTTTGTACATTTTTTGTAGATCGTATTTTTCTAAATCCGAAATATTCAATGATTTGAATTGAATACTTGCAATAAAATATCTATCTAAATTCTGCCGTATGAAATATTTACCATATTTTTCCAATTGATTTTTAAAAAGCCTAATTATGAGATTATTTGTGGGCGATACTGTAATTGATTCTTCTTTAAGAACAGTAGAATGGAAAGATAACAAAGTAGTTATGATTGATCAGACCAAATTACCAAATCAACTAGTCTTTGTTGAATATGATGATTATAACCAAGTAGCAGATGCTATTAGAACTCTAGTTGTTAGAGGTGCTCCTGCAATTGGTGTGTCAGGCGCTTTTGGCTTGGCATTAGCTGCATTACAAAGTAAAGCAACTACAAAAGATGAATTAATTTCTGATCTAGAAAAAGCAAGAAAAATTCTTTTTGAAACAAGACCCACTGCAATAAATCTGAAATGGGGATTGGATAAAATTATGAAAGTTGCAAATTCTGGTAATATAGTTGAACAAATCAGACAATCAGTAATTAATGAAGCTAAAAAAATGGCAGATGAAGATATACAAATAAACAAAACTATGGGAAAATATGGTTCTGTTTTATTTGATAACAATGATACTATAATGACTCATTGTAATGCAGGTGCACTAGCTACAGTAGCATATGGAACAGCATTAGGTGTAATTAGAGCAACAAGAGAAAGTGGAAAAAACATCAAAGTAATAGCTACTGAAACAAGACCAGTACAGCAAGGCTCTAGATTAACAGCATTTGAGCTAAAACATGATGGATTTGATGTCAGTCTAATTCCAGATACTGCAGTAGGATATTCGATGGCAAATGGACTGGTAGACAAAGTAATAGTTGGTGCAGACAGAATTGTAAGAACTGGTCATGTCTTTAATAAAATTGGAACATATCAAGTAGCAACTATGGCAAAGCAACACGGAATTCCATTTTATGTTGCAGCACCACTATCCACTTTTGATATGAAAAGTGATGCCAAAGATGTAATTATTGAAATGCGAAAAGGAACCGAAGTAACTGGAATTGGCGATAAAAAAACGGCACCTGATGGCATCAATGTCATAAATCCAGCATTTGATATGACTCCACCTGAACTAATATCAGGAATAATTACCGAAAAAGGCGTGGCCAAACCCCCATACGAAGAATCTATCAAAAAATTATTTGAAGCTAATTAATAGAAAGTTTTTATTGATTTTAAAACTGCATTTAACAATATGAGTATGAAACAAACAAAAGCCATAAAAGATTCCTTAAAACAATGCATGGATCCTGAAGTCCCGCTCAATATTGTTGAGATGGGATTAATCTATGGAATTGATGTGGTGGAAGACAATAATGTTAATATCAAAATGACCATGACCACACAAGGATGTCCACTACATGAGACATTGGTTCAAGATGTTACACGATATGCCAAAAAAGTTCCAGGGGTAAATAATGTCAAAGTAGACATTGTTTGGGAACCAAAATGGTCAATGGATAGTATGACTGAAGAAGGAAAAGCAAAAATCAAAAATATGAGTGCAGCAATGACTACGCCGGCACCAATCAATTATGAAACTGCATTGCCTCAAGGAGTTGGTAAACTAGTACAACAAGAAGATGGTTCAATGGTACTAGCTAATGAACATGAACAGGGATTTATGGTTAATCAAGCCATTGTAGACTTTTGGAAGTCATGCAATGGACAACGCAAAGTTACTGAACTAGTTGAAATGTTTGCACAACAAACAGGACTGCAAAGAAATCAAGTAGAAAAAGAAGTGATGCAATTATTGCAACAACTACGTGAAGGTGGATTGATTGCAATCCCAGATGCACCAAACGTTCAATTCAAAAAGTAATTTTAGAAAATATAACTTGAATTAGCACCATCAAAATTAATCACAACGCCTGAAAGATACTTTATCTTATTTTGAATAATAGCTTTGACAAAATTTCCAATCTCTTCTGGTTCTCCAAGTCTTTTCATTGGTAGTGATTTTTTGTATTCTTCAATATTTTCTATTAGTTCTTTGGTTCTATCTGTATTGATTGGACCTGGTGCAATGTTAATACAGCTAATATTTTTTCCTGCATAGTCTTTACTTAGAATTTTAAAGACTTCACTAAATGCAGCACGATATGCAGATGATATTATCAATTTTGCATTAGGCTCTTTGATTACACTAGAACTAATCA
>ORJL010393546.1_pt1 | contig 14376 bp, 11 predicted proteins | sample 1779941 | NCBI WGS metagenome assembly ORJL01 (sample SAMEA104232317, study PRJEB22302) | groundwater metagenome | biome: forest; feature: aquifer; material: groundwater | place: USA | collected 2011-08-07 | depth 5.8 m
AGTAAACAGGAACGAAACAAAAATAACAATCAACAACCCGCCAAGCGCATACCCCGCATTCCCCGTCACGCCGCCATAGAAAAATGCAAACAACAACACAGCAGTGATAAGCAACCCCATCACCACATACAACATCTTCATATCCGATTGCCAACGCACAGCCGACTCAGCATGCTTCCCCCCCTTACCGATTTCACGCGTCGCCAGCTTCACCGCCCCGCCGATAATCTTACGCGAACGGATAATACCGATAACACCCGCCATCGCAATACCGCCGATACCGATCTGACGAACATACGAACGGAAAATCTCCTCCGCGCTCATCGCCGAAATCAACTTCGAAGCAGTCGCACCAAGCGGCACAGTCAAATCAGCGCCAACCCATGCAACAAGCGGAACAAGCACAAACCACGAAAGAAACGAACCCGCCGCAATAATTGCAGAATACTTCAATCCCACAATATACCCGAGACCGAAAATCATCGCAGAAATATCCAGCTTCGCAACCAACTTCAACTTCGAAGAAAGCTCCTCACCCCAACTCGTCATTCGGGTAGAAACAACCTCCGACCATGCGCCAAACGCGCTAAACATAAAATCAAACAAACCGCCGATCAACCCGCTCACAACAAGAACCTTCGCCTGATCACCGCCCTTCTCACCGGCAACAAGAATCTCCGTCGTAGCCGTAGCCTCAGGAAACGGAAGCTTCCCGTGCATATCCTTCACAAAATACTTTCTAAAAGGAATAAGAAACAAAATGCCCAGAAAACCGCCTAACGCAGAAGTCGCAAACATCGGAAAAAATTGAGCAGGAAGATCAAGAATATAAAGAGCAGGGAGAGTAAAAATTGCGCCGGCAACAACAACGCCCGATGCGCCTCCGATTGATTGAATCATAATATTTTGCCCAAGGGCATTTTTCTTCTTAAACAAAGTCGAGATACCGACAGCGAGAATAGCGATAGGAATAGCGGCTTCAAAAACCTGACCTATTTTCAATCCCGAATACGCGGCGGCGGCGGAAAACAAAACCGCCATCACCAAACCCCAGCCCACAGACCAAGCAGTAATTTCAGTCTGAGGCTGTTCGGGGTCCATAATCGGACGGTACGTTTCCCCCTCCTTCAATTCCTTATAAGCATTATCGGGGAGGCCGCTTGAGGTGTTATTTATTTCCATGAGATGTTCCTGTATGGTTTTGAGAATGTAAATGTTCGATAAAGTAAGAAGACTCAAGCATAAATCAAAGATAAAACGCTAAAATAACGTATAAATGAACGGCGCAAGAGCCGAGCCCTCAGTAAGCACAATCACCAGCCCCAGCAAAATAAGACCGCCGATAATAGGACCAAGCCACCACTTCTTCCGCTCCCTCATAAACGCCCAGAGCTCACCGAAAATAGCAACACGAGATTTTAGTTTCCGAAAAAATTTCATAGTCTTCGTTTCAATAAATGTACATAACTGTGCGCATAATATAAATATATATTTCCTTCAGTGCCAATAAAATATCTGTACGGCGGTGGTTTTGCTCCCCTCCTCGTTTGAGGAGGGGCTGGGGGTGGTTTCGTCATAACATAACAATCTCATTGTTTGCCCTTTGCACATAATTAATTATGAACAAAAAAAACTGCACTGGGAGGGAGTTCTACTCCCGACCACCCATTAACAATTTATATTCCACCACCCCGCCACTCAACAAAAAAAAATCCCCTCTCGTGGGGCGATTGAAGCCTGTCCCGACTTTTAATTCTCGTTCCGCCGCTCCCGCGGCGGAATGCAATCTCGAACGCTCCTGCGTAATAGCCCGTAACGTATCCATCGCTTTACCGGTCGGTGCAAACATCTATCAAGCCGTTCATTCCCGCGTAATTTCTTTCCTGCACTGGGAGGGAGTTCTACTCCCGACCACCCATTAACAATTTAATTCTCGTTCCGCCGCTCCCGCGGCGGAATGCAATCCCGAACGCTCCTGCGTAATAGCCCGTAACGTATCCATCGCTTTACCAATCAGTACAAACATCTATCAAGCCGTTCATTCCCGCGTAATTTCTTGCACTCGAATATCTCCACTGCTCCGGATCATCTACATAGCCGCGCCTCACTGGGTTTTGATGAATAATTCTCGTTCCGCCGCTCCCGCGGCGGAATGCAATCCCGAACGCTCCTGCGTAATAGCCCGTAACGTATCCATCGCTTTACCAGTCGGTACAAACATCTATCAAGCCATTCATTCCCGCGTAATTTCTTGCACTCGAATATCTCCACTGCTCCGGATCATCTACATAACCGCGCCTCACTGGGTTTTGATGAATATATACTACTTTTTGTCTCAACATGTTCATACCGAAGATCGCTTGAGGATGGCTTCCTTCCTGCCACACTTGATAGGTTCGATCTATCCTGTGTTGAAGTTTGTATTCCTTAAATTGTTCAAGATAAAACATCGAATTCTCTTTTTTAAGGTGATCAATAATTGCGCGAGCTGTATAGGATTTAAAATCACCGATTTCTTCGCTCAGGTTTTCTGACGAAGCAAGAAGATGAAGGTGGTTTTCCATGATAACGTAGGCGTATAATTCTAATCTATTATTCTGTTGTAAATACTTGAGAGAATCAAGTACAATTTGCGCTATATCCGGTTTGGAGAATACACAAATCCAGTTGACAATAGAGCAGGTAAGAAAATGGGAGGATTCGTTATCAAGTATTTTGTATCTGCTTCGCGCCATGAAGGTAATGTACGATTTTTTCTTTTTAAATTAATGGTTTTCAATGAAGATACGCAGGAGCGTTGAACGGTGCATTCCCCCGCGGGAGCGGCGGAACGAGCGGGAAAAACACACCCCAACCAACCCCGTCATTGCGAGACACGCTTTAGCGTGCCGTGGCAATCCCCAAACACGAAGAATAAATCCCCCCCACAAATCACATAATCAAAAAAATCAGATAAATCACAGTTCAGACAATCACTTCCCCCAAACCCCTTCTATCACCTCTTGTATTTTTCCCTCCATTTTCGACTTCAGTTTTGCATTATAATAAAGAGTATTATTGTCCTCATTAATTTCCTCTACTATGTTCTGTTGTATTTCTATTGGAGGAAGTGGGATTTCTGTTTCTTGGATGATACTTTGAGATAAATTTTGTTGAGCTCCACCAACACATAATTTGATAAGATCTTCGGTTTTTGATTTAAGAAAGAAATACAGAAATTCAGGAACTATTTTATTATTGGGAAGTACAGCACATATTGCCTGATTAATTGCACTTTCAAACTTTAATATACCAACCTTGCCAGCAGTAGCTCCGTATAACGCAACGAGAATTGAGTTGGGTGGTATAAGTTTAGCTGAAGATTCATTTAACCCTTCTTCTGTTATGTATTCTTCCGCTTTTGTAATATACCCTTGAGATACTTCACCCGATTTTAACCATGGAATTGTGCCATTGGTGAAATATTCCGTTTTATATCTTAACGGCGTTCCTCCCGAAGTTGTTTTTGCAACCTCCCCCAACCTTACCTTCTCCCACTTCTCATCAACCCTAAACGTTGGTTTATAATTTTCAATAACAGCATTGCAACCATCAATTACTTTTTGGTAGCTCTCAATCTCTGCTACTATTTTTTGCTGTACTTCAAGTGGGGGAAGAGGAATTGTGAGTTTCTGAAAATTTCCTTTTGTGATATGAACAAGACCAACACCACCATGAAGGTTGTCTTCAACCTCTGCAACTAATTTCTTCAATGCCCAATAGAAATAGTGTTTATCAATTTTATTATTAGGTAATACTCGAAAAATATGTTGGTTGAGGACGGCTTTTTTGCCATACCAAATATGAGGTCCAAAAGATGTTCCTTTTGATCCTGACCAAGAGAACAATAGATCAGAATTCTCAATGAGAAACTGTTCTTTTACCACACCTGAATAATAATTAAAACTTGCCGACCTGTCATTTAAGTTCTGTATCCGAACTATTGGTAATCCTCCCTTTTCTTCGTTTTCCCATTGTTCCGGCTTAAATGCTACGCCATTCACTAATTCACACAAATCAGCTATTCTGACTAGCTCGAACTCAGAGTCTTTTATAAGTTTCGCGTTAGAAGTGTACTTATCAAAATTTAAATTATACTCCCTCTGATGGTCAATGCTCTTCTTCAACTCTTCCGAAAAATACACACCCCCCTTTTTAATTTTAATCGGAGCCTTGGGGTTATCGCCGTACCCGATACAGGCATCTTTCAAGTTTTCTTCAAACCATGTTTTAAACTCCGCTTCGCTCCCTAACTCCGCTTTGTTGTAATTAATGAGCCGGGCAAACTCATCCCATTTACGTTGCCATATTTTTTCAACACGTTCCAATTCCTTCTCTGTGAGTTTTATTCTTGTTCCCACGCTCCCGCGTGGGAATACAATATCGGACGCTCCAGCGTCCATAATTTTTCCTGTGAGATTTCCGTTCTTGGCTTGCTCGTATTCCCCCTGTGCAAATGAAACCTTTACATACGCTTTTCTGCATAACTCCCAACCTGTCGTATATGCCTTGTAACTCTCAATCTTTTCAAACTCCTGCCGTTTCAAAATAAGATGCTTGATGCTTCCGGCTTCCTTCTTCACTGCTTTCACCGAACCATCCGCTTTGAATGCACGAAGCAACTTCAACGCGCCCGGCAAATCATTCTTCTCGATTGGGTTGCGATTCGTGTTTAACGAAAAACCATCGTTCTCAATTTTCACAAGAATAATCGAATCACGTTCACGCGCTAACTTGCGGTCTATAAGAAGAATAGAAGTTTTCACCCCTGAATACGGCTGAAAGATTTGCGCGGGTAAAGAAATAACTCCCCACAACCCCGCCTCTTCCACAAGCCATTGCCGCAAATCCACATAATCGTTGTTGTTCTGGAAAATAATCCCTTCCGGTACAATCCACCCCGCCTTGCCGTTCGGCGTGAGATGCTCAAGCATGTAATCCGAAAACAACACCTCAGTGGTATTTGCCTTAATACGGAATTTATCGTGCGGCTGAATCCCCCCTTTCGGTGTCATAAACGGAGGATTGGCGAGGATGCAATCATACTTCTCATGCCACCGCGTATCTAACGATAAAGTATCATAATCCTGTATAACGGGGTTGGGAATATCGTGCAAATACATATTCACTTTGGAAAGCCTCTGCATCAACGGAGTTATATCATACCCAACAAGATTCTTCACAAGTTCCTTGCGTTGGTCTTGCGTCAGCTTATTCCCCTTATGGATTTGCTTTCCCTCAATCTCATAATTATTCAGCGTGATGCTGTAGTCTTCATAGCCCTTGGTGTTGTTCCAAAGAATATGCTTGAATGCGGAAATAAGAAACCCCGCGGTTCCGCAAGCCGGATCCAAAATCGAATCCTCTTTTTGCGGATCAACAACTTCAACTATAAAATCAATAATGTTACGCGGTGTCCTGAACTGCCCGTTATCTCCCTGCGCTCCCATCGTATTCAGTAAATATTCAAACGCATTCCCAAGCTCTTCCGAGTGACCATATTGGAACCAATTGATTTCATCCATAAACATTTTCAAAATTCTGCCGTCCCGAAATTTCAGAAACGTATTTTTGAAAATGCTTTTAAAAAGATCAGGGATGTTCTTTGCTATCGAAAGTCCCTCTATCGCGGCAATAAATTTTGTTACCCGCTCTTCCGCCGAAAGCGTATTACTGATAATCTTCCGCCAAGAAAGTGAAGATAAATCGCCCTTAAAATAAGTAGCCTGCCCGCCAAGCTTTTTCGCGCTTTCATCAATATCATCCATAAATTTATAGATAAGCGCGATAGTAATAAGCTCCACCTGATCAGTCGGTAACGGCAATTGCCCAACCAGAATGTTCCGTGCATTATCAATATGTTGACGTGTTTCTTTAGTAAGCATTATTCCTTAATTTTTTCTGGGGTGTCGTGGACCATTCCACGACACATGAACGCTAATCCACCGTCTGAACTATGATTCTTATGATGTATTTGATTGCTATGACAAATCATACTAATCCTAAAAATCATAGTTCAGACACTCTTATACTTTTTATTCGTAAGCCGCTTAAATTGCAAACTGGTTTCACCAAAATTAATAAGTAAACCAATTTCAAGGTTATACGCTTCAAGATAATTAATGGCTTGAGCAAAATGAACATCTTCCAATCTCGTAATAGCTTTCAGTTCAACAGATATGACCCCCTCAACTAAAAAATCAACCCTTCTCGTTCCTATCTGTTCATCACGATAAAAAATCGGCATTTCAAATTCTCTGCTGAAAGACAATCCTGCCACACCCATTTCAATTTCCAACGCCCTCTGGTAAATCACTTCCTGAAAACCATTTCCAAGAGTCTTATGAACCGTCATAGCACACCCAATAATCTTAGCAGTCACTTCCGAATATTTATACTGCTCCTTTATCATAACAACCAACCAATCATGGTAATCATAAAAATCCTAAAAATCATAGTTCAGACACCCCCTTCAACTCAAAAATTGATTCAACGAAATCGTATCCTTAATATAATTTAATGTAAACCGTATCTGTTCCTGACCGAGAATTGTGAGGTCGTGAATGTTCAAGCGCGCATCGGTTGCAAACCCGCCGAAATCATTCGCATTCAACTGCATTCGTATATCTTCATACAGTAAATACGCTGTAAATAAATTTCTCAACTCGTGCACCTTCGTCGGGTCAACCCCCTCCATCGAAAGAAACCGTTCAAAATATTCCCCGGCTATATCCTCTTTCGTTTTAAATCGGTCTATCTTGCCGAACACCTTTCTCAAAATCTCCCGTAATGTAAGCCTACGGTTCACGCCGTACGCCTCGCGTAAATTTTCAAGATTCCAGTACTCTTTCGGTTTGTTCAGGATATGCCCCTTCACAAAACTCTCAACTTTTTCCCATTCATCCTCTTCAACCGCTTTTACCATCTCCGGTTGTTGGGTAATGGTTTCCCGTGTCTTCTCCTCAAAACTTCGCGAAAACATTTCACGGTCAATCCGCATCCCCTGCAACCCGATCTGCTGTTCGGCGATGTGTTTTACCGTATCAGGTCCATCATAAATAAAATTTCCTATCGGCGGCGGTGGTGGTGGTGGTTCGACAGGCGGCTCGCCGATGGGAGGTAACGGAAGAATCTCATCATAATTAAATTCCTTCTCGAAGTATTCGCAATTGGCAAAGAAATCAAAAAGATAAAAATTGTCTTTTTTCTGTTCAATGGTGGTACTGCCGTCAGAATAGAGAAACGTATAGAGTCTTGTTCCGCGCCCCTTTATCTGAATAAAATCCGTAGGAGAAAAAATCGGACGGCAGAGAACGACATTCAGAATATCCTCGCAATCGTACCCTGTTGTCATCATCCCTACGGTGATGCATACACGCGTCTTTGCGCTTGGATAATCAATATATTCCGGCTTGAACTTACTCGTTCCGTTTAAATTATTATTGGCAAACTTACGCGCCATATCTTGCGCTCCGGGAACATCCGAAGTCACCTGAACGGCAAAATCCGAATTGTACATTCCGGGATACATTCTTTCGATTTCATCATTTAACGCAGTCACCATTTTTGTGGCATGTTTCCTGCTTACCGTAAAGAAAATCGTTTTCCCTATTTCTCCGGTTAGTGGATCTCTCTTTGCATTCTTTAAAAAAGCATTGGCAAACGTGGCATTTGTTTCAGGTGAAAAAAACTTCCGCTCAAAATCCGATTTAAAGAAAATTTCTTTTTCTTCTTCCCCTTCATCGGTTGTAGAAACTACCTCGTACCCTTCTTTGGAAAGAAGGTCGGTGGTAACTTCTGTTCTTGCATCAATTGTTTTCGGATTTACAAGATAAGGAGGTACATGCTGAACGGCATCAAGCAAGCTGTAACTGAATGTCGGTTTGCCGTCATCACAACCGAATGTGCGGTACGTATCTAATAAAAGTCGCATTTCCAATTGGCGGGGATCTGTTTCAGCAAGATTCTGCACATTGATGCCTTTAAGATAATTTCTCGGTGTCGCAGTCAACCCTAATTTCGCCCCGATGAAATATTCAAAAATTACTCTATTATTACCCCCTATGGTACGATGCGCTTCATCGGAAATAATCAGTTGAAAATCGCTTGGTGAGAAATTTGAAACGTACCGGTTCTCGTATGAAAGGCTTTGTATCGTTGTAATAACTACTTGCGCCTTTTTCCAATCATCTTTATTCTCTTTATAGATGAGTGTGTTGATACCATCCGTTCCCAGATAATGATTGAAATTTTTCCATGCTTGTGTTTCCAATTCTAACCTGTCAACCAAAAACAAAACACGGTCGGCATTCCCTGTCCTGATAAACAATTTAACAATTGCCGCACTTAATAATGTCTTTCCCGTTCCCGTCGCCATCTCAAGTAAGAAACGGTTTTTATTGTTGTTGTATGCCCGTTGTAAAACCTTTACAGCCTCCACCTGATAATCTCGAAGCAATTTTATTTTCTTATTGACTATTGCATTCTTTTTCTCATCAGGCGAATAACGTAACCAAAGCGGGTCTTGTGAAACAGCAATATAATTCTCATCGACTACCGTACTGACAAATGCTTGCGGGTCTGGCACCCATGCAGATGCGATGCCCAATTGTTCAAAGGAAAGAAAATGCGATATGCGAGTAGGATTTCCCTGAAGCAAATCCCAAAAATAATGAACAAGCCCGTTCGAGAGAAAAACATATCGTACCCGTAAATTGAGAGCGTAATCGCGCGCTTGCTCTTTCGCAACAAGCGGATTTATTTTTTCGCTCTTTGCTTCAACAACCGCAACAGGTCGCCCCGATGTATCGAGGAGGAGATAATCAATAAATCCGCTTTCCGATTTCTCGAAATCAATACCAAGATCATCGGCAGTTTTAATCTTCTTCTTTGTGATTCGATGTTCACAACTTATTGTAGCCGGCTTCCCCGGTACATCAACAAAAGACCATCCTGCGGATTCAAGAAGTTTATTTATTTCTATTCTGGCTTGAGCCTCTTTTTTACCCATACTTTTTATTCATTCATCACATTATCAATAGATGCAAACTTACAAAAATATTCCCCCATGTTCAAATACGTTCGCATCTCCGTAATAACCAACTTTCACTGGAAGGGAGTCACGCAGAGCGTGATGGCACAAAATGCGCTCATTCTACTCCCGACCTACAATTCTTCAACCCCTTATTTACTGTCATTGCGAATCACGCTTTAGTGTAATGACGTGGTCAACGATGGCGCAATTGCGACACAATCCCCCGCCACAAAAAAAATTCCCGACTCACCCAACCCCGCCATGCTCCTCTGCTCCCTTGCTCCCCGTCGCCGCTACACACCCCCTGCTCACATCGCACAAACCCCTCCCCCCAATGACGACTGACCAATGACAAATTACCAAGGAGAAAGTACCAACAACTAAGTACAAATTTAGTACTTTTCGCGCCCAAACCCCTCATTTTCATGTCCCAAAATGTCAATATAGGGACAACCTCAAAAATCAAAAAAATCAACCAATACAAATCAAAATAAGCATATTTCACGTAAAATCACTCTAAACATAAAAAAGTACAAAGCCCATGTCAAATCACCGCCCACCGCTCTCCGCTCTCTCTGCTCTCCGCTCTCCCTTCTCTGCTCTACGCTCTATGCTCTCCGCCACCGTCCTAAAAACAAAACACATATCTCACTCAGTAAATAAAATAGCTTAATAATGCACAAAATTAAGCATTTTCCTTACTGGCACGGCTATTGTAGTATATCAATCAGAAAGTAAAATGGAACTCAAAATGAAAAATATCTTAACAATATCGAGTATAACAATAGCCTTAATGCTCACATTTGCGGCATGTCAGATAGAAATCCTTGCCCCCGACATTATTCCACCATCAACCCCAACACACGTCGGCACAATTCGCGGCGATAATTTCATTGAAATAACATGGTATTCAAGCCCCGAACGTGATGTAGCAGGTTATAACATTTACGTAAGTTCAAGCCTCAACGGAACATACCGTTACATTGCCCATACAGGTAGAACATCATATATCGATTATGGCGCACGTAATGGCACAACATACTACTATGCCGTATCTGCTTACGACGACGCAGGTAACGAAAGCAGACTGAGCAGAGACATCGCCTACGATACACCACGACCAGAAGGAATTAATGTTCCATTAGCAGACTACCGTACCCAGCCCACGTTAGCCGGTTACGATTTTTCAACATATTCAATAGGAGACTATAACGATGCGTACACTGATTTTTATTATGAGTATTACCAAGGTAATTTCTATCTCAATGTTTGGACGGATTCTGATATTCAGGATATGGGCTACACTTCTTCACTATACGAAATTAATGAAGCCCCTACCGGTGGATGGTCGCCAACAGGTGATGCCCGTGTCTATCCCGGACATACATACGTAATTTCAACATGGGATAACCATTATGCGAAAATACGCGTCATTTCGGTATCTGCAAACAGAATAGTATTCGATTGGGCATATCAATTACAAGCCGGCAACCCTGAATTTAAGCAAACAGCAAAAGTTCGTGCGGCATTACAAGCAGGTAGCGGCGCAACAAACAGAATGTAATATAATGAATGAATGAATGAGTGATATGATTGCCATTATGAATATGATGGCAATCATGTTTTTTTTCAAGTAAAATGTTCTTTCCCATTAATCATAAATCTTGATTTTCTAATAGATTTAGAGTATTTTATTCAAACGTACAGATGAAAACAACGTTACTGATATTATCACTTTTCCTTCTTCCTGCCTTTATTGTTGCGCAGGTAGAACAAGAAAATTATAACCCTCCCGAGGCATCATTAGCCCTCAACACTCCACAAGAACAAATGAGACAACCGGAAAAATTTTCAAAAGTTGTGGAATATATTGAAAAAGCCTTACAAGCGGGCTCGGCAGATGCACTAAGTAAGAATTTTTCAAAGAAAGTATCTTTAAATTTATTGGGTGAAGGTTCGGGCATTTACAGTTTGAATCAGGCATATTACATCATACGGACGTTTTTTGAGAACCATAAATTGTTAGGCGTGGAATTATCCCAGCAAGGGGATGAGGCGAATGATTATTTTGCTTCTGGTTCAGGCACTACAATGAATCGCGGAAAGCATGAAACGATAAAAATTTTCGTCGGTTTTGTACGTACAAACAAAGGTTTTCAAATTTCACAACTCACAATATTTTAGCGCCGAATGTTTCGGCTCCTGTTTAATTTCTCTCTTCCCCACCACCGAAAACGATTTGTTTTCCTTTCAATTCTGCTCGTCTGTTGTATAGCGGCGGCGTATCTCATTCAGTTTTCAACCCTTCACTCTCTTCAAAATAACTGGAAAGTGATTAAAGCGGAAGAAGAAAAAAACTTTGTACGTTATGTTCAAACTTCATTTTCTTCATTTCAGCAGGAAGCTGTAGATCTTTCCCGTTCGTTATCTCAAGATAGTGTTTTAGTATCAAATTTAGATAGACATTCGCCTAATGTCTCCAAGTTATTTGAGCGGCTACAGAGTGTGGCTTCCGATGAAAACACGATTGAGATATATACTACAAATAAAGTACTGCTATCGTGGATAGGAAATGAAGGCATAAAAACCGACCCTGATTGGTTGAAACCCAAAGCTTACTCGTTTATTACGCAGGGACCGATTTTTTCTTATTTGTTAGTTGTTACACCGATTCAAGGTAATGGCGGAACAATCGGATATATTCTTATAAAACGATTGTTTGACGTACAATTTCCGATCAGTAACCGTTTCATTAACGAAGATGTGTTTACCTCTACGTTTACTTCCCGTTTTGACGTTGATGCGGGTTTCGTCTTCTCTTCTGAGAAGTATCTTACCACGAATGAAGACACCTTAGCTGTTCCCTTATTGAATACTGAAGGGAATCCGATGGGTTATGCTCTTTTACATCATCTTACTTTGGATGAGCGAACTGAGAAGATTTCGACGCTGTATCTGAATATTATTCATGGGTTGGAGCTTGCGTTATTGTTGCTCCTGTTAGTGGGTGTTTCCTCGCACGGCAAAATTCAGAACAGTAAGGTTTTTTCAAGCATATGGGGCATATTTGCAATCTGGACGTTCCGGTATGCACTTGTATTTACTAATGTACCGGGTTCTTTCTTCGATATTGCTATATTTAATCCTGCATTGTTTGCGTCATCATTTGGGTATGGGATTGCGAAGTCAATCGGTGATTTATTTTTGACTGCAGTTAGTTTGAGTGTTACTATAGGGATTATTGTCGGTTCACTGCTTCGTTCATCGGGTACAAGTGAGAATGTTTATGAAAAACGTAAGAGAATTAAAACAATTGGCATAGTTCTTTTTTCTGCGATCGGGTTTCCTGTTCTTCTACGAGGGTTTGCGGCTACAATTCATAGCGCTGTGTATGATTCTACGTTACGATATTACGACCCGATGTATATCGTTCCTCCGTTCCATCTCGGGGTCATGTTATTCAGTTTATTTCTTATCACTTTTTCTCTTGTTATTTTTTCTGTTCCGGGGATAATTCTTCTTCACAGAAAAGTAACTGAGACGTTCCGAAGCAGGATGAACGCTTGGATCAGTTTGGGTGTGTTATTCTTCGTTTTTATTTTCTTTAGTATTCTTGTTGGACTTATTCAACCAAATATGTTGATGGGCCAATGGGAAAGGTTAGCATACATAGCAGGGTTTGCGCTTGCTGCGTTATTCATCAGCGAACGAATTATTGAACGGAAGACGATATTTAGTGTACGTACTATTGCATTGCTTTTGGCTACATCTTCGGTTTCATTGTTATATCCGTTAGAAAAGAAGGTGCATGAATTTGACCGTTCTCATGCAGAGTATCTTGCTTCGAATATCTTCCGTCCTGCCGATATGTATTTAACACTGTTGACGCAACAAGCTGTACGGGAACTCTCGACAAAAGAAGTAGGAGAAAATCTTAACAAGCAACAATCGGCAATGGAACACAAGCTTGCTTTTAAGGCGTGGGCGCAAAGTATTCTCAGTAAAGAAGGATATAATTGCTCGGTAACGTATTTTAACTCGAAAGGAAATCCGGTTAGTTTATTTAGTATTGGCGCTGACTGGGCAAAGGCTACTATTCAAAAAGATTCTTTAGCATTCCGTAAAGGAGTGACAATAGAAGACCGTTCCATAAATTCGCGGTTGGTTCGCATTTATAGCGCATATTCACCAATTACGGGTGAAGAGGGAGAGTTACTTGGAGGGGTAAGTATTGAATTAACGGCAGGAAAACAGGCATTATTGGAAGGAGAAACACCCGAATTTCTTCGTAATTATACCTCGAGTGAGTTAGAAGCTCGCCACAGAACTATTGTGTATAGCGAGTATACCAACGGTGAATTGACATACTCCTCTTCGCCGGTGTTTCATACCGGGATCTCGTTACCGGATACATCGCTTGCAAAAGAAAACAGCGAGGGATTTTGGGTAGAACAACAAGTTGATACGTTATCCTACGAGACATATTTATTTCATACAGATGATTCTCTTACCCATTCAACATGGAGAGCATTAAGTATGAAGCAATTGGATATAAGCTGGCATTTGTATCATATCTTACGTGTGGCTTTATTTTTGGCTCTTTGTTCATTTGTTCTTAGTCTTATTATCTATGTTATTTTTATCCTGCGAGGAAAACGACTTGGATTTTCTTTCAGGACAAAACTTATCGGAGCATTTTTCATTGTAGCATTAATACCGACCGCAATTCTCGCGTATTATAATCGCCAGTATGCCGTTGATCAATTAGCGCAAACGTTAATTGATCAGTTGAATAGGGAAACAACAACGATTGTTTCAGGATTAGAAAGTCAATGGGGAATCAATACACCCTTCGAGTTACAATCATTTAGCGATATAGATGCATCGTATGCGGCATCAGATTATAATATTCAGTTTACGTTGTTCGATCGTGAAGTAGAGGCGGCAAGCAGTACGCCTGAATTATTCCGCGCGGAACTGTTCGACAGGAGAATGTCATCCGATGTATTTTTGAATGTGGTGTTACGCCAGAAGAATTTTTATTACAATGTGCAATCGATTGGAACGATCCAGTACATTGTAGGATATAAACCATTGATCTCAGATGCGGGTAAAGTTTTTGCCGTTGTAGGGGTTCCCACGTTATTCCGTTTGCGAGAAATAGATCGCGAGCTTGTGCGGAGAAATGCATATCTGTTCGGAGCGTTTGTATTTGCTATGTTGATCGCGTTGTTTGTGGGTTTTGTATTTTCACAACAAATTTCATCACCGATACGGCGGGTGGATTTGGCGGCACAAAAAAA
>ORJL010938532.1_pt1 | contig 14376 bp, 11 predicted proteins | sample 1779941 | NCBI WGS metagenome assembly ORJL01 (sample SAMEA104232317, study PRJEB22302) | groundwater metagenome | biome: forest; feature: aquifer; material: groundwater | place: USA | collected 2011-08-07 | depth 5.8 m
ATTCCAGCGGTATATCCAGTCATTTCAACAAGCGATTAGGCATAAATGATTGATCTTTTTCGTTCCTCAAAATATCAATCATTTATTTCGATAATCCTGGTGATAACAAGACTATCTATAACTTTGATATTCAAATTTGATGCCATTTTTTAAGTTCTTGTTTTTACTAGTTTTTTTTAAAGACATATCTTAAGAAATAAGTTTAATTTTTAACAGGATCCTAGGTGAAATAGCATGAAAGAATAACAACATCTTGATTTTATTAGTTTATTTTCTTGCTGAGTACGTAAACATCAGAAATGACCATATTATTACGTTAATTCCAGGATTCGTGCAGTCACTGAATCGTTTTTGTGAAACTAAAAAACGATTCAGTGACGCTTAAGGTATCACCAAGATTGGTCGATAAGTGAAGAGGACATGAGTCACGTTCACTATAAGAGCTTAGCTGGAAAAATAATTCTTTATGTGGCTTTTTTTGCCCTCATTATTGGATCAGGATTATTTGTTCTTAAACTTCTAGTCGATCCTGAAAGATGGCGCCCCGATGTTGAAGCCTATCTTAAAGATCATATTCAAGCGCACGTTACATTAGGCAAACTAGAGCTTTCTGTTGCTCGAGGATTAGGCTTAGATATCTCTGGTATCTTAATAGAAAAAGAAGGTAGCCGAATTTTAGAGATTCCACTTGTATCTCTTAAGCTTTCTCCTTTCTCGATTTTCCGATTAAAACCATCGTGGAAGATTCTTCTTTTAAAGCCTCAACTTATTTTTGAAAAGCAATATCATGGTAACGAGTTGCTCACATTTCCCCAGGAATCAACTTTAAAACCTGGCATTATTTCTTATTTTTTGGGAAGTTCGGTCTTTGATATCAGAATAAAAGAGGGAAGCATTCGTTATCAGCATGACTTATTTAAAAAACCACTTGAGCTAAAAAAAATAGAACTTGCTTTAAACGGTATTTCATATCGGTTTTCATCTATAAATTATAATTTTGAAACTTTTATCAATGCTTTTGAAACAGAAGAGTTACAGACAAAGGGTAGATTTATTTCGGAAGGAACAATATCATTTTTAGAAAAAGAACCACTTAAATTTAAATTTCTATCGCGGAATGATTTTAGCTTTCTCAATATTCAGTATGGCAAACATTTCAACAAGCCTGAACAAGTATTATCTTCTCTCTCTACAGATATTGTGTATGCAATCAAAAATAAAACATATTCTGGAAAGTTTTTTGCTGAGTTATTAAATCTTAAAATGAATGGTGATGTGTCTCAAGAAAGTTTGAGCCTTAAAACAACACAATTTAATATCCAAGATTATTATTCTTATTTTCCGATATTAAAAGATCAAGCAGTGTCAGGGCTTATTCAGCTTGATCTAAAATTTTTTGATACCGGGTGGAAGAAGCGGCGTGTAAGTTTTGAAGCGGAGCATGTGGATTTCAAGTTTCCGCTGTTGCTGGAAAATATTTCTATAAAAAATTTAATTTCATTTGATGGCACAAGTTCTTTTTTGTTTTCTGATGATAAACTGTCACAGTGGAGCGCCCACGGTATTTTTGATTTAACGAAAGGCGATATTGCATTCTTGGGCGATAATAATCAGAAAGTTCTTTTTCAAAAAGGAGATAAAATTCCATTTTTAATTAAAACAAACCACAGCTATGAAAGTCAAAAAGGGTTTGAGTTTGAAAGTTTGAATATTGACCTCGATCAGTTTAATTTTTCTCTTTTAGGAAAGGGTGCTTATAAAAACAAATTGGAAAATAATATAAAGATTCAAACATCTCATCTCAATCTTGAAATTTTGAAAAAATATTTTCCGATTGTACGAGATATGGGTTTTTATGGAGGGCAGATTGATCCCGTCCAATGCGCTATTAGCAATGGAGAGATTAGTTCAGAAATAAACATTCAAAATATACAGGGCGAGCCGCATAAGTTGTCATTTTTGCCACAGACTTTTGTGACACAGGGGAAATTTAAGGCCAATGGCAAGTTGAAGTTTACATTATCTTCACTTGTGAACCTGTCACATGTATCGGGCGCACTCCAATTAAATCTGACTGAATGTGACATCGTGTATAAAGATTTATTAAATAAAAAAAATAATATGCCCTTAGAAAGTTCAGCCCAGTTCTCATATGACAAAGATAAAGGCCTTGAAGGTAATATTTTTTTGAAATTACCTGATCTTGAAGTAAGTGGTGTGGGTGAGCTCAAGAATGAGGACGTGAAGTTTACCTTGAACACGTCACAGGCTTCACTTGCTACCCTAAAAGAGATTATGCCAAGCTTAAGTAAGTATGGGTTAAGTCGTGGTGAGGTGTCAGGGAAGCTCGACTTACAAGGTAAAGTTTCACAGCCCCATATCAATGCTACTGCTAACCTTAAACGAGTCACAGGTTATTTTAAGGAAAGTCGGGAGTTATTCCCTGGATTATTAATAAGTGGTGGCTATAATTTAAATGCAGATTTTCAATTGGAATCGGTTCAAGAGAAAGTGCGCCTACAAAAGCTCAACGGATACCTATCTTTAACGGACTCTAAAATTAAATATTCTGACTATTTTAATAAAGCTCCTGGGCAAAACTTATATCTTCAGGTGGAAACAAAACCAAGTGAAGAAGGAGTTGCTATAGAAAAGGCAGAATTAAAGCTTTTAGACATTCCTTTTAATATTCAAGGTGAAATAAAAGATCTTAAAAATCCAATTTTTGATTTTAAGACTGAAGCATCCGTTTCAGATCTTTCTCAACTGGCTTCTGTCATTGTCATGCTCAAGAAGTTTGATGCCAGGGGTAAAGCTTCCCTGAAGGGGCAGATAAAAAAGACTAAAGATTCTTCTCATATTGAGTTTGAGCAAAGTGCACATTTTGAAAATGCTGGGCTTAAATTTGAAGGGTTGAAATCACGGTTCGAAAATATTCAAGGAACAGCGGTATTTAAGAATGATTCTGTTACATTAAAAAAAATATCTTTTAATAGTGGATCTTCGCAATTTGATGTTTATGGTACACTTAAAAATTTTGATTCACCGCAAGGCAATCTATCGATAACAGCTAGTTATCTTGATCTTAATGAGTTTTTTGAAAAACCTAAAGCTCGTGTTTCTTCAACTGAAGAAATAGAAGGTGTGCCTGCCGAAAAAGAGAAAACAAGAAGTGTAGCGAATATCATAGAAGAGAATCCATTTTTGAAAAATATGAATATGGTTGGAAAGGTTTTTGTCAAAAATGGAAAGGTAAGTACTTATGATTATTCCGATTTAAATGCGAGCATTTCGTTTCAGGACAGAATTTTTAAATTGGGAGACATGGATGTTAAAATGTATGGCGGAAAAGTTGGGGCGCGATTTAATGTAAATTATAAGGGAGATGTGCCAGAGTATGAGTTTGAAGGCGCTGTGGCTGATCTTAACTTAGAACAATTTCTAGGAGTTCGAAATCAACAGCTTGCACAAGAAGTTCAAGGTTCTTTTTCAACTCATTGTGTCATGCGTGGTAAGGGCCTGTCATGGGAGCAGTTTAGATCTAATGCCGTGGGTAGTGGAAAGCTTATTGTTAAAAATGGAAAATTTTCTGAGCTTAATATTATTGCTTCAGTTATGGGCACGCTTAAAATTTTTCAATCTAGAGTGCCAGATGGTGTTGATTTATCTGGAAATTTTAATTCAGTAACGGGTAATTTTGAAATGGAAAGAGGTAGAGTTTCAACGGAGAATCTGTATCTCGATGCTAAGGATTATTATATTACCTTAAATGGTGAGTTTTTTATGGATAAAAGAATTAAGTACAAAGGAAAATACTTATTTAAAAAAGAAGGTTACGGTTTTCCTATTTTTGTAGATATTTCCGGTACCATTAGCCAGCCCCAAGTCCATCCTGACGTCCAAGAATATGTTAAAAGTATTCTCACCGGCGCCATCACAGACATTTTTAACTAGGAAACACAAACACTGCTTCGGAGCATCGTGATGAAAAAGGGAAAGAGAGCATATTAAGGTATTATTTCTTTTTGTCATAGAACAACTAATCTTCGAGTCTATGTGAAACTTTCCAAGTGTTTTTTCGGCGAATCTATGTTTGAGAAAGAAAAAATACTTGGAAAGTAAGAACAGACTAAGGTTAAATTCATGGCTCTCTTTCCCTTAAGAAATTACGTGCGGAGAATTATTGACACTTTTTATAGGTGACGGTAGCAATCCTATAAGGCCATGAAATTACAAAATAAAATAAAGAATAAAGAATGTAAAATAGCAGTTATAGGGTTGGGTTATGTTGGGTTGCCACTTTCTTGCGCTTTTCTTGAACAGGGTTTTTCCGTATTAGGAATTGATCTTAATCGAGAAAAAATCGCGTCGTTGCAAAAAGGCATCTCGACTATTTCTGATGTGCCATCTTCAACCATTGAAAAGTTTATAAACAATCGGCAGTTTGAAGTTTCAGAGAATTATTCAAAACTAGCTACAGTTGACGCAGTTTCTATTTGTGTTCCTACTCCCTTACGTAAAACAAGAGAGCCTGACTTATCTTTTATTATTTCAGCTGTAGAAAGTATTGCCCACAATTTAAAAGATGAGCAACTTATTGTTTTAGAAAGCACAACGTATCCAGGAACAACTGAAGAATTAGTTTTACCCATTCTTGAGAAGACGGGTCGTAAAGTAGGGCAGGATTTTTATTTGGCTTTTTCACCAGAAAGAATTGATCCAGGTAATCCACACTATGGGCTTCATAATACGCCTAAAGTCATTGGCGGAGTGACACCTCAGTGTGTAGAGTTGGCTTCACTCCTTTATAGTTCAATCACAAACGAAGTTGTGCCTGTTTCTTCTCCTAAGGCAGCCGAAATGGTGAAACTTTTAGAAAACACCTTCAGGGCTGTAAATATAGCTTTGGTTAATGAAATATGCCTCATGGCGCAAAAATTAGAACTCAATGTATGGGAAGTGATTCAAGCGGCGGCAACTAAACCCTTCGGTTTTATGAAATTTCAACCAGGTCCAGGTTTAGGAGGGCATTGTATTCCGATAGATCCACAGTATCTTTCATGGAAGTTGAAAACACTTAATTATCACACTCGTTTTATTCAGTTAGCTGAGGAAATTAATTCCTCTATGCCTCACGTTGTTGTTGAGAGAGTGGCAGCGGCGCTCAATTCTCAGTCAAAATCTATACGGGGATCAAAAATTTTATTGGTTGGAGTGAGTTATAAGAGAGACACGTCAGATACGCGTGAATCTCCAGCTTTAGAGGTGTGGAGCCATTTGGAGAAAAAGGGTGCCTCTATATCCTATGTGGATCCTTATGTGCCAGAACTAACTTTTGAAGATCAGGTGAAGAAAAGTGCTGAAATAAAAGGCACATCTATTTCAGGATATGATTGTGTTGTTATACTTACGGATCATACGAATCTGGATTATCGTGAATTGGTCGACAAATCCCGTCTTGTTGTTGATACTCGCAATGTGACTTCAAGTATTAAAAAAACAGAAAAAATATTCCGCTTATGAAAGTTCTCATTACAGGAGCGGCTGGTTTTATCGGTTCTCATCTCGTTGATTTTCTATTAGAGAAAGATCATCGTGTAACCGGCATTGATGATCTTTCTACGGGTTCATTAAACAATATTAAAGCTCCCCTTACGAATAAGAACTTTTCCTTTATGGAAGGTAATATTTGTTCCGAAAAAACCTTGAGTCCCTTGATAGAAGATTGTGATGTCGTATTTCATTTGGCTGCGGCTGTAGGTGTCAAACTCATTATTGAAAAACCTGTTCACACCATAGAAACCAATATTATGGGAACAGATATTTTGCTGCGCTTAGCTAACACGTATCACAAAAAAGTTATGATTGCCTCGACCTCTGAGGTTTATGGTAAAAATCAGAATCTTCCATTTAAAGAAACACATGACATGGTTTTAGGACCCACAACTAAACACCGTTGGAGTTATGCCTGCTCCAAGGCGATCGATGAATTTCTTGCTTTAGCATATTATACAGAAAAACAATTACCCGTTGTGATTGTTCGATTTTTTAATACCATTGGGCCTAGACAAACTGGTCGCTATGGCATGGTTGTTCCGCGTTTTATTAAACAGGCAATTCATGAAGAATCTATTACAGTTTATGGAAGTGGTGAACAAACACGTTGCTTTGGATATGTTAAAGAAGCAGTCCAAGCACTTTATGAATTAAGCCAAAACACGTTGGCTTTAGGAAAAGTTTTTAATATCGGTTCTACGCACAGAGTTACAATTAATAATTTAGCTCTCATGGTTAGAGACATGACCCAATCTGCATCTAAAATTGTAACCATTCCTTATGAAGAAGCCTATGAATCTGGTTTTGAAGACATGCATGATCGCATGCCAGATGTTTCAGCTTTAAAATCAATTCTAGGTTGGGTACCGACAAAACCTCTTAATAAAATTCTTGAAGAGATGATAGCCTTTGAAAATAATGCTCATACCCCTAACTTATCTTAAACTTTTTATTCTCTCACTGTGTAGTGTGGCGCTGCTTGTACCCATATTTATCTATACAGCTCGAAAATTAAAAATTGTATCTCAGAGTTCACTAGATCGTTGGGGCCACAATGAGAAACCGCTTCTTGGCGGTGTTGCTGTATGGGTTGTTTTTACGTGTGTGAGTTTTCTAGTTCTAGATTTAGATAAAGAAATTGAATTATTGATAGCCATTTCAAGCTTCATTTTTTTGCTTGGATTGGCAGACGATATATTAAGCTTAAATCCTGCTGTGAAACTGGTTGTCCAATTTATGTGTGCTGCTTTGGCAGTCAAGAGTGGGTTTGTGCTTAATTTTCACACTTATCCTTTATTGAATTTTCTTATCACAGTTTTTTGGATAGTTTTAGTAACCAACTCTTTTAACTTGATTGATAATATGGATGGCTTGTTAGGTGGCATTGCATTCGTTGTTAGTTTTGTTTTTTTTCTCTACTTTTCAGAAGCGGGAAGTACAAACTTTTCTAAAATTTCAATTTTATTAAGTTCCATAAGTCTTGGTTTTTTAATTTATAATTTTCCTCCATCAAAGATTTTTATGGGTGATGCAGGAAGTCTGTATCTTGGTTTTTTATTTTCAGTACTCGCTATTAAATCAATTTCTATAGAATCACCCATGTATATGTCCTCTAAGCTTCTGCCACTCTTTGTTTTAGCAGTGCCTCTTTTTGATACATTTTTTGTTGTGATTACTCGACTTCTTAAGAAGCGTTCATTTTTAAAAGGTGGTCGAGATCATATTTCTCATCGGCTTGTGCAACTTGGGGTGAGTGAGAAGAGAACAAACCTATTTCTTTATGCTCTGTGTTTTATTTTCGGTATTGTTGCCCTATTTTATCAATTAATTCCTCCATTTGTTATTTATGCAATGGCAGGATTTGTAGTTATTGTATTCTATTATTTAGGATATTTTCTTTTTGAAGAGTCTGAGGCTCAATCACAATCACATGCTTCATTGCTTTCTCTTAAACGGTTTTTGCCAATTGGTATGAGACAGCTCTCTGAGATTATGACAGATATTCTTCTTATTAGCTGTAGCTTCTACTTGGTTGCATATCTTCACTATGAGGGAAATCTAGGTGATATCCATTATTTATTTCTTAGATATTTTTTACCCTGGATTATCGTTCTGCGATTAGCAGCTTTTACTTTTGTTGGCTTGTATCAGGGTGTGTGGAGATATGTTGGATTTTACGATATTTTTACTATAGGCAGTGGGGCATTGTTAGGTTCTTTGGGCTTACTGATTATTTATTATGCGAGGTACTCGGCTTACCATCTTGCAATCGGGCCTTATTTTTTCTTTTTCGAGCTACTTGTAACATTTATTTTAATTTCTGGAAGTCGTTGTGGTTGGAGAATTTTTTGGCAGGCTCTGTCTTCTCTTGGAGGAGATAAGAAGAAAGTTCTTATTATTGGCACTGATTTTAACGGGCTTGTAGCTTTAAAAAATCTTAAAGAGCACGAGAGAAATTATGAGATTGTGGGCTTTATTTCAACTAATGATATAGAAACTGGCTCTCGTATTCAGGGCGTCCCTGTTTTTGGTAGCATTGATAAATTAGGTTCAATTTTGGCTGCAACCGTATGCGATGAGGTTATTTATACTCAGGATGTTAAAAATTACGAAAAAGTTGAGAAAACTTGCCGTTCTTACAATATTCCTATAAGGCAATATGAGTTGCGGGTATTATGAGCGACAAAGATATTGAATTTATTGAGGCATTTAAACACCAATCTATTGCTGTTATTGGTGATATCATTCTTGATGAATATGTGTGGGGAGATGTGGATAGAATTTGTCCTGAAGCCCCTGTACCTGTCGTTAAAGTGCAGAAAAGAAATCATGTGTTAGGCGGTGCTGCCAATGTTGCTCATAACATTCGAAGCTTGGGTGGGCATGTGAGTCTTTTTGGTGTGATGGGCAGAGATGCGGCGGGTGATAAAGTACTTCAAATTTTGAAGGAAAAACAGATTCAAACAGAAGGCATAAGCCAAGAAAGTGGTAGACCTACTTCGCAAAAAACTAGAATTATAGCTAGAAAACAACAAGTTGTGCGATTTGATGAGGAAGATACAAAATCTATTTCAGGAGAAAGCCAAAAAAAAATTTTCGATTTTTTAAAGGGCAATATTGAAAAATTTCAAGTTATTGTTGTTTCAGATTATGGAAAAGGTGTTGTCTCGCATAATTTTTTTCAAGAACTTATTTCTCTGTGTCACAGCAAGGGTCGACAAGTGCTTGTTGACCCAAAACAAGAAGATCTTTTGTTTTATAAGGGCGCTGACATTTTAACCCCCAATAGATCAGAAGCTTGTCGCTACGCAAAAAGATTTAATGTGGAAAATTCTGTCGAAAAAGTGGGGCACTTTCTTGTTGAAAGCTTGGAATTGAAGAGTTTAGTTATGACATTGGGTGAGGAGGGAATGGCAGTTTTTTCTGGTAATAAAAAATATCAACATATCCCAACTGTTGCCCGTGAGGTTTTTGAAGTAAGTGGAGCCGGGGACACTGTTATGGCAGGCCTAGCTTTAGCCTTAGCAGCGGGATCAGAATTAAGTAAGGCGGCGTGGTTAGCTAATCATGCGGCTGGACTTGTTGTGGGTAAAGTTGGAACAGCAACAGTGACACCTCTTGAGTTGAAGAAGAGTCTTCTTTTCTCCTAAAAATGGCGAGCCCAAAAAATTTTCCTGTATCAAAACTTGTTGTTGGTTTCTTATATAAAGAAGAGTCTTTTTTAAATGGAGCACTTATTGAATTAGAAAAGTTATATGGCACAATTGATATGAAGTCGAAAACATCTGATTTTAACCATTCTTCGTACTATGAAGATGAGCTTGGAAGCGGTATCAAGCGTTGTTGGGTTTCTTTTGAAAAATTAATTCAAGCTGAAAAGATAAGTGATATCAAACATTGCTGTGGAAATATTGAAATACAATTCAGCAATTCTCAAAAAAGAAATATCAATATTGATCCGGGTATGCTTTCACAAAATAATTTTATTCTAACCTCATTTAAAAACTTTGCTCATCGAATTCCCCTTCACAATGGGGTTTATGCTGATCTCACTTTATATTATAAAGAAAAAAAGGGCTTCTTGGAACTTCCGTGGACCTATCCAGATTATAAGAGTCCAGATTTTTTAAAATTCTTGTCCTTTGCTCGAGAGCGTTATAGAATGCAATACCATGAAGAAAAATCTTAAGAAAATAAAGTTGATTTTACTTGATGTTGATGGAGTTCTCACAGATGGAAGAATTATTAAAGGATCTAACGGATTTGAGATTCTTGAATTCCATGTGCATGATGGTGTTGGCATCGTTTTAGCAAAAAAGGCAGGTTACTTAGTTGGAATTATTTCAGGAAGAGATTCTGAAATAATTCATGAAAGAGGAGCCTATCTTGGGGTTGATGAAATATATACAAATGTGTTTTATAAAATTGAACCTTACAAGAAAATTTTAGAAAAATATAATTTAACTGATGATGAAGTGTGTTACATGGGTGATGAGTTGTTGGATTTACCGCTTTTAGAAAGAGTCGGTTTTTCTGTTGCAGTGAGTAATGCCATTAGCGATGTAAAAAAGAATGTTGATTACGTAACCAAGGCACCAGGGGGACAGGGTGCGGTTAGAGAAGTTATAGACCTTATCCTAGATAAAACCGGTAAAAAGAAAAAGTTAATCGAAACCATTCTAACAAAAAAAACGTGAGAATTATTGGAGTTATTCCTGCTAGACTTGCCTCAACCAGGTTGCCTCGCAAACCTTTACATCTCATTCTAGATAAACCGTTGATTCAATGGGTGTATGAGGGAGCATCTGGCTATCCTTTTGATAAGCTTGTTGTTGCTACAGATAGTGAGCTTATACAAGGTGTTGTAAAAGAGTGTGGAGGAGAAGCTATCATGACGGGGCTTGATCATTCCTCAGGCACTTCAAGAATGTATGAGGTTGCAGGGCACTATGAGCTTGATAAAAATGATATTGTTGTCAATATCCAAGGTGACGAACCGCTTGTTAATACAAAAGTTTTAAATGCACTGCTTAACACTGGCTTTAAAAATAATCATGACATTGGAGTTTCAACAGTAGCTCGAGAGTTTATTTCAGAAGATGAGAAGAAGTCCCCGCACAATGTTAAAGCATTGGTTGATAAAAATGGCTTTGCTCTAGACTTCACACGGAATTGGAATCCGACATGGGGTTCAAAAAAGGTTCTTTGTCACATTGGCCTATATGCCTATAAAAAGTGGGCATTGGACAAATTTATAAGCATGCCTCCGACCGAAAGAGAAAAAGAGGAAAGGCTCGAGCAATTACGTTTTGTTGAAAATTTGAGCATTTTTCATGTGGCCGTGACTCAAGAAAAACTTATTAGTGTTGATACACTTCACGATGCACAAGCAGTTGAAAATGAATTGAAAAGACAGTAGATTTAAAGGCGATTTATAGAGGGCATTGTTGTGTTTGAAAATTTTGTTGAAAAAAAAATACATTCTCTTGTCCCTTATCCGCCAGGTAAACCTTCAAAAGAGTTAGGGCGTGAATTACGAATTAATAAGATTGTTAAACTTGCATCTAACGAAAACCCTTTAGGTCCATCCCCACTAGCTATTAAGGCACTATCGCGCAGTCTACACGAGGTTCATGAATATCCTGAAGGGCCTTGTTATTACTTACGAGAAAAACTCTTTTCGATATTAAGTAAAAAATATTCTTTTTTAACTAAGGATCACATTACTTTTGGGAATGGTACAAATGAACTTATCGAACTCATAGTGCGAACTTTTACTCATTCTTCAAACCATGTTTTAACATCTGAGAAGGCTTTTATTATTTATAAGCTTGTTGCCGAGGCACATGGCTGCCATGTTGATCTTGTTCCAATAAAAAATTTTACGTTTGATTTACAAGCCTTCCGCAAGAAAGTTACAGCTAAGACAAAGCTGGTTTTTATTGCTAACCCCAATAACCCTACTGGAACTCATGTGACCAAAAAAGAGCTTATTTCTTTTTTACAAGCCATGGAAGGCAAGGAGGTGCTCATTGTTTTAGATGAAGCTTATTATGAATATGCAACTAACAGTGATTATCCCGATGGCATTTCTTTATTGAAAAGATTTAAAAATCTTGTTGTTTTAAGAACTTTTTCTAAAATTTATGGTTTAGCTGGATTACGAGTTGGGTATATGATAGCCCACCCAGAGATTATTCATTATATCAATAAGGTAAAAGCGCCATTTAATGTAAATTCTTTAGCACAACATGCTGCCTCTGCCGCTTTGGAAGACACTGCGTTTGTAGAAAAATCACTTAAAACGAATAAAGAAGGACAGGAGTATTTATATTCTCAGTTTAAAAGAATGGGAATTTTTTATCTTCCAAGTTCTGCTAATTTTGTTTTGATTGACGTAGAGAAGGATAGTTTGCAAATTTATCAGCACCTTTTAAAAGAAGGGGTTATTATTAGGCCCTTAACAGGTTATGATTTAAAAACACATTTTCGTGTAACAGTTGGGACGCCTTCTCAAAACGAATTTTTTATTCAAGCCCTTGAGAAAGTACTGTGCTTCCGCTAGACGTTTCTATAGCGCATGATACAGCTTAGCCCTCAAAAACAGATTTGTGGCACATTTAACCTGCCGGGTGATAAATCTATTTCACACCGAGCAGCGCTCTTTGCCCTTTTTTCTCGTGGCACATCTGCTATTGAAAATTTAAATACGGGTAAGGATGTAGCCACCACTCTATCTTTTTTGAGGGGTGAAGGTATTAGTCTAAATAAGGCGCCAGGACCTGTCCTTGAGATAACAGGCTGTGGATTGCCATTTATAAATAAAAGCGAAAGCTTTGACTGTGGCAATTCTGGAACAACTCTTTCTTTGCTCATGGGAATTCTTAAAAAAAAATGTAGGCTTACAGGAGATGATAGTCTTAAAAGTAGAAACTTTTTACACCAAATCAGTGTTTTAAGAGAATGCGGATATCAATTTAAATTTGAGGGAAGGGAAGGGCATGTGCCTTTTGAAATGTGTCCATCAACAGTTATATCAACAATGCCGCATTTTAAAAATACTATAAATAGTGCGCAACTTAAAACAACGCTACTTTTAGCGGCCTTAAACTCACACCAATCCATGCGATTTAAAGAAAGTATTTCAACTCGTGATCACACAGAGCGGCTTTTAAAGGGTATGGGAGCGAAAATTGAAAAATCTGATGATGAAATTACCATGGAGGCTTACTCAGAGTTAAAACCTTTAAAATTATTTGTGCCAGGTGATATTTCACTAGCCTCTTTTTTTATAACTGCTGTGTTATTATCAGAAGGATCACATGTGATCCTTCGACATGTAAGTTTAAACCCGACAAGGCTTGCCTTTATAAAGCTTTTGAAAGATATGAAAGCCCGTATTAATATTAAAAATGAGAATCACGCTCTTGAACCTTACGGCGACATTGAGGTTTCATCCTCTTACATTGAAGGGGGAGAAGTTCCAGTAGAAATGATTGGGGAGCTTATTGATGAAATACCCTGTTTGGCCCTTTTGGGCCTTGTTGCGAGACATGGCATGCACATAAAGGGAGCTGAGAGATTGAGAAATAAAGAGACAGATAGAATCTCTGCAATCTGTTACAATTTAAGAAATTCTGGCGCCCACATCGAGGAATATGAAGATGGTTTTAAAGTGTACCCAGGGATTAAGTTGCGAGAAGGGGTGGTTATTAAAAGTTTCAAGGATCATCGCATGGTTATGGCTTTTAGTTTGTTAGCATTTTTATTAAAACATCGTTTTTCTATTGATGAACCAGAATGGGTTAATACTTCATACCCAGGATTTTTTAAGGATATGTTTAATTTATGATTATTACAATCGACGGCCCAACGAGTTCTGGAAAATCTACAGTCAGTAAACGGTTATCTAAAAAATTGGGAATTCTCTATTTAGAATCAGGCGCCCTTTATAGAGCCCTTGCTTATAAAACTCTAAAAGAGAAAACCCCATTAAAAGAAAATTTTATAAAAAAAATGCTCACTCAAACAAATATTCACGTGCACAGTCATGAAGGGAAAATATCTGTTATTTTAGATGGCGCATGTGTTGATGCTTATCTGAGAGACGAGAAAATAGGAAATATTGCATCAGAAATTTCTCAGATGAAGAGTGTTCGAGATTTTCTACTTGATGTGCAACGAGTGTGCGCTAAGAAAAATGATCTTATTGCTGAGGGGCGCGATATGGGCACCGTTGTTTTTCCACAGGCTCAATATAAATTCTACTTAGAGGCACAAGAAAATGTCAGAATCAAACGGAGGCTCTCAGAACTAGAAGGTAAGGATGAAAAAGTAAAAGCAGACAAAATAAAAAACGATTTAAAACAAAGAGATAAAAAGGATATGAAACGTTCCTTATCCCCCCTCACAGTACCTGAAAATGCTATTGTTATTGATACATCTCTTCTTTCCATTGATGAAGTTGTTCAAAAAATTATTGATGTGATTGGCAAATAGTGCTAATTGCTTAAATTATATGCAGAAACTTACAGATCTTTCAGTAATAAAAAAATCAGACTGCCTAAAAGATAGGGAGATTTGTGTATGTGTTACAGGAAGCATTGCAGCTAGCGAAACAGTCAAACTTGTGCGCGAGTTAAGACGTCATGGAGGACATGTTCATGTATACATGACCGATCACGCACAAAAATTTATAACGCCTCTTTCTCTTGAATGGGCCTCGAAAAATCAAGTTGTTTTGAATAGTTCTTTTTTGGTAGAACATCTAAAAAAATTTGATCTGTATTTAGTAGCACCTTCCACGATCAACACAAAGAC
>ORJL011789833.1_pt1 | contig 14374 bp, 6 predicted proteins | sample 1779941 | NCBI WGS metagenome assembly ORJL01 (sample SAMEA104232317, study PRJEB22302) | groundwater metagenome | biome: forest; feature: aquifer; material: groundwater | place: USA | collected 2011-08-07 | depth 5.8 m
AAGCGAGGCGACTTTGAGACACCCGGCATTGGCCGGGCCGGGCAAACCATGGCCCTCTTGAAGGCTCGCTTCGACAACCACGCCTCCGCTCTTGGTAAACTTAACGGCATTGCTGATAAGGTTTGCCAACACCTGCCTCACGCGAGCGGTATCCCCCACGACCGACACCGGCAGGTCATCCGCCATAAGGAGCTTGAGACTGAGTCCCTTGGCGGCAGCCCGTCTGTCAAAAAGAGCCACCGCATCCTCAAGAGAGGCACGCAGATTGAAGGGGCGTTCCTCCAGGTCCACCTTGCCGGCTTCGATGAGGGAGAAGTCCAGGATGTCGTTGAGGATCGCCGCGAGCGCCTCACCGCTGGTTCGGATGGTCTCCACCATCTCACGATACTCCGCAGGCAGGGAACTCTCCGCAAGCAGGTTGGCCATGGCAATGATCCCGTTCATCGGGGTGCGGACCTCGTGGCTCATGTTGGCAAGGAACTCGGACTTGGCCAGATTGGCCGCTTCCGCATCCAGCCGAGCCCGGTCCAGTTCCTGGTTGGCGCGCGCCAGTTGGTCCTGGAGCAACTTCGCGCGCAGCGTGGAGCGTACGCGCGCCTGCAGCTCCGCCACGTCGAACGGCTTGGTGATGTAGTCCACCGCCCCCAATCCGAATCCGCGCAGTTTGTCCTGCGTGCTCCCCCACGCGGTGAGGACAATCACCGGAGTGGATCGGCACTCCATGCGCGCCTTGATCTGGCGCAGCACCTCGAAGCCATCCATGTCAGGCAGTCCAAGATCCAGCAGAATGAGGTCGTACGCACCGATCGATGCCATCTCCAGGCCGTTGGCGCCGTCCGCGCCATACCCCAGTTGCCAGGATTCTCCCTCGAGGAGGGTCGCCACGAGTCCCCGCACCTCCGGATCGTCATCGATGAGCAGGATGCGCGCGGCAGGCGAGCCCAAGGGTGGAAATTCCGTTGCGGACATAATCAGTTAAGTGGGATTCGCTGGGGGTGGGGGGGGAGTCTGAAGCTCGGCTGTGAGGGCCGAGCAGACGCGATCGAATTCTTCGCTGGCTTGGGCCAGCAACGGGGGCACTTCGTCGAGGAGGCCGGCCACCGCGCACTGTTCTACCTCAGCACATAAAGAAGAAAGACGCCGGGCGCCAAGATTGCTCGCGCTGCCTTTGACGCTGTGAGCCAGCCGCTTCAGCAAAGCCCCATCCGCGGCCGCATGGGCCTCTCGCATCTTATCGAGGTTGCTCCGCGAATCGGCCACGAACAGAGCCGTGAGTTCCTCCAGTGGGTCGAGACCGTCCGGAAGCCGCAACCCCCGCAAACCGCGAAGTGAGGCTACGTCCACAGCCTCCGCCTCCCGCCCCTGCGGGCCGGCCACGCTCTCGGGCGGTATCACAGACCTCGGAGCCTTGTCCAAATTCAGGACGGCTTTCAGATCCGGGAGCCGGACCGGCTTACTGACGTAATCGTCCATTCCAGCGGCAAGGCACCTCTCGCGATCGCCCTCCATGGCGTTGGCGGTCATCGCGACGATCCGGAGCGGGGACTTGCCGGATATGCCCGAGCCCGAGGCCGCCCTTTCCTGACGTCGGATGATGCGCGCGGTCTCATACCCATCGAGTTCCGGCATCTGACAATCCAAGAGAAGCACGTCGTACGGCACCTGTTCGATCGAGGCGAGAACTTCCCGCCCATTAGCCACCGCGTCCGCGTGATGCCCGAGGCGGCGCAACTGCTTCAATGCGAGTCTCTGGTTCACCACGTTGTCCTCCGCAACCAGCACTCTCAACGAGCCCGGGTCCCTCACGGGAAAGGATGCCTCCGCAGCCGAGCCGGGCGGGTGAGTGTCCGCTGGAGCCCCCCCATCGTTGCCCCCCGCCCCCATCACCGTCGCGAGGGTGTCGAAGAGCCGCGATTGCCTGGCCGGCTTGCTCAAGCAAGCCGATAGCCCGGGAGCAAGAGCCCCGTCCGCGTGAAGCCGCCCGCACAACGAAGTGAAAAGCACCAGACGCGTGGACGCGATATTCGGGTCGGACTTGATCTCATTCGCCAGCATCAGCCCGTCCATTTCCGGCATCTGCATGTCGAGAATAGCGAGATCAAACGGGGCGCCCTCACCTGCCGCCTCCCGCAGGACCGCCAGAGCTTCCCGTCCACCCGGGGTTTCTTGGGGCCGCATCTTCCAGTTTGCAAGCTGATGCCGCAAGATTCTGCGGTTTGTGGCATTGTCATCCACCACCAGGACCCGCAGCCCGGCCAGAGAGTCCCGGGCGGCCACCGAGGCTGGCGCCGGCCGCTTCTCCAGGTTGGCCGTGAACCAGAACACCGCTCCCGCTCCGGGCTCGCTCGTCACACCGATCTCCCCACTCATCAACTCAGTCAACTGCTTCGAGATGGCTAGCCCAAGCCCTGTTCCTCCGTATTTCCGAGTCGTCGAGCCGTCCGCCTGGCTAAAGGCCTCGAAAATACGAGCCTGGCCCTCCGTTCCAATGCCGATGCCGGTGTCCACCACCTCGAACCGGACGAGGATGCGCTCCGGCGTCTCGCTAGCCGGCGTCACCTTCACCAACACCTCCCCGCGCTCGGTAAACTTGATCGCATTCCCGATCAGATTCGTCAGGATCTGGCGCAGCCGACCCGCGTCTCCGCGCAGGTGGCGGGGCATGTCCTCCTGGATCCAACAGAGCAACTCAAGCCCCTTCGCCTGAGCGGACTCCGCCAACAGTTCCACCGCACCCTCAACCGCCTCGCTCAGGTCGAAGTCGAGGGTTTCAATCCTCATCCGCCCCGCCTCGCCTTTCGAGAAGTCAAGAATGTCGTTGATGATGCACAGAAGAGCCTCGGCGCTCCTCCGGACGGTTTCGGCAAACTCCCTTTGCTCCGCCGTGAGCTTCGTCTCGAGCAAAAGCCCGCACATGCCGATCACCGCGTTCATCGGAGTGCGGATTTCGTGGCTCATGTTCGCAAGAAACTCCGCTTTCGCGCGGGCGGAAACCAGAGCCTCGTCCCGCGCCTTTGCAAGGTCTCGCTCGGCCCTGATGAGCACCGTAATATCTTTCGAAACCCCGAACGTGCCGATGATCTCTCCCTTCTCGTTGCGAAGAGGCATCTTGGAGGTCAGCACCCAACCCACGCGCCCATCCGGCAGCGTCTCCTTTTCCGTGATCCCCACCACAGGTTGTCCCGTGCGAATAATGTGCTGCTCATCCTCGAATGCCGCCTTCGCATGCTCCGGGGCGTAGATATCGAAATCCGTCTTGCCGAGCAACAGGGCTGGGTCTTCCACTCCCACTTTGGCGGCCAACGCCCGGCTGCAGCTCAGGAACCGTGATTGAGCGTCCTTGAAATAAATCGAGTCGGGCACGTTGTCCATCAGCGCCCTGAGCAGATCCCGTTCATGGGCCAGAGCCACCTCCATGCGCCGGCGCTCGGTGACATCCCAGAAAATCCCCTGGATGCCAATCACGTTGTTGGCCGCGTCGAAGAGCGGAGTCTTGAGGACGTGCACCCACAATTGCTCCCCGCTCGGACGGATGTGGGCCTCGTCCGTGTCCACTATCCGGTGAGTCGCCATGACCTCCTGGTCGTCCGAGTGATATTTCTCGGCCAGATCGCGGGGAAAGAAGTCAAAGTCCGTTCTTCCCAGGATTTCCTCTTCCTTCCTGCCCAGGGTTTGGCAGAAAAGCCGGTTCACGAACGTGAAGCGCCCCTCGGTGTCTTTCCGAAAGATGTTCTGAGGCAGGTACTCGACCAACGAATGGTAAAGGAGTTCCGAATCGCGAAGAGCTTCCTCGGCGCGTTTTCGCTCCGTGATGTCCTCCACCGTCCCCTCAAAGTAAAGGAGCCGGCCGGAGACGTCGCAAACCGAACGGGCATTTTCCGAAATCCATATCACGGTACCGTCTTTGCGATACACCTGCGACTCAAATCGCGACACCATTCCTTGCTGCTGCATCAGGCGGATAAACTCGATCCGCCGCTCCGGCTTCACGTACAACTGGTGTTCGATGTCTTGCACGGCGGCAACCAGTTCCTGGGCTGTCATGTAGCCGTAGATGCGGGCCAGCATCGGATTGGCCGCGACGTAATGACCGTCGGGAGTTGTCTGAAAGATCCCCTCGGTAACGTTCTCGAAGATCCCCCGGTATTTCTCCTCGGCCTGTCGCAGCGCTGCCTCGCTCTGCTCGTGCCGTCTGAGGTTGCGGCGGAGTTCGAGCTGGGTGACCACCTGCCTGCTCAACACTCCCAACGCATCCAACTGCTCCGGGCGGAGTTGCTTCGGCTGGGGGTCCAAAACGCACAGCGCGCCAATCGCCAGGCCCTCCGGCGTAACCAGTGGCATGCTCGCGAAGCACCGTATTTTCAATCCGGCGGTCACGAAAGGGTGCCTCGCCAGGCGGGGATGCGCGGCCAAATCCTCCGAGTAAACGAGGTCGCAGACGTCGATGGCCTCGGCGCACAGGGAGATCTGGCGGGGCATTTCCCGCAGATCCAGGCCCAGGGTCGCCTTGAGCCAAACCCGCTCGGCATCCACAAAACTAATGAACCCCATCGAGGTTCCGCAGATCCAGGCAGCCAGACGGGCGAGGTCGTCGAAGGCGGGCTCGGGCGGCGTATCGAGAATCTGATACTCACGCAAGGCGGCCAACCGTCTGACCTCATCATCCGATGGAGGATCCGCTGAAACAACCATGTCTAAAAACAGTCAATCGTCACAAACCCTGGGGCGATTAAGCCCCTTCGGCGCGCGCATGGACACGCCACGCGCGCTGCCTCTCGCATAACTCCCGGCGGATCGTTCCGCCCCATTCGCCCTGGCTCGCTCAGGCGGCCACGAGCGCGGGTGTGCGGGCCTGGATTCGCGTCAGCTCCCGCAGCCACTTTTCAGCCTGCTCCCTCGCGGCAGCCATCTTCGGATAACGGATCTCCCGATAGCCGGTCACGGCTTCCGGAAGCGATAGAACGCGCAGGAACAGCTCATAGTGCCGCGGGTCGCCCGCCGCCTGGGCGAAGCTCGGTAGCAGGCCCATATACCAATCCCGGAACTCGGCTTCCTGCCGGTGCCACCCCGGCAAAGAACGCCTCAACCACTTCATCCGCTTCACGATATGGAGCATCCAGTCGCGGGTCTTCATGTCCCACGCGATATTCCTGCCCCACAGGGTAAACTGCGGGCGGTTCAGATGGCCGTATTCCAGGCGGTCGCCCCGCTCCGGATCTACGTTATAGCGGTCCCGATCCCGACGCCGCTTCTCCTCGCTGGTAAGAAGATGCGCTACGTAAACCTCGTCCTTGATCACCATCACCTTATGAAGGTTCCAGATCACGGCTTTCGTGGCCGCGTAACCCTGGTTCTCCCGGTCCCATTCGTGGACCTGCCGTACCCATTCAACGTAACGCCGCGCATAGGCCGCGTCTTCAAACTGGAACAAGTCATACACCCGCAGGGCAAAATCTCGAGTCTCCTCCCCACCCACCCGCAACTGGCCGATCGCGCGTTCGACCATCTCACGGTAGATGGAAGCCAACCCCGCTCCGCCTCGGCGAGACCGGGTCAGAATCTCGACCTTGTCCCGGATGACCTCCTCGCTGGTCATCGGCTCGTGATGGAGGTTGGCGGCACGGCGGACGGCAGGCAAATCGTGAACAATCAGACGGCCCAGATGAAAGGCCTTGAGATTCTCCTCCGCCGCGGCGCCCATATTCTCCCGGATCGCCCATTCCATGCACGCCAGCCTCAACGGAATGAGCTCCCGCTGGAAGGCAACTCCCAACATGATGACGTTGGCGTATATCTGCGTGCCGAAAAACTTCTCCGACAACACCGACACATCATAACCGAAGTAATCCTCCCCCCGGGTGTGGCGTTTCAACGCCGCCTCCAGGTGCTCCACCTGGAAATCGTCTTTCCCAAGAAGCGTCAGTATGGTGGGTGTTTTGTGCGTATTGGCGACCACAGCGGTTCGCTGCCGGCTGCCAACCCGCTGATTGTTCGAGGGATCCAACGCCCGGGCGGCCTCCAACACGTCAACGCCCAGGATCAAGTCCGCCTTCCCATATGGGATCAGGTTCGAGCTGAACGGTGCGCCCTGCGGCGAGTAAGTGATCATGGAATAGACGCTCCCGTTGCGTATCGCCAAGCCCTTCTTGTCGCAAAACTGGACCCGATAACCCGCGTGGTTCCCCGCCAGCACCAGCGTGGCTGTGGCGGTGCCGATCCCCATCCCACCCACTCCGGCCAGATACCCGTGCCAGGTTCGCCGCAACCCCTCCGACTTGGGTTCCGGGAGTTGGGCAAAATCGAGCCTCCCAAGCGCCGAAGCCGGTTTCTGCGTGCGAATGACGGTGACTTCCTCAAACGCGGGGCAAGCCTTGACCCGGGGACCGTCGTTGGGTGTCGTAACCGTGAACCGTGTGCAAGCGCCGTCCGAGACACACCACGAGTGATCGACTTGCACTTTCGGCCCGTACGGAGTCTGTTCGAATGTGAGGCCGGGACATCCCGTTGCCTTTGTGCACTCGAGGCAGTGTTCGCACGCTTCCTGGTTCACATTGATGTGCTTCTTACGGGAAAGAAAACCGTGCTTCGCGATCGTCCGCCGCTCCTCTCGCGCGCCACGCCGATGGAAGGTAATGCCGCACTCCTTGTCGGCGATGATCACCTTCACTCCCTCCATCAAAATGGATTTCTCCAGAAGCTGGCGGTAGGTCTCCCGTTCCTCGGGGTTCACCCGCACCACGGTCAAACCCGAGTGGCCCTTGTCCGTGATCCCGGCCACCACAGCGTCTATGCTCTGCGCGAATGTTCTCTCGCCAAGCAACCCCTCCTCCAGGCCCGGTGTGGTCTGGTGCCCCGTCATCGCCGTCGTCTTGTTGTCCAGCAGGATGTAGGCGATGTCCTGGCCATGCTTGAGGGAATTGGAAATGGCGAGCTGGCCGCTATGGAAGAACGTCGAGTCGCCCATGAAAACGACCTGCTTGTTTCGGATGAAAGGGTCGATTCCAGCCCCCGTGCCCCCCCCCAACCCCATGCCGCTGTAGTTGTGCATCAGATCCTTGGTGGGCTCGAACATCAGCATCGTGTAGCAGCCGGTATCGCCGTGAAAAACGAGATCGACCGGCGCCACCCCGTGCGTCCGCTGCATGTAGAGCGCGTCTCGAAACTGCTTCTTGATTTCGATCAGAACGCTGGCGGAGTCGCGGTGCGGACACCCGGGGCAGAACGTCGGTGTTCGTGGCGCCAGAGCGATGTCAACCGCCTCCAACTCCGCGATCAAATCGACCTCACTCTGGACCCGCTTGGCATCGATCTCGCCGGCTACTTCGGGCATGCTCAGGAACAACTTACCCAGCCGGTCCATCAGTTTGCTCGGGTTCAAGCCCCGAGTATCAGGAATGCCGGAGAGCTCGAGGGGGAATTGCTTGCCCCAAACGTTCCCAGCCATCGCGGGGGTTTCATGGTCGGCGTTCTGCCGCGCCTGGCTGATGATCTCCACCACTTGCTCCTCAAGGAAACCACGCCGCTCCTCCACCACGAACAGATCTTTCAAACCCGTCGCAAACTCCAGAACGACGGCGGGATCCAGGGGATAAGTAACACCCAGCTTAAGAACTGGGAAACGGCCGTCCAAGCCCAACTCCACCAAGGCATGCCGGAGATAACAATAAGCGGCGGCCGAGGTGATGAAGCCCAAACACGGCTTCTGGCTCGTCGCGGTCGTGGGCCGCTCGATCACATTGACGTGATACCGCCGGGCGCTGGCCCATAGCCGGCGGAACCGCTCCGGCAGATTCTGCTCTTTGCGCCACGTTCGCGGGGGCAGGAGCACGTTCCGCTCGAAATCAACCTCCGACGTGTTCAGCGTCACCGGATTTAGGGCGTTCGTCGTCGGGAACTGGTTTGGGTAGGCCTCCACTGAACCCCCGCCATCCGCCTGGTTGGTCGTAACCAGGTACCCGATATAAAGCTCACTCTCGCGGGAGAGTTTAAACGCGAGTGGGATCCAGTCCTTAAGCTCCTGGGCCGTGCTTGGCTCCAAGATAGGCATCATCAAGTGCTTGCAGAGATAGCGGGAATCCGCAGGCACCTGGGTCGAGTCACTCCACGGGTCATCCCCCAACACGATCACCGCGCCTCCCTCCGGATGCGCGCCAACGAGGTTGCCCAGAGCGAGGGCATCCGCAGCCACGTGCACACCCACGCTCTTTTGGACTGCGATGGCACGCAAGCCAAGCATTTGCGAACCGTTCACCATGGCAGCCCCCAGGGCCTCATTGTTCGCCATTGTGGCCCGAATCCCATGGGCTTTGAGCAGCTCACCAATCTCATGCGCCGTGTCAAAGAAGCCAGCCACCGGCGAACCGGGATAGCCGGTCCACAGGTGAGTTCCGCCTTCTGTCTCGAGACAACCTTTGACGAGCAACTCGTTGCCCGTAAAGACCTCAACGCCAGATACTTTTGTGAATCTCGGATCGATGTTCACTGCCCTGATTATCTCACCCAACCGAACTAATGGCAAGTGTTGACTTCGTCCGTCCCAGGGGCTATCTCTTCTCTGCTGGGCGGCCCCCGGCAGGGCCCCGACCCTTTAGCGCAACCGCTTATGCCACGCATCACTGTCCTACCCGCCCACGTCTCCGCCGAGGTGCCCCCGGGCCTGCTGATACTCGAGGCGGGCGCGAAAGCCGGCATCGACATGGAGGCAGGGTGCTTCAACTGCGCCTGCGGCACCTGCGTGGTCGAGGTGGTTGCAGGCATAGGGAACCTCGAATCTCCTACTCCCGAGGAGCTGGACGTCCTGGACCAATGGAATCGAGACGCCGAGCGCTACCGCCTGGCCTGCTGCACCAGAATCAAGACCGGCGAGGTCGTCGTCCGCCAGTTCCACTGAGTTTTGAACGAGTATTCCGCCTGGTGGTCATGCACAGCTACGACAGTGGCGCATGGGGCTATGTTCCGGCCGCTGCGATCATAGGGAGGCTCTCTCTCCGTGACCAGTAGCGCGCGTGGATCTTGACGAAGACCGGACCCGACGCGACTACCATTCACGGTGTCTCCGCGAACAAACTTCTCAAGGATTCCCTGGATCTGCCGACAACAGACCTCGTGAAGCTGCAAACTAGACTAATCTTTTCGACTCTGCTCACTGTTGGAACCATCTATATCAGCTCGCAGATGTTCCAGCATCTCCGCCAGGACGGTGTGATGAGGCGTCTCTCGCAGGCGAACCTCGCCAGGGAAGAACAGACGCAATGGGACATCGTGGAGAATCTCCAGCGCGCTTGTGAAATCCCCATCTTCGACGCCATGGCCAGCGGTGAGATGGACAGGCTCAAGCAGCTCATGCAGTCCTTGAAGGTGCTCAAAGGCCTTCAAGAGGTATCGCTGGTCAACGCGGACGGCGTCGCCGCGTACTCCTCGGAGCCCGCTCGCCTCAAGAGCCCCCTCCCACAGGAGCTCAAAGGCGGCCTTTTCGTTTCGGTCGAAACGGTGAAGCGTCGCACCGAGGATTCCTTCGAGATTTACCGCCCCCTGGCGGTCACCGCCGCGTGCATCGAGTGCCACAACGAGTTCAAGGGCAAGAAGGTTGGCGGGGTACTCGTCTGCCGGCAGAGCACGGCCAGTTTGAAAGAGGCAAAGCAGGAATGGCTGGGGTTCATCTCAACCATGAGCCGTACCAGCCTGCTCACCACAATGATCACGTCCGCTCTCCTCCTTACCGTTGTCTCCGGTCTTCTGATTCTGTTGGTGCGGCGCCTGGTGGTGACTCCTCTCAGACGCCTCGCCAGCACCCTCGACGCGGGCGCCCACGAGGTCCAGTCAGCCACGTCCTCGCTTGCCGCCACCAGCCAGTCTCTGGCGGAAGGCGCCAGCGAGCAGGCCGCCTCGATCGAGGAAACCAGCTCTACGCTCGAGGAGTTGTCCAGCATGACCAAACGCAACGCCGAAAGCGCCAACAGGGTCAAAGAGTTGGGCAGCGAGGCGCGTCAAGCCGGAGACGTGGGAGTGGAGGACATCAAGGCCATGACCGTGGCCATGGATGCCATCAAGACCTCCAGCGATGACATCGGCAAGATCATCAGAACAATCGATGAGATCGCCTTCCAGACCAACATCCTGGCTTTGAACGCCGCGGTCGAAGCCGCCCGAGCCGGTGAGGCTGGTATGGGCTTTGCCGTGGTGGCCGACGAGGTGCGCAGCCTGGCGCGGCGTTCCGCACAGGCCGCCAAGGAGACCGCCGCCAAGATCGAGGACGCCGTGCATAAAAGCGTCCACGGGGCGACGCTCAGCGCCAAAGTCAGCAAGAGCCTGGAAGAGATCGTGATCAAAGCGCGGCAGGTGGACGAGCTGGCGACCGAAGTCGCCGCAGCTTCGAGTGAACAGAATAAGGGAGTGGGGCAGATTAACTCGGCCATCGCCCAGATGGACGAGGTAACCCAGTCCAACGCCGCAACCGCCGAGGAAAGCGCCAGCGCCGCCGAGCAACTCAGCGCCCAAGCTAGCGCGCTCACCGATGCCGTACGGGAGCTGCTCCGCTTGGTAGATGGCGAGGGACAGACGCGAGGTTCACCCTCATCCACTCCGCCGAGGAGATCTGGAAAGACAAAACCCACCGCGAAAGCGGCGATCAAATCCAAATCACTCCAGTCGGGCAATGGCCATGCCGCGCCCGATTTGGTTCTTGGGACACGAAACGGAAGTCAGCCCTCACCGGGACCGGACTTCATGGACATGTAGGCCTTCGTCGGGGGACCGGCCCGAAGGGCAGCTTTGGAGCCCGGGCTTAGCGCGAATTCGGGAAAACGCCGCCGCGGATTTCACTGTGGCGGACCTTGGCGCCCAAGTTGGCGGTCCACCCCATCAAGACGGACGTCAGCAACGCCACCACCAGAACCAGAGCCGCAAACCAGCGCGCGACCGGTTTTCCACGTCGGAACAGCACCAGGCCCGCGAGCGCCACCACCCCGAGCGCCATCATCGCCACAAACGCCACCTGGGCCAGCTCCTGGTGTTGCTCCACCGCGTCCTTGCTCACCCCGGCAATCCCCTTGAGCGCCTCCTGTGCCGGCTCGCCCGACAGGTAGGCGATAATCGCCACAAGCGCGGCGACAACGAAAGTCACCAGACTCGTCTTTTTGAGTTCCTCGCTCCTCCGCGCCAGCCCGAAACCGAGGAGGCAGAGGCCAAAAAGAGTGCCCAACACCGGAACGTGGGTAGTGATCAGGTGCAGATGCGCTGGTTCCATAGTCAAAATTGGCCGATTCGTGTCTAATCGCAGATAATATTCCGTTTGAGTATTAACTCCCCTCGAACAGGAATCAACCGATTTGCGATGTCGATTCAGTCATTGCTTTGGACTCTGACTCCACAGCACACTCCTCGCAGGGCCTGTTTGAAAACGCAGGCAATGCGCCGCGTGAGGGCACGCGGCCTGCAGCGGCCAGGCAGAGTTTCCGTGCCCTGTAGGCCGGGTCCCCTAGCCCGGTGAGTTTGTCAACAGGCTCTCAGACAAAGTAAAACAGAACGATTACGACGTGGACCATCCGCTTTACCGCCAATTGCCCGCTGACACCAACTGCACCAACGATGAGTTGCTGGGCCGCTTCCTCGATTTCGTCGCTGAAAGGCGGCTCGAGCTCTACCCTTCCCAGGAAGCGGCCATCCTCGAACTTTTCGAGGAGAAAAATGTCATCCTCAACACGCCCACAGGCTCCGGCAAGTCGCTGGTCGCCACCGCGCTCCACTTCAAGTCGCTCGCCCAGGGGCGCCGATCCGTCTATACCTGCCCGATCAAGGCCCTTGTCAATGAGAAGTTCCTGGCTCTCTGCCGTGATTTCGGCCCGGACCAGGTCGGGATGTCCACCGGCGACGCCACCGTCAACCGGGATGCCCCCATCCTCTGCTGCACCGCCGAAATCCTCGCCAACATCGCGCTCCGCGAGGGAAGCGTCGCTCCCGTGGATGACCTGATAATGGACGAATTCCATTATTACGCCGACCGCGACCGCGGCGTCGCGTGGCAGGTCCCTTTGCTCACCCTCCCCCAAACCCGCTTTCTCCTCATGTCCGCCACGCTTGGAGATACGAGTTTCTTCGAACGCGAACTGACCAGCCTCAACGGGAAGCCCACCGCCATCGTCCATTCCATCCACCGCCCCGTGCCGCTGGACTTCGTTTACTCGGAGATGACTCTGGACCGCACCCTCGAGGAACTGGTGGCCGCCGGACGAGCGCCCGTCTATATCGTCCATTTCAGCCAGATGGACGCCGCGGAAAGCGCCCAGGGATTCATGAGCCTGAATTTCTGCACGCGCACCGAAAAGGAGGCCATCGCCACCGCCCTCGAGAAAGTCAAATTCACAAGTCCGTACGGGCCGGAAATCCGTCGCTGGCTCCGGCACGGCATCGGCTTGCATCACGCCGGCCTCCTGCCCAAATACCGGGTCCTGGTCGAGCAACTCGCTCAGAATGGACTGCTTAAGATCATCTGCGGCACGGACACCCTGGGTGTCGGGATCAACGTGCCCATCCGTACCGTCCTGTTCACACGGCTCTGCAAGTATGACGGCCAAAAAACCGTCATCCTCAGCGCACGCGACTTCCATCAAATCTCCGGACGCGCGGGCAGAAAGGGTTTCGACGACAAGGGTTGGGTGGTGGTGCAGGCCCCGGAGCATGTTGTCGAGAATCTCAAGCTCGAACAGAAAAGCGGCGGCGACGCCAAGAAATTCCGTAAGATGGTCAAACGCAAGCCGCCAGAGAAAGGCTTCATCGCGTGGGACAAGAACACCTTCGCACGCCTCATGTCCGCCCAGCCGGAACGGCTCGTCTCCCGGTTCCAGGTCACGCACGCGATGCTGCTCAACGTCCTCAGCCGCGATGGCGATGGCTGCCGGGCCATGCGGGACCTCATCCGCCGCTCACACGAAACCCCGCCAGCGAAGAAGAACCACCGCAAGCGCGCCTGGGACCTGTTTCGCTCGTTGCTCGACCGCAAAATCATCGAAATCGTCCCGCCTTCCGAAAATGGTTCCTACCTGCGTGTCAATATCGACCTCCAGGATGACTTCTCCCTGGACCAGACTCTCTCTCTCTATCTCATCGACACCCTCCAACTGATCGATCCCGAGTCCGAGCTTTACGCGCTGGACCTCCTGACCCTCGTCGAGTCCATACTTGAAAACCCGGAGATCATTCTCCGCAAGCAGTTGGACCGGCTCAAGGGCGAGAAGATCGCCGAGCTCAAACAGCAAGGCATGGAGTACAACGACCGCATGGAGGAACTCGAGAAACTCGAGTACCCCAAACCGAACCGCGAATTCATTTACTCCACGTTCAACGAATTCGCAGCCCTGCATCCCTGGGTGGGCCAGGAAAACATCCGCCCCAAGTCGATCGCCCGGGAGATGTACGAGAACTTTCGCTCCTTTGCCGATTACATCAAAGACTACGAGCTTCAAAGAGTGGAAGGCGTGCTCCTACGACACCTGGCCAGCGTGTACAAGGTGCTCACGCAGACCGCGCCCGATTCGGCCAAGAACGAGGCAGTCCGTGAGATGGAACTCTACTTCGGCGCCATGATCCGCCAGGTCGATTCCACCCTGCTCGACGAGTGGGAACGGCTCCGTGATCCGAATTACATCCCACGCGAGGCCGCCGCACCCGTCGCGCCGTCGCAGGCCGAGGCGGACCTCGACGTCACCCGGGACCGCCAGAGCTTCACCCGCCTTGTGCGTGTGGAGGTCTTCGGTTTCCTTCGAGCTCTGGTGGGGCGCGATTACGAAGGCGCTATTGCAGCACTCGCCACCCCTGAGGACGAGGCCGGCAACCCATGGACGGCGGAGTCTCTGGCGAAGACCATGGGAACCTACTACACCGACCACGGTAACATCTGCCTGGACCCCAACGCCCGAAACGCCCGCCACACCTACGTGCTGCCCGCCGAAGACGCCAAATCCTGGAAGGTACAACAGATGCTCGTGGACCCCGAGGGCCACAACGACTGGGCGGCCGAGTTCCACATCGACCTCGCCCAGTCCCGCCAAGCCGGCACCCCCCGCCTCCTACTGCGCCGGCTTGGGGCCCTGGCCTTGGGATGAGACCAGCCTGCGCTGCAAAGCCAGTCCCGCCTCGGAGGAGCAGAAGGTAGGGCTCGCTGTCCTCAGCGCGCCGCACACGCGGTTGAACGCCAAAGCGGCGCGCTGGGACAGATGCGCTCTACCGCACTGGAGTGTCGTCTATCCCATCGCCCAGGCAGTAAAGCGCCGGAGAGGGAGAATTGGCGGCTTCGCGCCCCCGATTCGCCTGCTGATGCCAGGGCTGCATCAAGCTCGTAGAGGCGGGCTTCCAGCCTGCCGTATCAGGCGGCTTCCAG